>Ga0099824_1000894_pt1 | contig 39394 bp, 18 predicted proteins | sample SiratrowhiteBW_FD_76837 | JGI IMG/M metagenome (GOLD analysis project Ga0099824, IMG submission 76837) | Root nodule microbial communities of legume samples collected from California, USA - Siratro white BW | ecosystem: Host-associated > Plants > Roots > Nodule | place: USA: California... | reverse complement strand
CCCACTTCCGTTCTCCGTAATGTGCTCTTATCAAATTTCAGTTTTTCTGTGGTGATTGATGAATTTGGTCCATGATTTTTACAACCTCTTATTCACTTCGTCCCAAATGTACTTTATGGAATATAAAGCCTATCCTGGAATGAATAAAATGTGTCTCAGTGATTTTATAGTGTAAGAAAAAGAATGGACTTTCTTAACTTAAAAAAATACATTCTAGAAAACCTATTTCTGAATGCATGGAACGTGTCCCAAATAATTTAATGGAATGCTAAAGGAAATGTCCCCATTTAGATATTTGTAGTCCATTGACGTAATTTGCGAGATAAACATGTTTGGTTTGTGCTTTATCAGGTTTTCTCGTGCCAAAACAAAAAGGCATGCATGCCAACAACTAATGTGACAGAAGAAGAGTATGCTCACAAGCCACCACTATCACTAAAATTTTCTGTATCATTGGATTGTAATACTCTTATTTTATTAATTATTTTTTCAAATCTTCCATATCTTTATTTAAAATTTTTTGTTCCACTCAATTATAATAACACTGCAAAAGGGTGAATCGATACACTGCTGTTTCAGATTAATTATCAGTGGCGGTACTCAAATAAAAAGAATTCCTCCCTAAAAATATTTATTATATATACAAATGAAATTATAATATATTTACTATCGTCATATTTTGAATCAAAGAGTAACATGCAAATAATCTACGAAAGACCTCGAAGACTAACTTTGTTTAGAATGAACTGACTCATAAAAACGTTTAAACATGCTAAAGACATGAGCTAAGTTAGAATTGAAAATAACCAGAAATGAAGAGTGTAAACATTATTTTTGCATATCACCTGGTCAATTTATCAGAAGACTTCCACAATAGTAAATATGAAGAGTGTAAATAAGGTTGTCAGTTAGAAATTGTCTAAAAATGATATATAGCTTATTTGTATGCAAAGTAACATATGGGGATGTAGCTCAGATGGTAGAGCGCTCGCTTAGCATGCGAGAGGTACGGGGATCGATACCCCGCATCTCCAACATCTTTTGGATTGAATTCTCCTTTTAATAACATTTGTCATATATGGTCACTGCTCCAAGATGACCCAAACAATGTTTGGTTATGAAATTAAATTCAATATATAAATGAAAGAAGTTATGTTCTCATAAGTGTTTAAATTTAAATTTTATAAAAAATAAAATATTTAAAATTAAATGGAATTTTTGTAATCTGAATTCTTTTTTATTATTACAAAAGGAAATATATCAAAATTAAAAATAATATATTTTTATTTTTGTGAAAAATGTTTTAAAATTTTGAAACAAATGTCACTATTAATATTATTTACAGATGGGAATAATTAAAGTTTCAAACATTTTTTTTTCTTAAAAGGAAAATATTTAAATTTTATTTTCTTTCTCCGTACCCATTCTTCTTTCTCCACTATATATTTTCTCTATCAATATTGATATAAAAATATTTATTCTCTAATACAGTAGAAATTAAAATATTTTCTTGCAAAATTTAAAACTTTAAAATAATTTAATTAGTTTATTCAAACATAGCAGTTAAAAAGGCAAGAAATTCAAAATGATACAACTCAAATCTCTAAAACTTCCAACTTTTCAAAACTTCCAAATTTCTCTTCTGAACTCCACCTTGAATTAAGGTTTACATACCAATTATTTTACTAACAATATACAACTTTCATTAAAAAAGTACAGTTCTTATAAATATAATTATCTCTGCTTCTCACTCTGTTTTTCTGTACAAACACTTCCAAAAAATTGTTCCCCTAAATTTTCCCACTTTTGATGTAGTCGTGTACCAAAGATTAATGGAATTAGAGCGCATAACCACGGCAAATGCATGTTCCAGTATCCTAGCATTTTATAATGAAAGAACATGCAGAATGCTGTAGTCATATTTCTACTCTCAATCAAAATAACTATACCCTAGAAAAAGCCACAACCCAGATTGTATCGAATATTCATATTTAATTTTCATTAGCTACGTCAAGTTGTCACTCCCCATATGGATGGAGCTAGAGGAGAGTACAAGTACCAAGCTTTGTATAATAATACATCAGGTTAGCCATCAGAAGAAATGTACATGAATCAACCAAATCACATGATTGAATATCACCACGCATACTACTGTTTGTGACCCACTATTCAACCATTCCGCTTATGCCACCCAAAATGAGGCTGGAAGATATCAATTCAGCTTACCACTGCGAAATAAATGTTCCAAATCTCATAACAATTCATTCCTCATGAAGAATGTCATCACTTCTTAGATGACCGGAAACCCCCAAAACCCATCATGGCAGCAACATCAGGATCGATTTCAGGTTCTTCCACTGCCTTTTCCTTCTGAATTCAAAAATTGAACACGAGTTATTCACTAAGTTGCCAGAAATAAAAAGCGATATTTATTTGTTAAGATAACATTGAAAATCATTATTAGAAAGATGAATGCAATTATTAACTGCTAAAACAAGTAAATGACATAAAAAAACATTTACTTGATGGTACAGGGAGGGAGGATGACAAAAGGCTTATTCCAATCTATTGCCTATTTCTAACTAAAAATAAGCAACTGTACACAGTCTTACCTTTTCTTTTTTCTTTTCTCTTCGTAGACGCTTTTTTTCTTCCTCTTCTTGTTGTTGTTTTAAAATCCGCTCATCAAGATCTGTGAAACAATATAAGTTAATCTCCATATTCAAGAACCAAGTCCATCTTAAACAGTGGTGGACTATGGTGTGGACAAGCTGCCAAATCTTTTTACAATTTCACATGAATACGTTTAAAAAACATATTACTCTCCTAAAAAAATCAGACCATAGAAAACTAAAGATCATATATTTAATCATTTAAAATATACCAAATTTTTATACGGTTCCCCCAAAACTTTAGTGCAAGACCCACCACTGAAACGAAAGATCAGTTAAGCTTCTACAATTTAAGGCCAAGGAGAAAAAAATATACACAAGACTTTAAAATTGTTCGGTTCTATGAAATAACAGCCAACCCTTCTCCAATCCAATGCTTTACCTTGCTCTGTGAAGCTACCAACATCTTTTCGTTTCTTAAGAACTTCAAATCGTTCCTGAACCTGTGTTTCATCAAAAGATTTAGTAGTCAGGCAGAGGAACACATAGAACTAAGGAGCTACATGACACACAAAGGTATGGAATTTATCATTTGACTTCAAAACTAATACAGGGCAATCTTAAGTTGCACCTGTTTGAGAGAAGCACGTTCTACTCGCATAGACATGCCCAAGGCTCTTTGATCTAAGGGACAACAAAGAAATAACTATGAGTGAACCACAGGCACTTAAAGCAATTAAATAGAAAAGTTAGAGGAAACATGCCAAAGAGACTACATACGTTTCTTTCCATTAATATGATCCAAGTAGTTTGCCGAGTCCTTAACCACACACTCACAAACTGAGCAGTAGTATCCAGCCTGCAATAAATGTAATCCAAAAATTGTAAATGATACCATCCAGATAGCAAACAAAAACTGTGAAATCACTGGATAAGTCCTATTCCTAGTATTCCTTGGCGCATATGCACAACTAACATATATACAACTACCAACTACATCACAAGGATGAAAATTTCCCTAAGCCAGAGGCAGCGAAGATGTTCATCTTCAGCTGTATACCTCTTCCATCCTATCTCGGGTCCTGTAGTTTCATTCAGCTGAAGCTGGGAACCATACGCAAATTGTGCACCAAAAAGCATTCGCATTGGTGATGGGTCGAAGACAAAATGAGTGGAAATCATTTGTGGGTATTGACAAATGCCATAGATTTCTAACAGTGCTGCTATATAATGCCAGACTTTACCAAGAGAGGTCAGTAATGTCTTGCTCTCCAGGAAATTAACAGCCAGAATTATGGCAATAGTTAAATTTTAGGGACACGAGTCAAAAGACACAACTGGAAAATTTTATCATTTAAAGTTCAACATGAAACTGGAAAATTTTGAAATTCATTTTAAAAAAGTGCACCTATGATCCTAAACATATAACACATCCCCAAACAAAAGAAACTAAGGTCAACAACAGGAATTCAAAACTTGACAAGAAATCAAAATGAGAAAATAACAACATTTTTCCAATCCAAAAGTGCCTGAATACAAAAATTATCAATAAACACTAAAACAAATATGAAAAAGTTAAAGGCAAGTACCTGCTGACTTAGTGGTGCAACCGGTGTAACAACCTGCAAAAGTTTGCATGTTATCAGTACAGCAGAATAGCAGTATTATGTGATAACATTTTGGTACCTCTGGTGACCTACAACATTCAGTGGTTATATATTTAACAAAATACTGCATAGATGTTTGACATTCATTTAGAACCATTAGAGCATTGAACTTAGTAATTCACTGTTGACAGTAACATACCTGAGTTTTGCCCAAGCGAGATTCAAGGTCCACTTCATAATCTCTGTGCTTCAAGGGCTTCCTCTGCACCGGAGGACCTTTAGCTGCACCAATACGAATTTGTTGTTGTCACTCAAAGCAAACACAACTCCAACCTCAATACGAATTAGGTAACTTACCTTTAGCTTTCGATCGACCCTCCTCCTCCTGTTCAAAATTAAACACACACACACGCACAATTAAGCAACCTAAACTATTTAAAATCAGAAGCAGAAAAAGGGCAAGAAGAAACACCAACACAACACACCTGTCTCTCGCGCTCCCGTGCTCGTTCCAGGTACTCTTCTCGATCAAATTTTCTTCTGAATGTGTTGTCAACCCCAGCCACCTGATTCAAGTCAAATATCTAGATAATCAGAAAAACAAATAGAATCTTCCAAAATCATCGACGGATTGTGGAGACGAAAGGGGGAGATTCCAAATTTCTGCACTTACATTGTTACTGGTGTTAGACATTGATACAAGCAAAGCAAAGCAATGAAAACTAACAAATGTAGAGGCAGTTACAATGATCACAGAAGCTGTTTGATAATTGATTGAAATAAAGGGCACATTTCAGAGGATGCTATCAAACCCTAGTTTAAGCGGGGGAAGGAAGAAGAGTTTAAAACTCATATGTATAAAATAAAAATTCAAGATTAGCAATTGAGGGTGTTTGGTCTAGTGGTATGATTCTCGCTTCGGGTGCGAGAGGTCGCGAGTTCGATTCTCGCAACACCCCTTTTTATTTTTTCAAACGGCCAAACAATACTATGAATAACTATTTAGTTAATAATTTCACGATTTTATGATTAACTTAAATAGTCTTAGCATTGTAAGAGTAATAACTTTAAAGTTAATAACTTTTTCTTAACCTATATACAAAAGGTATTTTATGTTGTCATAATCATCAATTCTTCATATTGATGTACTAAGTATAATGTAAAATTATGCATTATCAGATGAATTCAATCTCCACTACTATATACTCTCTCTCTCTCTATATCATTTAAGCCAGTCTAAACATGTACATCAATAGAAAAAATCTACAATTCAATCACAGGTTTAATATATCATAAAATATAATAGTCTAATCATATATATATAATCAAATTCTGGGTCTTAAATATTGATTCATTATAAGAAAAAGACCTTGTAGATTGGTGTTTCATTATATAAAATAAATATCAAATACAAAAATTAATATATTTAATTTCTTAAAATTATTAAAATAATCTAAAAGAAAGTTAAGACCTGTACTGATTAAGTTATGTTAAAATTACAGAACTATGTAAACCTACGCCTTATCCAGAAAACTTCACTAATAATCCTCTAACTTTTAACAAACTATGGTCACTAGGGAAAAAAAAAAATCAATAACGAGAGCCACTTTATTGTGTTGATTTTAGTTAATTTTTTTTCTTGATTTGCTTGTATTTATTTCATTTTCCCTTTAGGTGGAAAAGAAGAAAAAAGAAACAGAGGAAAGTTAGAGCAACACCAAATCGAAGGAGAAGAGGTGAAAAGTGAGAGTAGTGACAGAAGAGGGTGGCTAGTGCGTTCACATTCATACCGAACACACACAAAAACATCAACAGAGATCGACGAAGAAGCAAACCGAACAATGTGGAGCTCCACAACGAGGATGATGGTGGCCTCTGCAGCCATAACGCTCATGATCTGTCTCTCATCGGCTTCAGCCGACGACGTCGTTGCGCTCACCGAGGACACCTTCAAAAAAGAGGTTGGCAAGGATCGTGCCGCTCTCGTCGAGTTTTACGCGCCCTGGTACGCGCCAATCGCGATTCTCTAACCTCACGGCGCCTCCATTTGACTGTTTCTATCATTGCGAATTATGAAATCTAATTGTGTTTTCAATGTCAGGTGTGGACATTGTAAAAGGCTTGCCCCGGAGTACGAACAACTCGGAACGAGTTTCAGGAAAACGAAGTCGGTTTTGATTGCGAAGGTTGGTTGTTTTTTAATGAGATTTAGTTTTTATTATGATTCGTTTTATTTTAGGAACGGAAGTTTTTTTTTATATCGGTAGAATCTCTTGATAGGTGGATTGTGATGAGCATAAAAGCGTTTGCAGTAAATATGGGGTTTCTGGTTACCCTACCATTCAATGGTTTCCCAAGGGATCTCTAGAACCAAGAAAGTGAGCACTTTGCCTTTACGTTCGCACTTTCTATTTTTTCTGATAGAAAATGTCAGAATATTCTTGTTCTTAACTTGTGGCTATTCATTGCATCTGATATCCGCTTTTGATTGAATTCTCTAGGTATGAAGGAGCACGCACCGCAGAAGCCCTTGCTGCGTTTGTGAACATTGAAGCAGGTATAAATAATGTCTTGCAGTGTCCATTTGGCGGATGTAAATATGCGTGTTTTAATTGATTCAAATGCTGATATGGGGGTTGTGAGTTTAGAATACTTTGAATTATTTATTATTAATCTGGCGAGGTGATTTGAAGATAGTAATCAACTTGCATTTCGTGGAATGTTGCGCCTATAAATATGTTTTTCAAGAATGTTGAAGATAATTTTTTTTTTGCACGTGTTGAGAAAGTTATCCCTTCATCCCATTGCATCTATTTGTAACTAAATGAATTTTGTTTCATTCATGCCTAACTGATTCATACTGGTTGAAATATTATCCAGAATTATCTTTGAGTCACTGTACCTAATACAATGAGAGGTAAAAGTGTTGCTTAGAGCTTGTCTAGGGGAAAGATAATTTTTTTTTTTTCCAGTAGAAAGGCTTTTAAAAACACTTACAGCTTTGTATTGTATCTGAACTGACACTGATACTTGGCAATACAAAATAACCATCTCATGTTTTTCCTCTTTTATTTCCACCCTGTTTACTGTCTCTATTTGTAGTAGGGTGACGATGTTGTCTTTCATTCTTTGTTGTGCATGGTATTTTAAGAAATGTTAGCAATATACTATGTTGAGCACACTATTATTGGCTAAAATTTATTGAAATCACGGAATTTTGTGGATTCACATATTATTTATGGAACCCCACTAACGATTCACAGTTTTCAATTAATTTTCACTCGTAGTAAAGAGTTTAAAAGCAAGAGTGTGTTGCTTGCACCTCTCTTGCATTTTTAGTATTTCTATAGTATAATTTCTTTGCATAGTATAAGTCAATTTAGCATTGATATCACATTTCTTGTTAATGCAGGTACTAATGTGAAGATAGCTTCTGCTCCATCCAGCGTGGTAATTCTCTCTCCAGGTAACTTTGATGAGGTTGTCTTGGATGAAACAAAAGATGTTCTGGTGGAATTCTATGCACCATGGTAAGTATAACTAGATGATCTGCTTTATTATATGGTTAGATTTTTTTTTTCATTTTCAATTTTTATTTTGAATATTTTTTTTGATAAATTTAATAATGTTTTATAGGTGTGGTCACTGCAAGGCCCTTGCCCCTGTAAGGATGTTCTTCGGTGCTTAGACTCCTATTATAGCTTATGGTTATTGTATCTTAATAAGTTTCACCTGCCTGTGATTATGTCAAAGGTCTATCCTGTCCTGATAAAGTTGTTACTATTTTTCAGACTTATGAAAAGGTTGCCGCTGCATTTAACCTGGATGAAGAAGTAGTTATAGCCAACGTCGATGCTGACAAGTATAAGAATTTGGCTGAGAAGTGAGTGCCTTGACATTTTGGTTTATCTCCTATTTAAGCTAGGTTGATCATATTTAAGAAGTACGCGTGCCTAATTTGGAAATTTTTCAATACAGATATGGTGTTAGTGGCTATCCTACACTGAAGTTTTTCCCAAAGAGCAATAAAGCTGGTGAAGATTATAGTGGTGGTCGTGATTTGGATGATTTTGTAGCCTTCATCAATGAGAAATGTGGTACATACCGTGATGGGAAGGGGCAGCTTAGTTCTAAAGTTAGTTAACCACATATGTTTATTAAAATGAAAGAGACCGCAATAATATCATTATAATGGCTACACTATTCTTATGTAGGCTGGTATAATAGAATCTCTAGATGACTTGGTGAAGGAGTTTGTGAATGCTGATGATAATGGAAAGAAGGCAGTATATTCCCAGCTCGAGGAGGAAGTTAAGAAGCTTAAGGGTTCTGCTGCCAGGTTTGAATGATTTAATGTTTCCATTCTGTTATGATTTCTCAGATTTTATTTTGAATTGTGATTATTGTGAAGCCATAAATGTTACTCACATTTCTTTCTTTAATTGTAAAGATTTATTTGTTTGATTTTATGACATTCGTCCTTTCTTGTTATGACCAGATATGGCAACCTCTACTTAAAACTTGCTAAAAAGAGTATGGAAAAGGGTTCAGACTATGCAAAGAATGAAATTCTTCGTCTTGACCGCATGCTTGAGAAGGTAATTGATCACATTTTCGTGTGATATCATGAATGTATTTGAGATTAATGTAATCAAAATATTATAAATGTGAGATATTATAAATGTGAGGTGCATATCATAATATAATTATTAGGTGTGTTCCACTCCATGGGATAGAATAGTATGTGAAATCATTTCTTGCTGATGAAAAGATATCATTATGAAACGATATTCTGGTCATGTCGATATTTATGTTGCATTTTTATTCTGTTGAACAAACCAGAAATTATATTCTGCATAAAACAGCAAGATCAAAATAATGAATATATTGGTAGAACTTTTTGCTACTCCTATTTTTTAAATCAGGTGCTTGACACCAAACCTTTTCTTGTAATTTATAAATATCATATTAGAGATCCGTAGTTTTGCTTGAAATGGAATTCTCTCAATTGTCATGCCGGTCTCTTCAACGGAACCATTTTTTTTTTTTTCATTTTTTCAAACGCTTATTACATTTTCAATCTGCAATTAAGACCCCTGCTGCTATTGGTGATTATGTAAATTGTAATGATGCACTTGGTTGTTGTTTATTACTTTGATTTTTAGTGTTAAGAATTTAAATTACTCGTCCTGACTGAAGTTTTCTGTCTTTTGAAGCAGTCAATCAGCCCAGCAAAAGCAGATGAATTCACTCTGAAGAAGAACATCTTATCCACATTTGCTTGATCTTAGTGCGATAGAAGAGTTATTTCTTTCTGTTCTGCAGGGAGACATGATTTATAATTCTCGGAGTTTCTAGGTTTTATCACCCTAGTTTTCTAGATGTCCCATTTCCTATAAGTAGTCTTTCCCACGCATTTTTGTAATGATCATTTGCCGAGTCTTAAAATTAAAACGAAGTACAATTTTCATATGAGAAATCACCATAATTAAAACGAAGTACAATTTTCATATGAGAAATCACCATACTCTAAATTGTTCAGGCTAGATCGATGTTGTGTTTTGTTTTTGCCTTCAATCAGCTTACAACTATAATCTCACATGTAAAAAATATTTTGCACAGAGCTTGTTTGTCTGCTGATAGGAAGCTTATAACATTATCTGTTGGACTTCAGAAACAAATGTGTTTTTTTTTTTAATTAGTTTAATTATTCATTTTATTCCTTTAGTTATGAAGTTCTTTTGTAGTTTATACACAAAAAATACTTTTTATAATTCATATAATTATATTATCTTTAATCTCTTTTAATTCTTCTAGAAAGCACAATATTAAAATGATGTGTTAAAGACTATGATTAAAGATGTCTTGTAACAAATTTTTACGAAAGTTAAAAGCAAGAATTCCGTAACATATGATGAAATGAGCAAATTAAACATGTTTTTATGATCTAGACAGCGAATCTGGTGGGTGAGTGTGAGCTTGCTGCATACAGTTGCATTGTATTGCTACTTTCGATTCGATCGCATCTTACATTAAATTTAAATGCGTAAAGGAGTATGAGATTGATTCTTAATGCTAACCAACTGCTTGAGTGTGGTGTGAGATTAATTCTATTTTCATTGTATTTTATGTTTGAAATATTCCTACTCGAAGTTCTATACTAATTTGTCGTGAAAATCATTCATGTAACTAGAAATCTAATACCACAATACAAACAGATTTAAACAATTTGACATTTTTACAATATTAGAATCATTTTTCTTATTTTGTTAGCACCATTGTCCACTTTATGTGGTATTTGTTTAAACAATACAGTGATTACAGGTAGAATTACGTGTATGAGGTCATTGGCCAGGGGCCTGGTACCACCTGACTGTAGGATGGGAGAGAAAAGCTGATGTGGACTTAGGGGAATCCACCTCCTTCAGATCAGAAGCAGAAGTAATAGGTTACCATGTTTTTGGTACTGTTTGTGTAAGGTCCACAGAGGAGGAGGAGCCCCCACCTTTCCCTGTTCATGTTATGAGATTGAACGTCACACTCCCCTTTATCCTCCCCATTCCTCTCTATGTTTCATCCTAAACAGACAAAATGGAGTGTCACTTCCATCATCCCTAGACTTTGTTATGCTACATTCACCCATTCCCCCTCAAACACAACAATTATTTTACTCTCCTTACATTTTATAGGTTACATGGAAAAATTAACAAATCTGATCATCATAATTCAACTATATTTACTTTAAAATATCTAAGTTACCAACATTGTTAATAGTTAATCAAGAATGTGATTGTCAAGAACATTCTAAACGTATAATGATTCATTAAAGTTTTTTATAAAAATATTTATAATTTAAATTTTAAAGAATTTATAAAATATAAAATTATAATATTTGAAAGAATGTTATTAATTCACAAGAATTTAAAGGAGTTTACATATTTAAAAATAAAAATAATAAATAGTATGCATTTCTTCCTTTTTTTATAATATATTTATTTATTATCTTATTCTAAAAAATGATGTGAATTGAAAACAATTTAAGTTGCGCCGAGTCACTATTAAATAATTTTGTTAATAACTAAAAATTATAGGTTCTGATATAGATTTTGTTAAAATCAATATGGTTTCGAGTAACATAACTAAAAATTCTAGTTAATAAGGTTCATTGTTAAAAAACTTAGACTTCAATTTTAGTAAAAACTTTCTCCTTTCAAGATTTGAGGGAGTTCAAAATTGTTCAAAGTAATAAAAAAAATGTGGTGTGATTTTGTAACAAAACCATCTTATCACAGACTTGGGCCGACCTCATTGACTCAATACTTCAGTCATTGCCTACCTTGAAAAATCTCTCCATCACTAGACATTCATCCTAAGTAGTTAATCTAATAATTGATAGCACCACTAGTTCGGTAAAGTAATTTTATAACAACATTTTATCTCTTCTCTTATTTTTTCTAGTATGAAAACCAAAGATCAAAATGATTGAAAAACATAGAGCATAGCAGATTGCAAGTTTTCACAAATTTGTTGGCAATTCATTATGAAATAATCTTAACCACTTTATGTCCACATCTTCAGAAACAGGTGTCACACTCAGGATTTGCAGCCTCTTATTTTTTAACAGAATCCATTAAGATATGTCAAATATGATAAGGCCATAATAATTATAGTGTTGCATGCAATACCATATGCCCCCACTCCAAGCAGATAGATCATCTTATTTACAACTAGACAAGGGCAAAGTTGGTGATCTCATGAATTTGCCCTATTCCGAATCCCGACGGATGTACAATTTGCATAAACAACAAAAAGTTTAGGACACCAAAGATGCCAACAAACACAAGCATCTTTCAATTGTGGGTCTGCTTAGAGCTATACCAGAAACATCTTCCAACTGTGTTTGCACACTTACCCTGGCTCCTCACACCCTCCCCACACCACGTGGACTCTGTAACTGTTCCCTTTTATCATTTTCAATTCAATTGGTGAGGAATCCCTTAACCTTATCATTAATTAACATAACAACACAGCATATGACAATCCAATGCTGTAATGTAATCCTTCTCTCTCTCTCTCTCGATAGTAGTACAAGCTGTATGTATGCATACCAATTATGCCCTTATTCAGGTCTAATCTAGCACAGCGAGCATAAACAGTAAATAACATGCAGTGTGTGAGTAGCATTGAAACAACATTGTATACTGTTTATGAGAATCTACAGAGACATGAGATGGAAGAAAGCTCAAGTTTCATCCACGGTGGGAAATGGACGATACAACAATAATCAACTAAGCGATTCCAAAGCGATACAAGAACAAATAACAATGATATCTGTACAACTTTTTCTTTTTATATAAATATTGAGAACATAAGAACAGGAAAATTTACCTGGAAGAGACCGGGTTTAAGACTCTGGCGAAACCACTCATAGCACCATATCCTTTGGAACTAAATCCCAAGCACCCAAGCAAGCCTTGTCTATATGGCAAAAATGTTTTTCTTCTCAACTCCTCCGCTTGGGCTCGGTTCGCTTTATAATGCAACTCGTGCGGCGATGCCGGTAACCGCTTCTTTCCGATGCCGTTAGTGGGCTTTTCTGTGAGCTTCTTGGACTTGGGCGGCCCATTTCCCTGATGATTTTGGGCCTTCTTATCCTTGGTCGGAGAGAAGGAAATAGTGGACCAGAACTTGTTGTTGCTCCTTCCCTCGCTTTTACTTCTGAGAAAATCCTTCAAGAAAACCCATCTCTTGGAACTCCTCCCTGTTGCACCACCACTGGAAGGGGTCACGTTTTCCTTCTTCTCCGTTTTCACCTCGCTCACCACATCCTCATTCTCTGTCCACTCCAGAGGCGTGTTCCTCAGCGGAGACAGGGATCTCGTCCTTCTCCGGAGAGACTTATTGCGCAGCCTCAGATCTCTACCTCGTGCATGCTCTTCAACTTCCTCGTTTTCCTCCTCCTCTTCTTCTTCCAGATCCAGCAAGGGAGCCAGCACCTGCGGACGCTCCAAGTGGGTTGAGAGCTTCATGGGCCGGATCTGACCGTTCAAGAATAACTCGTCTGCCGAGCTCATCGAACCCGAACCGTTAAACCCCGTCGACCCGAACCGGGCTGAGAACTCAAAGTCGCAGCAGGAGGAGGAGGAGGTTTTCTCGAAGGAAGAGGATGAGTAAGTGGAAGCTGCTGTTATGGTGAAGTGCATTGGACTCGCCGGAGCGCTGTAGAAGAAGCCCCCGCCGGCTGCAGGTCCCCGGCCTGGACTGGAAGGGGCGCTAACGTAGGGAGTGGAGCAGCTGCTGTCGATGTCCTCGAAGAGGGAAGGGTCTTCTTCTGGGTTTGCTTTTTCGCCATTATTGCTCCGGGTTTGGAGCTCCATTGTTCTGCTATGGTGTCCCAAGAGAGAGAAAGGTGCAGAGCCTGCAACTGCAACTGCAGGAACGGCTGGTGGTGCAGAAAATTAAGGAAGACAAATGAATAAATAAATACTATAACAATATTAACAGAACACAACAGAGATTGCCTTCCAAAATTGTCCTTCCCACTCTTCTTTTATATCCTTCATTGCCATTGCTGAAGAAATTTTATAAGCAATTAATTAATTAAAAATTTATAATACAACAGGGCATGAGACAAGAGCATCAAAGTTTTTTATTCTATATTTTTGTAATAGTTATCTCAGTTATTATAAAATTATCTTTAAAGAAAATAAAATAATATCTTTTCCGTATACACGAGAATTCATAATAAAAGAAAAGAACATTATTTAGCTAGGAAATTAGTTTACTATAGCTTCCTTTCTGATGAGAATTTTAGAGATAGATTCTAAGTAGTTTGTCCTAATGGTGTATTGTTTATATAAAAACTACTTTTCAATGAACCAGTTGAAGCAAATAACTACTTACTGTTAAAAAAACAAATAGATGTGAAGTGAGTGAAAACTTTCAAATAGATCTGAAGTGAAAACTTTAGTTCATTAATTAATTTTGGACTCCATCAAAAAAACAATTGTGTTTATGAGGGTTGACTTCAACATCGATGGATGTCTCTTCTATTATAACATTTAATTTTACTGTGGAGTGAAGTAATGCAATTATAAAATATATACCACAAAGTCAACTTCTCCATTATCAAACCTTTTGCTGAATTGTTCAAAGGTAAGCAATTATCAACTAATATTATAGAGAAGGATTTTTAAAGTTATCTTGGTATTTTAACTTAATATATATCTTTTTTAAGTGGTGGAACTTAGAAGGTACAGATCCATGACCCTCCAATTTTCTATTTTAAATTGTATATATACTCATATTAGATAAGAGTTTATCGGTATACTTCATAACACTGTTTTTATTTAAACAAATAACACGCAGATCATGTAATTAACATATAAAAATTTATTTACTTACTTAATAGTCCTGGAATATGAGAAAAAGAGTTATATATCTTTTTATTAAATATTACAAAATTAATAATATTTTATAGATTGAATGGAAAAGTAAATTTCATCAATAATTAAATTATAATTTTATATCATCAGAACTATTTATATTAAATTTTATTAAAATTAAATACTGATAACAAAATAATTAAATAATTATTATATTTTAATATATTTTTAAAAATATATATTACATCAATTTTTTATCCAAACTATAAAATAATTTTAAATTAACATAAAATTTTATAAATATACTTTATACAGGTTATATATTAATATAACTGTTGTTTTGAAGGGTTATATATATTTGTGTGATTTTTTTATAGTTTTTTTGGTACGGTTACAATTCACTTTATAAAAGATAAATTTATATAGTATTAAACTAACATTATACATTCCATGTATTTTTTCTATTATTCAAGTAGTCTTTTAGTTTTACAAAAATTCAACTATAAAATATGTAACATCCTCTATATATTATTAATTTTATTATAACTCAACAAAGGACAGCTTCAAAATATCCAGTAATTTAAAATAAAAAAATTAAATATATATATATATATATATATATATATATATATATATTAAAAAATATTCAATAAATACTACTTTGTGTCCTGTCAATACAATACAGCTAATATGTATTGAATCTTTAAAAATTTTATTTAAATTCAAGTAACTGGAAAAAAACCACTTTATCATTTTTGTAGAATAAATGTAACAATGTGATTAAATCTTAAATCTAAATTTATATTAAAAAAATAAAATTGGCTGTCTGTAAATTTATTTGATATCGATTTTAAAATTAATATTTAAAAATATATTTTAATTTTAAACAATTTAAAATTATTATATATTTTCAATTAGAACAAAAATTTATTGAAATGTTTTATATTTCATAAAATATGTTAAATAATAATTAAAAGAATTCGCTTTTGACTTTTAACACATGTTATCTAAAGAACTAAAGAACTACCTACAATGTTACATAGATTGAATATTTAAAAATCCAAATCAAAGTCTAACTTAAATCTAAATAATTGAACTGAAATTTAATCTAAATTAATATTTTTTTATATAAAAAGCATTTCCTACCAAATCATATTTTTTTATATTTTTAATATGTTGGGCAATAATTATTATTGTTTTTTTATCATATTATATTTCTTATTGTTAAATTTGATTTACACTAAATATATTTTTTATTATTTATTTCAAATTATTTTGGATTTTCATTTTTTTTAAGTATATGATTTTAAAATCGATATCAATTTCAATAAATATCTAAACTTTTTTCTAGAAAATATAGATTTGGACTTCAATCCAATTGTTTGTATTTGATCTATAAATACCCATTCTCTCCTCCTTTATTTTCTATCACCTTGAAAGCGTCTTTATTTTGTCACAAACACCATTATTAGTATTCCTATCTCTAAAATCCCAAGTTTGTTTGCTCCACATTTTCATTCTTCCTTTTTTTCAATCTAAAACTACAACTACCATACAGTTTATTGGCAATACTATTTTTCCATTTTGCAAGTGAACGCGGGATGTGAAAATGCAAGTAACAAGCGGTGTGATTGGGATATACAAGGAGGAAAGGGAAATGCTGAAAGTTGAAACAATGAAATAACATAGAAACCATGCGGTATGTTGTTATAGCCTGTTACAAATAATTATGACATACGAGGCATGTTAACATGATAGATCATCACACAATGAAACTCATACCATATACCAAAAACCGTGGATTCCCTGTTTTCCATCCTCCCTCTACTCCACTCAATACAAACATCAAAGTGTACAAGACCAGCTCTCTTTCACCAGAGAAGCCATGTGCCAAGTGCTCCAATTGGTCCATTTATGATGTCATTTTCGATCAAAATCAAATCTTACCCTTTATATGCTTAATAATGTTTGAGGCCAGTAAACCATGGCCCATATGGAAACATGATATGTTGGTTGCTTAGTCCTTGCTTCGTTTTGTCTTTTTCTTGCTTTGGCAGTGACAAGGCAGCATGCATAAAGTAGTTTGTTCACACCATTCACAATAGGTGTGAAGGAGTGTCAACAAAATAAACTACTCAGAGGAAGTTATTAGGTTGATTTGATGTTGCCCACCTAATTCAGATATTTTCATCTATATAATAAGTATAGGGGAGAATACAGCCACAAGCTTGAGGCCTAGCAACAGATTACGGCCACTATATCAAGTGGTTAGAAAAAAGACCAATTCAATTCTTAAGTAACTGAAAGAAGTTGACAAAAAAGAAGAGTGGCACATATGATCCCAACTAGTACTAGAACATATTTTGCTCGTTGTACTCATTCATTTATCTTATGGTTTAGAATTCATCCATGAATATCATCATATATATTCACACAATTTTTACTATTCACATGTAACTAAGTGTACTTCATTTCCATGCACCCAATTGTATTTCAATATTCTCAAACACATATGTGTCAATCAATACTTCTCAGTCTCTTCAACTATATAAATACTGACATCTGTACGGTAACACGTAAAGGATTGGCAAAGCGACAAGGGAGGGAACTTCATTAACTTTAACATGTAAATTTTCTAATGCAATGAATACATTCACCATTCAACAGGAATCCTACTGGTATAAAAAGTTCTAAATATATTGCTGTCAAATGGAAAAACACTGAAGGGGATTTGATTGAATGATATTCTAGGGAAGCTTCCGTGTTTCCTTTCAAGAATTTTAATGACACCAATCCTTTTTGTTCATACATATAATATGTATAGCACACAAACAAATCATCAAGGGTTAAACAGGTAACAAATCTGAAACTAATTCATTAATCAAATAAGCTAGTATGTCCCCCTCAACCTCTAAACCCTCTTCAAATGCTTCAACATCAAAGTCAAGCCATTTCCCACATCCAGAGCTCATGTCCTTTGTGACAAGCTCATCCACCATTACCTCTTCCATGCTTCTAAAACTCAGCATCTCCTTGTACAGCTCCTCTGCCATCCAGCTCCTCCTCTGAACTGACATCATCCATCCAGGCCACACTTTGCACGTTCCTATGAATGCTTGCTTGCATCTTAACTCCAGGAACTCGCTGACAAAGTCAAATATAGCCTTCCTTTCAAGTTTAGAGTACTCTTCTCCATAGTTTTCTGTTCTACTATTCTGATTCTCCAACAGATCAAATAAATTTGGCATAATGACTGCAGTAGTTTGACCCATGGCAAATTCTTCTGCCATAAACTCTGCATTGTAAAGAATATCCTGTACATATTCAAGTTCTGAGTTACTTGATCTTTTAAAATCAACCGAATTAGATATTCCACTTATTTGTTTGACAGTCATACTTCCGTCCCCCGATGTGGAAGGGCTTTGCTCTGGTCCTTTCACCTCACTTTCAACTGATACAGATTCGCTCATCTGGTAAAAACTAGACACTTCTTCATCTTGCATTGAAGAATAAATTGTGCTGGCTGAAAAGAGAAAGGGAAGAAACTGATGAGCTTTACAACTTTACAGACAAGTCCCTTTATACTGAGGGAATGCAACAAATTGTAACTTCTATAACCCAATATTGATGAATGAAAGATATATAAGATAAATAGTTAATATACATATTCAGATAAAATATATTTGACATTTTATTTTGAATAAATAATAGAAGACTCCAAAAGTATGCAAAATAATCCAATCTGCAAAGGATGTTTTAGAGCTAATTCCTTCTCTACAAAAACCAACAATGCCTCAAAATTCTTTGTAAACATGGTGCAATTTCTTACCGAGTAAGTAAACGGAACTTATATTGTGAGATTTTGTTTTTACTTCTACTTTTATAGTTTATAACAAATTTGGTTCATCAGCAATCAAAAGACTAAGATTAAAACATTACCATATGCGCTGTCTTCACTATCCAAGTAACTTTCGCTGACAAGAGTTTCAAAACCGGTAACAGAAGTAGAACCCCAACAAACTAAATCATTTACACTTTCACTATTGCTGCTACAGCTAGGATCTTGATTTACTTCTGAAGTCTGCACAAGTGATTGAATACTAAGATAATCAAAGATATTCTTCTCAGTCTAATGATTATTTAAAATTGCATATAACCTAATTTGCAGATTCAGATTCTATAAATTATATGAGAACCATCCCAAAAAAAATCAACGGAAAATTGTAATATGCATTCCAAACATTCTTTTTCCCAACCTCAACATATTCTCTTCACTAATTGATGGCAGGAAGTAAGCAAGATGCTGTATCAATAATTAATACTTGAACTGAAAATCATAATAGATAAAGCTGAAAACATAACAGGATGAGATACCTGCAGTTGTTGATTCATGTTAAGCACTTGATCATCACTTGAACGGGAGTCAAGAATGCTGTCCAGTTTATCACTAAACAGGTCAGGGAAAAGGCTTCTGTCTAGTTCCTTAGGCATGGTACTTGCCGCACTGGGAACTTTGTCTTGCACACTTGATCCCAAACCAGAAGAACTACCCTCTGCAGCCAAGGTACATTGAGGTAAGTTAATTCTAGATGTCAATTCTTGTAGCTTTTTGTCCAACAGGACACTTAAAGCATCACTGTCTATCATATGTTTCCCTTGTGGAGATAATGACAATTTTTTGGGATAAAAATCATCACTATGCCCAAGAGAGTTTACATCAATTCTATTTCTCGTTCCGATGACTTGCTCAGTAGACGAAGATGACTCAGGCATACTTCTTCTCAAGGGAGATGTAAATGTAAATGAAATAACATCCTTGCTTTCTTTCATGTTAAATGCATCCTGATCAAAACTTCCATCAGTCGTAATATTGCATTTAATGGACTTACTTCCAAAATTATTTACTGCATTATCAGGACCTCTAGCCTCATGAACATCACTGCTGATATACTTTGTCTTTCGGGAAGTACTTACTGATTTGGATCTTGGAAACTCTTTTTGGACGTCAGTTGCCCTGGTGCTTGACCTTTTGGGCTGAATATTGGCAGTTATAGCACCCTTGTTTGTTGTCTTCCTAATTCCAAAAGTTTCTGAAGATGAGGCTCGTGTTGTTGGCTTATTGGAATCCATTTTCGAAGTTGATTTACACTTGGCATTCATGCTATTTTGCTTTTGATTATTCTGCCCAAGCACGTTGCCATTCCGACTTGAGTAAGGTCTCTGCTGCACGGCTTTTTGTGTACTTGGTTTCTGGCTCCTTAAGTGCTGATTTGACTTCATCACATTCATCTCTTTCTGTCTCATGCATTTCATGTCACCATTTGAAATCAATGTATCTCTACTATGAGTGTTGTTTTTGGCTTGGCTTGCAAGTGAAACTGGTTTTCCTTTACTGGCTAAATGGCAAGAACTATTTTTTTCTGAACCTCTTGAACCCTTGAATGCTGATTTAGACAAATTACTACTCCTCTCACTAAGCTTGCCATTTGCAGGATAGGTTTTGCTCATATTCACCGGCTTTCCAGGCACGGATGTATATTGTGCAGCTTCCAATCTCTCTTTCAAATTGAGAATTCTCAAGGGAACAGATGAAGGCCCAGTAGATGCTGTTCTATTCCTCAGATACGACTGAGGGCTTGCCTCAATTATCCTAGCAGCTGCCTCCATTACATGAGCAGCATTTTTTGGTGGCAGAATACCAGGACTCTTGATAGGAGACAGCAGTTTATTATGAGTAACTGGAATTGGTTTAGCTGACTTTGGAGGCAACATTTCAGTTTGAAATCTCTTTAATGGAAGGTTTTCCACTTTTCTAGCCCTTGACTCCATGGCACCCAATTGAGATTTCTCCAGCTTAAGCAGTGAATTTATGTAGTCTGCAGGGAAAAACTCATCCACTGAATGAACAGCACCCTCATTACAGTGAGAAACTCCATGAGATGTAGAGCCGTAAAGTAATGTGCAGGAGGGCTCAGTGACTGCCGAAGCTGGCAATGAATCCAAACCCATGAGTCTCGCTACTAACCCAGGAGCTTTACTTCCACATCCTTCATCACTACAAATTGAGAGGGTGCTGTCAAAATCACAACTTTGAATGTTACTCGGACTTGCTCCAATTTCATCCACCTTTATCTGAAACAATTGCGATAAAAACTAAACATTTAATATCAAAATACATAGTAGTCCTGTTTAGATTATTTTTTCATAAATACTAGCATGAGAAAAAAACAAGTTAATAAAACTTATGACAAAAGCCTAATGTATTTTTCCTACTTATTTTCTTCTCCTACAAGTATGTATAGAGAAATTTATCCAAAAAGAAGTACTAAGAGTAAAAATAAAAACAAAAAACAAGCAGAGTACAAAAAAGGAGAACAAATTCACACCCTAGTGAGCTGCGACTTCTGTAAGTTCTCCACATTTTCCTTCCCTTGCTTTGAAATCTCTACATTATTGTAACAGAAACATTTAGAATAGGCACACGAGAGAGCGACAAAAGCGTTGAAGAAAAATATTCACTGTTCAGTCAGTAAGTGTACATGGCATGCGAACAATGGCAACAAAAATGAACATTAATAATACCAGGATCGCTCCAAACCAGCTTCTTTCGAGATTTGGAGTTCCAGTCAAACAAGCTAAGGAAGCTTCCCTTGGAACGCCTTTTCTCCATCTCCATTTCTCGTTCCCTATCTCAGGCAAAATACAACATCAACCCACATAGAATTTCCGATGAAAGTGAACATCTTTACACAATTAGGTTCCCTGAACTCTAGAACCCAAATCTCTAATCCCAAAATCAATCAACATTTTGAATGAAACTAGCAATAGAAAACAGTTAATCGAAATCTCACCTGGTTTCAGTGGCCCATTTTCAAAATTAAAGAGCTTCCTGTTGCACGAGAATGAGAAAACACAATTGCCTTGAAAATAACAACTTGTGGAGTTATTTTCGGAGACCCATTATCCAATGCATATACTTTTCGTTATTAATGCAACAATTTGTGAAAAGGGGCAACACATACACAGCACAACCCTTAGTTGTGCGATGCCTGAGTATTCCACCAAGAAACAAATTAAAGCGTGGAAACGAAAAGAAGATCTGAGTGTTGGGTGTTGAGAGTGTGAGAGTGAGAGTGAGAGTGAAATACGAGAAAAGTAGGAGAAAAAGAAAAATCTGCTATTGTGGAGAGAGCGAAAGAGAGGGGTGTGTCACTTTGGTCTTCGCGGAGCGGTCAAATTAAAAAACAAACAAATAATGGAGGGATAAAAAAAGGTTTTTGCCTCGCTTTTTATCCAATAGAATAATAATTGAATAATTGTTCTTTTTTTTCAAAATCTAAATAGCTAATTTTAATAAAAAAAAAAATGATATCCTAACTTTTAATAAGTCGTTAAAACAAGCCTTTTATTACTTGTCCATTCCAATGTGCGGAAATGTATGGTGTCAATGTTTGAATGCTAAAATGTCATAAAAAGAATGTTTGAATGGTAAGATAAACGTGGTTTAGTAGATAAGTTTGGTCTGGTCTGTGAGTAAATAGCGCTATAATTAACGCTTGAGAAATCATATTTTTTTTAAAATAAACGATTTTAATATTTAATGTATACTTAGGACTTTTAATGTTTGATTGATGAGCTAGAGCTGTTAGACCATATTAGTTATTCGTAAACCGTAATGTTATATTTTATCTTTTTTTTTTTTTCTTTTAGTTGTTTAGACTATTAATCAATTAATTAATCATTTTATTCGATTATTTATCATATTATTATATTTAATTAATTATCAGCAAATAAAACTAACAATCGAGCAAAAAACAAATTTATAAAAAAATTATTCAAAAAATTGGTTTATTTTACGTCCTCAGAACTTTTAACAGTAACGTGAACGGAATCAGCGTATGTTCGAACATTCTAAACAAAAATTCGTGTAAAAGGTTACCATTTAACCAATTTCAACAAGAGTGCTTACTCAAATAGAGGTTAAAACAATATATAAGTGTATAATTATTATTGTTATCTTTATTATTACTTTAATAAAATGTTTATTTACTATCATATTAATATTGTAATATTTTATTTTAATTATTAAACTATTTACACTGTTTTATTTTGATTTATAATTGAATGTGTGATATAAAACAAAAAAAAAGACAAGGATTAAGAATTAACCAAAAAACATATAAAAATATATCTGCGAAAAACCCATGTAAACTTATCTCTTTTATTATTTCCAAATTTATCAAATATTTTGATAGTTTTATCAAATGCTTCTATTCGAATAACCTTTTTATTAAAGATAAACCATTTAACTTTCGACTAATTTTATATAACATAACCTGTGAAACTAATTTTACTTTTTATTTTATTTTCAATAATCACTGTTTGAAGTGATTGCAATAAATATATAGTATCAGCACGAAGGGACTGCATCATGTGTTGTTATGTTAATGTATTCTTATTGCACCTTAATGATTTCGTAAATCTTAGATTAGATTCAGATTCATATTTAGCTACTATGTGCTATACTTGTTTTATCATTATATTCTTATATTTCATTGATCTTTAGTTAGTTTATATAGATATATTTATTATGACGTAAAAATAGAATATATATATATAGATATATAACTTTATAAATATGTTATTAAAGTCAATAAAAATTATTATATTTATTGATTAGAAAAAGCATTGATCGAGCACTTAAAAGACACAAAGAGGAGAATGAATGAGGTTTTCGATTGGGTTTGGAAATTCAATAGAACGACAATGAAGTCTGTATTGTCGTTTTCAGTTAATGAATGGAGATTCATTGTGTGTTGGAATGAATTTAACGCTGGTTAAATTAAATGAAACTGAAATGTAAATACGTATATAAAGTTGTATAAACTTTTATTAGATATAATTGCTGTTGATCTCCAATTAAATTTAGAGTTTAACTTTGGGAATTTATATTTTATTAAACTTCAGGTTAATTAGAGTATGAAACCAACTAGCTTTTAACGTTTGACACGTGACTATTCTTTTTTTTATAATTAATGCATATAAATATTATATTTTTTAAATAAATACAAGTATATTCAACATGAAAGCATTTTAATTGAGTAAACATTAACATCATTTCTTAAAATATTTAAAAAATATGTTTATTTCAAAACAAGTTTACGTTTTGTATTAATTTCGTTTAAAAATATTTTGATGGTAAGTTTTACATCTAGAAATTGTAGTTTTACTTGAGATCTTTTAAGTCAAGATTAATAGATAGGATTATTTGATTTCTTTGTATTTATTAATTTATCATAAATTTATTTTTATCATAATACATACCAAAAGTTTAATATCATTCTATTTTAACTTATCTCATCTTTAGTTCCTTAAAAATAAGTTGAAGATAAATTAAGTCGCTAAGTAGAGTGGATTATGAATATTTACTTGTTTCAATAAAGAAATATCGATAAGTTCTACCGTCAATTAATATATATATATATATATATATATATATATATATTTCCTCTCAATTTCTTATTTTGTTTTTCATCATTTTAAAAAATAGAACATAATGTGCAGTGGTTGACATGTTCAAAAATCATTCCCACCCAATCATATTTTAGTTTAGAGTAAATACCTTTTTTTTTTTAACAGCCAAAAAGTAAATACTTTCTTATTTTCGATATTTTTCAAATTCCGTTTCCTTACGAGTATCTGAACTCGTTCTGTATTTGGCCAGCTGAAAACATTAATAATATAAAAGCTTTCTTGAATTTTGAATGGAACTCAAATAACGTCAAGATATATGTCCTGGTTTCTGATACATGTAACCACAATTATCTTCTTTCTAACGTTAACTACTATTTATTTTTCTTATTTTGCTTAATAAGAAACTGTCTATCTTGTTGACAATATTGTGAATTTTTTAATCTAACTCAAATGATTTTTTTTTTCTCATCAACCAAAAATACCGAATATACACACTAAAAAAAATAACACATAGCAACAACAGACATTTCACACAAGGTTGTGAAAAGTGATTGTTTCCAACCAACTCTAAACAATTGTCAGGTTTACATATTCGGGAGTTCTACTTGTTGGTATTTATATTACAATGCACCTCTAAATCAATTTTCTAAATATGTTCTTATACTTTTATCTGATAACTAATTTGGAAAAATAGTAACAATTCAAACACTCAGCAAGAACAAAAATTTGTCTGAAAGAATAGTAACTTTGAATGATTTACATGGGCAAAATATTTTAATGATCTTCAATTTGATTGTAAATTACTTTACTTCTGACATACATGCAGGAGTTGCTATTGTTAGTGTCTAGGTGATGATGATGAAAATGTTTAATTTTGAGGGCTTAGATGACTTCCTAGGTATCCTATTTAATACAGACGACCGTACCATCACTCTAAATCATGACAAGAGGGAATTTATTATTATAATGATTAGTTTTATACAGCAATATTTAATTTAGCACAATAGTTTTGTACTCTATAAAGTTTGAAAATACACATTTATTAATATTTATTAGGTAAGATTGGTTGAGCTTATTTGTTTGATATAAATATACTTTTTATTGAAAAACAATGGTATTTTTATTTTTTATATAATATTTAATGGACTAAAACCATAATGTATAATTTATGTACGGATTGAGGAAAAAACAAGAGTCAAATAAAATAAAAATATAATCAAACTAGTTTCATCAAAGTAGTCTAATGAACTTTATTTAAATAGAACATAACTTGTGATCCATTCCACTAGTTTCGCTTTTTGTTTTTTCTCCCCAAGATCCTAAAAATATTGCTTATTTTATTGGATTCTATTAACAAATAATTAATGGTAGAAAATTGTCCCCCTGCAGAGCAGAAAGGCCCCACTACAATTACACCTATCACAGACACATCTCATTCCTAGCATATTCCCAAAATGTAGAATGATTTGTATACTTTGGTGGCACCAAGAAGTCCCAATGTTATGTGCACCAATAATTGTATCAACACCAAATGCTACTCATAGAATAGAAGGATAATTATATCCACAACCTAAAATTTAACCTATGGTTCGTATAGAAGGGCTGCCATTAATGTCGGCAGCAGCTGGTATACAGAGAGAGATATGTTCATTGAGCCTAATTGGAGTGATTTCCAGTTATTATAAGTTTTTAATTTTTTAAAAATCAAAATCAGTTTTTAGTTGTAAATTTTTATGTCTTATTTTAGCTTTAAACTTTAAAAGAATATCATTCAGCATAAAGACACCGAAGAAAGAGAATACGAGTTTTTGCCTAGCAGAAGGTAAGAAAAAATAAACAGAGATTTTTTTAACTTTAAACTCAAAACAGGATGTTTTTTAGAAAGAAAGATAAAATGATTTTTAATTCATTTTAAGACCTAATGTTTTTGGTTTTTTTCTAAAGAAGTTAACTCGAGAGAAAATGGTAAGAGAGAAATGAGCGAGAAAAATCATTTTTATATTGATTATTAAGAATAGCGATAAAAAAGAGAAAAGATTCATTGTATGTCTTTATTACTTCAAGGTATTTTTTTATGAAAAAAAAAAAGTGTAATCTACGTATAATTGTAATTTTGTTATTTTTAATTTATAATACTAATTACATATTTAGATTAAGGTTGAGAGAACTAAAAAATAGTTTTATTAAAAGTAATAAATATTATTTTCGCGAAATCATGCATCGAAACACGTGTACTGAATTAAAAAAATGTAATTTTAATTTAACACTAAATAAATTAAAGGATAGATATATTGTAGATTGAGTCAAAAACACATAGCCCTCTCAACCTATTCCATTCAAGCACATATACAAAAAAAAAAATCTTTTTTGGGAAATAATCTTATTTTATCATTGTTCTCTTCGAAAATTAACAAATACATACTTCGTCCATTATTATTTATAAGAAAAAAATTACACTTTTTCCTTGTAATCAAATTTTAACTAATGATTCTTTTTAAATACTCTAATTTTAATTAATTTTTAAATTTTAATTAATTACACCTTTATGACGTATACTTTTCGTTTTACAAGTAAGGTATTTGAGAAAAAAAAAATTAAGAGTTTAGTAAAATTTAATCCAGTTAACTTCTTTAATTTATACGTAGAATGAAACACATGCAAAAGCATTTATATTACATGCATGCATATAATCTTTATTTTATAATTATCTATTTATTCATTTTAGACGTAAATGAATGATTTAAAAGCATATCCATATATTATAAATAAATATATTTATATTAATTTTAAATTGTATAAAAATAGTAAAAGAGAATAATTATTTGCTTTATATTATTTATAATTCTAATATATTATAATTAGTAATACAGAAAATATAAAATACTTAATTATTTTTTCTTAAAATATAAAATTCTTACTTATGATATATTATAAAATAAATTATTTTACTCCTAAATATAAAAATAAATAATTTTATATTCATTCAAAATTATAATATCAAAATTTATATATAAAAAAGATAAATTATAAGTGTCTAAGTGAATTATAATAATTTTGATAAAAAACAATATTAAAAGTAAACTATTGAATAAAAAAAGTAATATATAATTATCTTATTTATATTAAATAAAAAAACATATTACTTAATTAAATTATGTATTTTTAAAAAAATCTGATCATCTTAATCTAAAATATTTTTTGTCAGTTTAACATTTTCCTTTTTAAGACAAAAGCTCTAATATAAAGACTGAAAAAAAATTAGAAAATGTAAAGAATTTAAAACTAAAAAAAATAAAATTGAGGAACTAAATTATATTTAAACTAAATGGCCAAGATTTGTTAGAACAACATGTTTTTAGTATTACATTTTCTTAATTTTTAAACATATAAACTCCGTAGATTAACCCGTCCTATATCTATTTTCGAAAATTAGACAGAGTCAACCTCATTTTATCACTGTTTAGCCTAATTAATTATCATAAATGCGTGACTTTATAACTTAATGCGTTATCAATCTGTTGTTACTCCGTAAATTAACCTATCCTAAGCAAGTTTTTATTTGCAATCTGTTTCCATGAATATAATCAGTTATCTCTGCTAATAAATGAGACAAAGAAAACCTATTTTGTCATTAACTAAACAACATAAATGCGTGCCTTTATAAGTTACTGTAATTAATCAGTTACCATTGTTAAGTATCAACACAAAATTTAATTTTGAAAAGGACTATGCACCAGACTGTTTGACTTTTCATTTGTGGGGGTTGAGGTCTAGGGTTCATCCATTTCAAGAAAAAAATAATTACCTATGAGATATTTAATTTTGATGTACAAAAGTATAATTATGAATGAGTTAAAATAATCTGGTGTAACCAAACAAAGGGTAAAACAACCACATAGAGCCCATGATTTTTATCTCTTAACAATGCAGACAGACACAGTACACAAAGTATCTCTTAACAATTCATCTCGTCCCTGCATAAATCCATGCATGCATGCATGCATTTCTTCTTCTGATTGCACATCTGCAATTAGGGTTTCTAGAGATTGCTGACGATCTTGATGCATTTGATCTTGAACCAGCGAAACCCTTTCTTCAAAGAACGCTTGATTTTGCCTTCCGTGGCGTAAAACTTGTATTTAGCCACTCTTCGCTTTCTCTTCCTTTCGGCCTCATTCCACCACCACGTGCTCTTTGCATTCCGTTCTCGAGCAGGTTCATAGGAATACAAAGTCACCATTTTGTTGTCCTTCGCGCTCTTCTCATTCGCCGCCTCGTGTAGATAAGAGCATGAAAGAGCGTAATGCCTCTGGAGCCCATCCATCTCCGATCAATCACCCTTTTTCCTTTTTCAAGAAGAAAAATTATTTCGCTGTTCAATTACCTCCTCTCTTTCTCTCCTTCTCTCTGGGTGGGAAGAGAAAGAGAGAAAGAGAGGAAATTGAAATTGAAAAACCTCTGGGAATGTGTTACTTATATATAGGAGAATTAAGCATGAGACAGGATCAGGTTGAAGGGAGAGACATGTTCCTAGGCTGGAATGAGTGTGGAAAGGAACAGAAAACTCAGGATTTGTCACCATGCCAATGCCATGCATGTTTTATTTTCCCTTCCAACTTACTTAACCGTAATACGCGCCGCCACTAAATTTTCATCTTAATTTAACCTTCTCTCCACTAATTATAGAACTTATAACACAAATGACGTGTTTTCCACTGTTTTATTTTTTTTAATATTAATGTCTTCATTAAAATTCCAATAATTTAATTCGAAGGATTTTGCTTCACAGAAGGTATAAAATAAGTCATTCAAATAATTTAATTCGAAGAATTTTAATTATGTATAGTTTTATATCTGAGTGCAATGTTAACTTTGTTCTAATATTTTGTAGACTTTATTTTGTTCTTTTTATAAATATTACATTTAATTGTAAATAACAATATTACAAAATATTTGTTTTTTCCATTATTTTTTTAGTTATTTCATGTTTTTCAAGATTTATGTGTATTAAAAAAGATACAACACATTTTAAAAAAAATTATAACAATGAAACTAAGGAGGTTTCGAAAACTATAATGCAGGTTTTGAAAATCATTAACAGTAATTAGGTTTCGAAAACCGCTGCTGATATTAATGGAGTTTTTCAAAAGAACGTTTCAAGAGTTAATAAAAACAGTCCGTAATCAGTTAGCGACATTAATTCATATGGAGAAAACAAAACCATGGATAGATAACACATTTAGTGAGAGATTAAAACTGTCGATTAAAATTAACCTCTCTCAATATAATCACATATGTTTTGAATATTCAATAATTTTTTAAATTATATTCTGTAAAAATTATAATTTTTAATTTAAGTTTCCAAACAGTATTTATTTATATGTCATCTCAACTATTTTGTTTCTTTTAATTCTGAAAATTTACTTTTTTCTTCTTCAACGTATTTTTTATTATAACAATTAATATAATTTTTACATGTCCTTTTGGCGAAGGTAATATCAAATCTTAATATTGTTTTTTAACACTCAGAATCATATAACATATTTTAATTTAATAGATATACGGTAAGTAGTAGAAAAAAAAAACTTAAATTGAAAAGTTAATTTTTTGATGTATTCTAGTTTTTAAAATAATTAAACGCTTAAATACTAATTTGGTAAGTGGGTTAACATTTTTAATCTCTTAGTCTGCTTTCGTTTGTCTCATTTGTGGATCAACCTTTTTTTTAATTAAATAATTAAAAATTTAGAATATTTACACAAGTAAAAGAGTTTATTATATATACATATAAACACAATTAAAGAAAAAATTGTTTGAGTGATGTGTCAACTCACTCTTGAATGAACGAGTTAGGACTGAGAAACCCAAATTAGCATAATGGTGAGCCCAGTCTGTCCTACTCTTTTAATGGGTCAACAACGGATCAGACTTCATGTTTGCCACCTTATTCATATTGAATGTCTTTTGGGTTAAATTTATGCCTCAAACAAATGTTCATATTTTTAAAACGAAGAATAAATAAATGGGTATTAAAGGGAGAAGGACAATGAACAAACAAGCTATAATTTACCTCTTTTGACCTGATGGGCTGCATGTACTGTAAAATGTGTAGTGTTTGGTTGATGATATCTTAACCCTTGCACTACAAGAGAAACAAATATATTTGCTATATAGTAAGCTATAATATTTGTGAGCGTTTTTTTTTTTTGTTTTTTTTTTGTTTTATTTTTTTTTATCTATATAAGCAACAGTATTGTGTAAAAGTGAAAGGAAAACTACTATCCTCCATGTAGCACCATGTTTAGTAGAAAGGAAGTTTTTTTTTTTTTTTTAAAAGGGTAAGATAAACGGAACACACCATATTTAGTAGAAAGGAAGATATATATATTTTTCTCTCAAAACTAAACACACCATTAACTAAGATATGTGTCTTAGACTTCTAAAGAAAATGAAATCATTTTTTTTTTATTCTAGTCCATCAAGATTTTGATTTATTTATTTTTATGTTGTGGTTGTAACTTAGTAAGCATCGAACAAAAGTCAAATATGATTAGATTATTTATGTTGTGCTTTTTTATTGTTTAAACTTTTTCTCACTCGATCAAATCGAGTTTGCAAATTAACCAAATCATGGTATGATCAATATGAATAATGATATTATAAACTATTATTTTTTTATTAGATTTGTTCAATAAAGATCCGAACATTTTTTTCATTAAAATGACTACTGATATTTTAATAATTTTGTTAGTATATGTAGATGATGTTATTTTTACAACATTTTTACTGCTGGCTTATAGGTAGATTGTTTTATCTTACTAATATCGGCTAGATATAAGTTTTGTTGTCTATCTTCTTAGTTAGTTTATTCAAGCTTCTATTGCTCATCACTATTAAGTTGCATAACGTGTTCTCGATATATCAAAACGAGTCCTACATAAGGTCTCTTTCTTCAATGCAGAAAAACAACTTAAGGTTTTAGTGAATCAAATTGTGCATTATGTGAAATCCACAGCTTTTTCATTAGTAAAATATCCAACTCTTGTCACTACCATTTATAAATGATAATGGATTCATTATCTTCTTCAAGATTTACATCCTTAATTTCATACTCATGTTGTCTTATATTGTGACAATCAAATTGTTAGTCATATAATTTATAACCTTACATTTTATGAAAAAACAAACAAAATACATTCACATTGATTTATTGTCGTGTTGTTATGAATATTATTCACAAACTTAATAATGAATCTCCTTAGATAATGTTGCATTTTTATTTATTTAATTATTTATATTTATTATGCCTTTATTTATTTTATATCTGTAATAGGAATTCTTTCCTATACACTTTTCATATATAAAATCAATTTTATTTCTTTTACTTTTTCTTCCATGTTTTATGATTAAGACGGTAAATATTCAGTAGTGATGAATTAACATTTCCAATTCTTCCAACCATATCAACCACTACATAAAAAGATTACCCATGATAGCTCCTTAATTAACTATAAACGATAATTAAATACAGGGTATTTGACGTTCGCACTCGATTAATAATGAGTAGATAGATGGATATTTTTTTCCCCTATTAGGTAATGAATAGCCTTTGACGCGTATAATTTTTTTTTTATTTCTTTTTCTTCCTCAATTCTCTTCGTCATCACACAACATTTCAACCCTGCCACTTAATTTGAAAACTGAATCGCCTGTTGCTATCCCTCATTCCCAGTCTTAAGCCTTTGTTAATACTGCTACCTATACTTGAATACTCCCAACACCTATCATAAATCCATTCTCATTAATTATCCCAATCAGTCCTCGTTCATTGAACACCCGTGTATCATTCATTCAACAATCATCTCCAAATTTGAAAAACACCGCCACCAATTCAATCAAGTATCTACTCCTCAACATGAATCAAGCAATAAACTCTTACTTGTCTTTCTTTTCTTCCGAAGTTGTTAGAGTCTTCTTCCAGCACCTGAAACGATACGTAAGTTTGGGTTACAAAATTATTTTTAATTTAGAAAAAAATATTTTATACTTTTGAGTCGTATAAATATTTATAAAAAAAATATTCAAACAAGTGATTTCTCCGAATTATTAGATCAGATATTGAATCACCATTGCAGAATGAGCACAGTACCCGGTATTTAATAATAGAATAAGGTCATGGAATTGTGGTGAGTGCTAGTTTTCTTTTACCCGGTCACATCCATGGTCTATTCGCCTTGCGTCCAAAGATAACCTTTTTGTGTTCACATAATTTAATTTTGACTTTGTAAAAATGAGACACTGACGCATATAAGCACTACGTTTTCTTACTTGAGAATTGGCAGCGTTGCTTTGGTTTATTGCAAGTCATTGTTAGCCACATGGTTATCATTTTCCATGCGAGAGTGATTCATCTTTCACGTCTTCGATCACGACCAAACCTGATTAGGGTGTCTGTGTATTCTTGTCAATCACAACAATTATCAAATTAGATGATTATGCTTAGAAGACTTTTATCAGCTAATAATCACTTTCACTGCCATACCTTTTATTCGAAGTTTTTTTATGACAGAAGAATTGCGTGGAATCTGTTTCTTGAATGTTAAAAAATAGTTCGTAGTTTGCAAACTGTTTTCATAGTTAAAAGAAAACAAAATTTAGACAACGTTGTAAGCTGTTTCACAATTTTATTTGGAGTGCACACCATGTGATAATACTTGGAGATTTCGTATGTACTCCTATATATTGTGATGTTTTAGGAATTTTTCATTAGTTTATCTTTTTAGTTTTACTTATTATTGATCATTCTCTAAAAAAAAAATAAGCATTGTGATTATATTTGAGAGCAGATTCTAGAAGTGATAGATCTCAAAATTCTACCTCAAGTATTAAAAAAGTACTTCAATCTTTACGCGAAAATCTAAAACTATAATAAAATGGATTGATGACTGACTACTTTATGAGTGTATTAAATGGATGTATTAATACGGGGAGTGTCAAAATACCATGTGGTGGGGAAAAAAGACCTTATTAAAAATTGTTAACTAACTCCTCAATGGAAATTTATTATCTATTAAATTGGTGCATAATTTACATTAATGTTACATTTAATTGTTTTTCAAATTTTAATGCTTATTCATTGTAATAATTGATACATTCTATTTTTTATTATTGCATATTATTTCTAGTTTACAGTACAAGTATAACGCACACACACATATATATTTAATGTTCAGTGAGTTAAAAAATTATTAATTTATTATAGGAAAAAATTATGTATCAAAAAGTATCTCCTAAATAGGAAAGATCCTCTCTGGAGCATAGTATTTTCTTGGAAACAGTTTTGGCGGGCTTGCTTTCTGGTACCGTCCGTTAGATATAAAGTTATGTTTTCCAAGACTCTTACTACAATGTTGACAATTTCAATAAACACCCTTTAAAATAAAAATTAAATACCCTCAAGATGTACCACTTCATCTTCCTACTCTTTGCTTAGAATAGAAGCATCCAATTATTTTCACGGAAGGGAAGACTGAAATTCAAATTTTCTCTAAATGTGTATTATTTACTTATTTTAGTGTATTTAATAGTTTTATATTGCTCAAAACTTGTGATTAAGATCAATTTAAATATTCTAAATTATAAAATAGATAATATCTCAGATAATTGATTCTTTCCTTCAGAATGTGATGATTGATCCTATCATCTTAATCAACTTAATTTGAGATCGAAACTTTTATTTATTTTTTCCTTAATTATATTGTCATCGGAACCTTGTCACAACAATTATATTTTGTTATTTTCATTCAATTTAATAATTGATACTTCCAGTATATAAATCAAATTTCACTTAACTAGTTAATAAAATATTAATAAAAAATCAGTTTACGTGATGGTTTGTAAACGCGTACGAGAAAACTTCTCGTATAAGCGTGTCCGGTGTTAGGAGGGAAAATAAAGTGTTTTTGTATGTTTTTGTTTTGTTATTGGATGTCCATTCTTTGGCTGGACCCTTCTGAAGTAACTCTCAAACATCACAAATCCTTGTCTTTTAGTTAATTTTTTAGCCTTTTTCAACTTTTCAACTTCATTCTCACTTGGGGGTATCAGCAGTTGTAACAAGTGGCAACTTAGAACTTTTCTTGAATTTTATGGGATCTTGTTGGATGCATTGCATCAATAGAACTCACTGTTAGCATGTGTGAATAATGATTTAGTTTTACACTGTCAGTCAATTATAAACTCATGTTTGGTAAGTTAATTGGAAGTGAAGAAATTTATTAGAAGTATGATTTGTAACTAAATTACAGTATAAAATTGTTGAAAATCATTAATAACATTAATGAGTTGCAATTGTTGAAAATATTAATTCTTTTTTTTTAGTGAAGAACAATTGTTGTCTTGATTAATAACTTTCAGTTTGGCCGTTTTTAAGATGAAGACAATAATATTATATGGTATGTATTCAACTGTTTTGTTTTTTATAGTAATTGTTTGCACTTTCTGGGAATTTTTGGAGGAAATGCAACATTGACTTTTTGGGATTAACGTGTTCTTTTAGAGCATGTTCACAAGAAGCATCCTTCCTCTTTCGTGCATTGAGTCAATATAGGGTATATAAAGGCATGTTTGGTTTGAATTGATTATACTAGTTCTTAACTACCTCTTGGTTGAGCTATTATAGCATTGAGAGCACTTCTGAGAGCGTTGTGTTGTTCTTTTGCTTGTAACATTTTGGATGGTATCAAAAGGGAAATCTTTTGAGAGACAACGCAGTGGCAAAGTTCCAATTCAGGACCATAAACGGAGCTATGGTGATACAAAACAAGCGTCAATCAGGTACTTTTGTTATTGGTATAAATACAAAACGCTTCGTCGTTTTGGCGTTTTGGGGTGTGAGTTTGATTTTCTGCTCATTATGCAGTGGCCTGAGAAATGTGATCAACGCGCTAGGGCCGAGTGACTACTCTTCCTATTTGGAAACTTTGGTGCGAAGAGTGGTAAGTAATGATTGAGTCTTTTATCTTGGTGGTGTGGTGTTGAGAAAGATTTTTTGTTTTGTTTATTTCAGCTAGTTTTGGCTTTTCAAAGTAGCTATCACTTCACAACCAGGCACCGCTTCTAACGCACTTATTATTCCAAATCCATCTTCAATGTTCCCCAGGTTTCTGCAATTGCTTAGTGTTCATATTTGTGATTCTCACATTGTTTTCTAGTTGTGCTTTACTATGGAAAGGAAAGGACAGAATTAGTGATTAGCCACCAGATTATTTGTGTCTTCAAAATTTGCCACTTCTTTTGTCTCTGTTGCTCTTATGCTTTCATCGAATGTTTCCAAATTCCAAGAGTCCCTGCTCAGTAATCCAATCTGTTTTGAAGCGAAAATCTGGTTGATTTATTTGTCTTCTTCAAACAGGTAAGAGAGGAGGTCGAGAAAAAAATCCAGGACCAGGCTCATCTATTTCCAAGGTTAGTTGATCATGTTCAGATTCTGTGTTAACACTAAACAACTGTCGTATTCATTTCCCATGGTTTGAGTGTGGTTAGTGATACTTTATCAGAAAGATTCATAGAACAATGTTATTGGCGAAATTCTCGCTTTTTACTATTCTTGTTTTGCGAATTTGTTGCAGAAAAAGGGTTAATGAGGCTGGCATATCCGGAACCAAACCCTTAAAGTTGTGTTTTCTTAATAAGTTACCTAAAACAATTTATACTCGGTCTAATATAATAGCAGAAGACGAATCACTCCTTCAAATTGCTCTATATGATGTTAGAACTAAGTCTGTAGTAAAGGAAGGTCCCCTTTCCTCACTAAAGATAGAGATCTGTGTTCTGAATGGTGAGTTCGGATCAGATGGCAGTGAGGAGTGGACAGAAGAGGAGTTCAATTCCAATATCTCACGTGAAAGGGAAGGTAAAGAGCCACTTTTGATTGGAGAGAGGTTTATTACTCTAAAAAATGGAGTTGCTTGTATCACTAAAATTGCCATATCTGACAACTCGAGATGGCAAAGAAGCAGAAGGTTCAGGATTGGAGTTAAAGGTGTGCCACCAACTTCCAATGGAGAAAAGATTCAGGAGGGTAGAAGTGAGCCTGTTATTGTGAAAGATAACAGAGGAGAGTGTGAGTCTTATTAGTTCATTTCTATTTCTCATTGTCTATATCCAACTAAGGACATCATTATTGTTTCCATTAATCTTGGATTCTGTTTCTCAACATAATTTGTCTTTTAGTATAACTCAAAACTGACATGTAATTTTTCTCATTTAAGGCTACAAGAAACACTACCCTCCATCCTTGGATGATGAATTATGGCGCTTGAAGAAAATTGCCAAGGGAGGAACAATCCACAAGCAATTTTCTTTGCTCGGAATTCACACCGTGAAGGATCTCTTGCGGTTGTACATAACCAACGAACCATCACTATATAAAGTAAAACTTAGTTTCTTTCAATTTTTCTCTTCTTATGTGTTATTGTGCCCTTCTAATAAATATATAATGAAATCCATGCTTTTATGTTCACTGAATCTTTTGCTCTGGCGTGGTAGATGCTTGGAAACATTCGAAAGAAGTCATGGTTAGCAATCACTGACCATGCCAAAACCTGTGTGATAGATGATTACAAGCTTTACAGCTACCACTCAGAAGAACTGCAAAGAGGCCTGCTATTCAATTCCATCTACATCCTCGTGGGAGTGACATCTGATTGGCAAAATTATTATTCACCAGATACTCTCAGTCCCCAAGAAAAGGTATGGACTCATTACTGGCTGTTGAATAGATCTTAAAGAAAAACTTCTTGTCACATCTTTGGTTTCTTTAAAATAGTGATTCCTGTCTTGTCATTGTTTATATATCATACGATACCTTTGGGTCAAAAATAATCAGGTTCCTTCTTCCTTGGCAGCATTTGGTGGAAATAGTGAAGAAGCAAGCTTACAAAAATGTCAACAATTTGAAATTGATTGATGAAACTAAATTGAACTTCTTAACTCTAGCTGCATGTCTAGAAAAAGCAACACAGTCTGGCTCTCCAGATCAAGGTCTGCAGCACATGGATATCTCAACTGCGCAAGGTATATGTAATGGCATAATTTTTGGCTATATTTCTCATGCACGTGACTCTTTGTTATATAGCTCTTTGTCTACTTTTACATAATCTTTTAACCATGTCTTGTGCAGACCAACCAGCAACATTTCCAGCAGGTTATAGCCAACCATCTATCTCTGCTTCATATACTGATGAAGGAATGCATGACAGCCAAGTTTATGCCGATCCCCTGCCAGGCACAAGAGAAATGCCACATGACAGTCATGTGTTGGATGAATTTTCCTCTGAAATGTACACTGAAGAGGATAGTTGTCACTTTAACGGATCGTGTTTCCCATGCCTTGAAGGTGGATATTCAATGGACAACGAAAGCTCAGAGATTGAATTCATAGATGGTTGTCCTCATTATGCAACATGTGAACCCTTCTTCTTTGGTTCTTCTGATGGAGAAGAATTTAGCAGTTATTCTACTTTCATAAATTCTACTGCGGACATATCAAGTAGTGGCAAACCCAAAGCAGCGTGGTGTAAGATTGGTTTCGCTCTGAAATGGGTCTTGTCAGTGAAAAGGTATGCAGCTGCCAAAAAGAATAATGCTCAGCTGTTTTACCATAATTAAGACTCTGTTTTAGCCCTTTGGGATTTATTACTAGGTAAAATGTGCCTACAAACTCTAGGATCTTATTTCCTGAATGTTATTTGTTTTTCTGCAAGTTTAGCTTCTTTAGTTTCTACTGCACTAAAGATATGTGTAAGATGGGCTTCTCCTCCATATCCCACAGTCTTGGATTGTTTAGGTATGATCTGTGGTAGTTGTCTGTAATATCAAGTTTTTATTTACTGATTCATGATCAATTCAAGATTCATTCGGTTCGTGATATAAATACTGTTACACATTTATAGATCCAATTCACATTTAATATTTGATCTTCTCTTTTCTATTTTATTATAACTAAAAAGATTTATTTTTTGATTATTATATTATCCTTAAAATCAAGTTACAACCAAGTGATTGTTGAGGTATCAAAAATCATTTTACGAGTACAAAAACAAAAAGTTCGTTAAATATGTCACTTGACAAATTCTCTTCAGGAAAATTATTTGTACAAGAAATCCCAACAATTTGTTTATTGGAAAAACTTATGAGAAAAAAAAAAAGAGAAAATACTTGAGGTGTGTTTGGGAAAGTAGAGGGTTTAGCTTTTTTAGGAATAAATAGGTTAAATTTCAAGTAAAACCACGTGGGTTGACTCTAAACATAAAAACGCGTCTCTAGCATGTATAAACCAATTCAGGTAAAATAATATAACAAATTAAAATAAAATTTCAAGTAAAATAACATAATTGACAAGTTGGTTCATGTTTATACTAAATTAGATTAAAAACCAGTAATTATAGAAGAAAGAAAATATATTATGATGATTGAATTTTTTTTTATCGGTCACTTCCTATATACAAATTACACAAAATAAATTTTTAATATATTTATAATATTTTTATTTTAAAATTTATGCATTAAATAATTTTTATTTTTTCCTACCCGCATAGAAATGTCTCTGTCATATATAAAGTAAGTTTTAAAATGTATAATATATTTTTATTTTTCTTAACAATAATAAAATTAATGTAGACAATTATTTCCTGCACGATAAATATAAATAATTCTTTTCTGTATAATATAATTTTTTGTTTTTTTTCAACAGATTGAATGTTAATAATTATTTTATTTTTCAGTAATTTGTTAAAATGAGATATTTTATTATTAAGATATTTATAACTTTAATTCGTTAGAATGAGATATTTACAATTTTTAATTCAACACTTTTTCTCTTTGGTTACACTTATTGGAATGCTTAACTCAATTAGATGTAAAAGAGAAAAAAAATTATATAATAAATAAATTTTAAAATAAAAATAATAAGAATATTTTTATCTTATTAAGAAATTATTAAGTATACTAAAAAATTTGTATACGCCTTTTTTATATTAACAATTTCGGTACTAACTTCTCGCTAATATTTTTAACATCAATGTTTATATTGCAATTTTAAGATATTTTAAGTAATAAACCAGAATTTTAAATGTTACTGTACATATTAAACTACTATATTATCTAATATAACTACTTTAAATACAAGTTAAAAATATTATCTAACGTAACTAGTTTACATATAACATGATAACTATTTATAAAATAATAAACTCTTTTATTTATATATATATATATATATATATATATATATATATATATCAATAAAAGTATT
>Ga0099824_1000893_pt1 | contig 39400 bp, 10 predicted proteins | sample SiratrowhiteBW_FD_76837 | JGI IMG/M metagenome (GOLD analysis project Ga0099824, IMG submission 76837) | Root nodule microbial communities of legume samples collected from California, USA - Siratro white BW | ecosystem: Host-associated > Plants > Roots > Nodule | place: USA: California... | reverse complement strand
GTGTGTGTGTGTGTGTGTGTGTGTATGTATATATATATATATATATATATATATATTCAAATTACCAGTTTGTCTTTTAGATTCTATTTACCGTTTTGTCCTTTTAGATTATAGGTGTAGTATAAAAGTAATACAAATGAAGCACAAGCGTAAGGTTTATTGATGCAAAGAAGCTTAAACTGTTATAAACATGATGCAGAAAATCATATTACTATAAATCGTATTAATAATAATATTTATTTAAAATTTTTAGGATGTTACACATTCAGTCTCAGATACATATGGTAGGTCCAGAACTTCACCATGCCAAGTCCACGTTAAATAGCTCTTCAAGAAATCATCATAAAGAACATGTTCTCTTATCAACTCAATATTGAGTCTTTTTCCATTGAAACAATTCACGCACGGACAAGAGTATCTTCCATTTAGTCCTGCTCCATTTCATTTAGCAAATTGTAGAAACTCTTCGACACCTTTCTCATACACATCACTGATTCGACTTCCATTTATCCAACTTTGATCCATGACTATGTATAGTAAAAGATTTTCATACACATTACATGATGGACAAATTAAATACAAATTTTGAGGATCAAACATCCATGGACTCAATACCAACACGCGCTCAACATATATATCTAAGCATATATAGAAAGCATTCAAAGCATACAGAAAGCATTCCAAGCATATAGATACAACATTTCAAATATATAGAAAACATACTTTTGTAGACGTGAAGGCACACGAGTGGTGACGCGAAAATAGGGAAGAAGACAACAACCAGTGAACGCAAATAGAGTCAAATGAACTCTAGCAAAATCAGTGAATGTAAAGATGGAGTGAATGAATCCACAGAACCAGTGATAGGAAACGAAAATAGCACCACGTGAAACAAAAATGGCATACGTACCAGTGAGAGGGGATATGCACCACGCGAAACAAAAAATGGCACCATGAACGCAATGGAGTGAATGAATCTTGAGGAGTGAATGAAGGCACGTTAAACAATAATGGTGATGGAAAGGAAACGAGAAGCGAAAACCAATGAAAGGAGAAGGCAAAGCGTAAGGAAAAACAATGCACAAAAAGGTTAAAATAGGGATTATTTCATCGGTTATTTCAATAACCAATGTAATATGTACCCTAAATTTCCCCAAATTTCACTTCATGAGCCACGAGGGAGATACTACATCAGTTAGGAGCTCCCAACCGATGTAGTATCTAGCACCTATTACAGTGGTTTAGGCTCGCAACCAATGTAATAGGTTTAACACCTAACCAAATTTTGAATTTTTATTTTTTCAGTCTTTTCTACATAAGTTATTAAAAGATCCAACTTCGATCCATGACTATGTATAGTAAAAGATTTTCATACACATTACACAATGCACAAATTAAATACAAATTTCGAGGATCAAACATCCTTGGAGTTAATACCAACACGCACTCAACATATATATCCAAGCATACACATAAAGCATTCAAAGCATGCAAAAAACATTTCAATCATACAGATACAATATTTCAAATATACAGAAAACATACCTTTGTAAACGTGAAGGCACACGAGTGGTGACGCGAAAAAAGGGAAGAAGACGAAAACCAGTGAACGCAAATGGAGCCAAATGAACTCTAGCAAAACCAGTGAATGCAAAGATGGAGTGAATAAAGCCACAAAACCAGTGAGAGGAAATGAAAATGGCACCACGCGAAACAAAAATGGCACCACGAACACAATGGAGGGAATGAATCGTGATGAGTGAATGAAGGCACGCGAAACAACAATGACAATGAAGAGGAAACGAGAAGCGAAAACCATTGAAAGGAGAAGGCAAAGCGTAAGGAAAAACAATGCGTGAAAAGGTTAAAATAGGGATTATTACATCAGTTAACTGATGTAATATGTACTCCAATTTTCCCAAATTTCACGTATCGAGTTACGAGGGAGATACCACATCGATTGAAAGCTCCCAACCGATGTAGTATCTAGCACCTATTACATTGGTTAGGCTCACAACCGATATAATAGGTTCAATGCCAAACCAAATTTTGAATTTTTATTTTTTCAATTTTTTGTGCATCGATTAGGGGTGTCAACCGATATAGAATGGAGTATATTACATTGGTTATTGAGTAACCGATATAATATCTCTTCACATAATTTAAAAAATGTCACTATATTTTAGTTTACCTCGATTATGATTCAACTAACGTTTTATTCTATTGTAGTATGTGTTTTTTCTAGTAATGTATCATATTACATTATATTATATATATTATATAAAATATAGAAAGAATTTTAATTGATGTTTTAAGGAAACTGGTTATATGTATAAAATAATATATGTTAGGTAGATAGAGTATATTATATGTATTTTGGGATGTTATATGCTCCAACAAGTTTTGAGTTTTGCCGTAACTTCACTTTACTTTGAAACAAAGTTGTTCATCCACTAAAGGATAATGCATTTTGAAAAAAAGACTATTTTAGAGAAATTTCCATCTTAGGCTAATCGGAATAAGAGGAATCGTGCAAGCAACTTATTGTCTAGTCTTTATCATGAAAAAATAAAACAGATTAGAAAATAATAGATATTATATTTTTTATTATCCAATGCTTTCTATGTTAAGTTTTGCTTCTTGTGTTATTCTTTAGGTCTTGTATATTAGCTTCGAATCTATACTATTGAAAGAAAAGGTGTATCCCTGTTAGCCCCCTCCTAAACGAGTTACGTGATTTTTCTTACATTAAGTATATCATTTTCTATTTTTATATTTTTATTTCCTCAAATAATAATTCTTAAATGTAGTCAATCTAAATTTGAGTTTTAATTTTGAAGCTGTACAGCCCATTAGAATTCAAACAATTTTAATATTTTCCCTAATCTTTAAAAGTGTTATCCCTTTAAATTCTCTTATTGTACTTTAAAATTCGTAATTTGTAAAATTCTTTAACAATAATAGTAGTTTTTATATAATTTTTTATTTTTCATTTTTATTTATAATTTTTTTCTTAAATATAAGCATACTTGTAATAAACCACAATATAAATTGCTTCTTGTACTTAATAAATTATTAATATGTCAAAAAAATCTTTATTATTTTATTTTAAAATTTATTTATTATATAACTTTTTTTCTCTTCAACAAACAATTGAGTCGAGCCCTTTTTAGTAAGTACAACTAACAAAAAAGTTATTAACGTCTCTTTATGTATGTATATTTTAAAGAATATGATATATTCTTTTCTTAATAATAATAAAAATAATATTGGCAATTATTTTCTACATGATAAATATAACAAACAATCTTAATAAATAATAATAAATTAACTTGATAAATACTAACAATTTTTTTTAATAAATAATAAAAGGGAGTTGTTTCCTACAAGATACACAATACTTCTTACATGTTCTTAATTCAACAATTTCCTCATTATTTTTATTTTAAATTGTATTTATTAAATAATTTTTTCTCTCTCATACTGAGTTATATACACAAATAAGTCAAATCAAGTAAAAAGTTGTTAACTTCTCTCATAAATATTAAATATCTATATTTATTTTAAGCAACATTGAATTAGTTATCATAAAACTAAATATTTGAAAATAATATGTTAAACTGAATTTTTTACATTGTTATAAATATTTTAACAACATCCAACATCATTTTTATTATTGTTAAAAAAAATATAAGAGGGATGTTTCTGTAAACGTGAAAAAAAAATTATTTAATATATAAAACAACAAGGATATTATTGGTATTTTAGAATTTTTTTTAAGTGCAGAAAGCATTTTGTATATCATAATAAAAAATAATCTTATAAATATTAACAAATATCCGTATATTTTTCAACCAACATCAAATTTGTTATCACAAAACTAAATATTTAAAAACAATGTATTCAATTAAATTTTTAAAATTAATCATACTACTATGGTAAATATCTTACCAGCAAAATATCTTATTTTAATAAATTAATAAAAAAACAAAATAACCATTAACATTCAATTAATGAAAAAACAAAAATTTATACTCTCCAAAAAAATAATTATCAACATCAATTTTATTATTATTAGAAAATAAAAATATATCATATCTTTAAAAACAAATAAGACATATGAGAGAATATGAGAGATGTTTCTGTAATTTTGAGAAAATAAAAATTATTTAATACATAAATTTTTAAATAAAAATAATAAAAATATTATTAATATATTAAAAAATTATATAGCGAAGAGCGATGAAACTCGCCAATTCATTATTATACACATCACACATTACGGACGGGAACCGTCCACTCCTTAATATCTTATTGTGTATTTTTTTTTTATTTCTCCTATAAAAAGAGTAACACACTAGAAACTAAAACTAAATATACGAATAATATGAGAGGACATAACTTTTTTTAGAGTGCAGGAGAGACACTTTTGTGATCCCAATTCATTTTTGTATTCAACTAGCGTAGATGAGAAAAAAACACAATAGATAATTCCAATCCGAGACATGACAATTAACTTCTTACCGAACTGCTATAGTACCTGTCACGTTTCTGAACTAACAATGTATTCAAAAATTACTTTCGTTAAAATTACTGAAAATTTCCCCTTTTTCTCTTATTTGTATTAAACAGATTGCAAAAGATGCATCAAGGAACCGAAAATTGTGAGAAGCAATAACAAGGATAAGATGGTATAGTTTATTTTTTTTCTGATTCATGTAGTGTGAATAATTATCAACGATTAACATATGTCAACAATCACTAATATATGAGTTATCGTTACGATTAACAATATATTGTCATGTGTGCATTTTGGTCTGTGCAAGTCCTTCTTTTCAAGTGTGAGCTGTGCGGCTAGAATTGAATTGTACTTTTTTTTTTCAGTGTAAGAGAGAAGTGTGTAGAAAGTGCTAGGCCACCTTCTGTGTTCTGTCCCTGTCATTTTGGCAAACCATTTTGTTTCTATCCCTGTTATGGTGGAGACTGTTTTCGTCCTTTGCTTCTTCCTTTTTAAATTTGCAAAAAGTTTCTTCCTATCTTTTGTTACAATTTGTCTATCTAATAGCGTTATGCATTCGGATTAATCTATGGATGATGATTAGTGAATAGTTAACCACATAAAGACAGTGGAAAGAATCATTCATAACTGTACAACAAAAGTTACAGTCAGAACTTTTGTTTTCACCAAATGAAAATTCTTTTTATATATTGAACCACAACCTACTATGTCCCCCTTAATAATCATCACTAGTTTTATATTTGGTGATAATGGAAACACAAACACTGTTACTAATATTCTCTATGTTTGCACTTACAGTAGTGTCAGCTTCCACATTATTTGTTGCTGCAGATAATGCTACATGATCCCTTCATCAATCTCTATTCAAAACATTGTGGAGCATATGGTACATGGTGAATGGTGGATAATATTTTTCTTCATTCTCATTATGAAACTAGAGTCTTTATTAGTGTCTCGTGGGTCTAAATTCGTGTTCCCATTCAGGAAAAAAAATTAAGTGTTTCAACACCGTGTTTGATGACTTTTCACTCGCTATATACTAGTTTATTATGGCACAATTTTTGTAGTACAAGTTACAAACTACGTTGACTACATCTATATTCAACTAATTGCCAACAATGGTAAATATTACTATATCATTTATTATTATCACGTTGGTATTGGGTTTAAATTTTATTTAGATGGGTGTTGTTAAATAATTTGATTTACTACTTGTTTAAATGAAACTTGCATGATTTGATTTAATATTAAAATAAGAATGTGTTGTTAAAATTTCTCACATTCAAATCCCAAGAATTAAGGATAATTATCATTCTTAAGGATAATTAATTAGTTTGTCAACGATCCACTTTGGTATCTTCAAACATTCAATAAATGAAGCATATATTTTAGTTATGTGTTGCTCCTATTTGGTTTTACCATGCCTCCTATTTAGAAAACATAAATTAGACTTGACTCTCCAATTTCATACAAATATGTATGGCCATTGTTTGCTTACCACTTCAATTCTCATATCGGGATTTTCTATATTGACCAGTGAATTAATTCAACATTAATTGGATGTTGTTGTGAAGTGAATCCTCTTAAATGCTTATTTTTATATGATAGCAGTTTGTTAATTATTGATGATAATTAATCTAAACATAAAACGTTTAAAACTATGGTGTATTCTAAAGTTAAATATTTCTATTTGCAATTCTTAAATAATAAACGCTAATAGTTAATAAAACTATCTGTAAAAACACAAACCGTTATTCATTTATTAAATGGGAACTTTTGCTAGCAGTTGGGATTTTTAACTCGATTTAAATGTTGTCAATGTTGTTAAATAACATGATATGGTAAAAGGTTGTATTCATAACACGTATATTAGATAGTTAATTTTTAATTAATAAATATGATTGTGTACAAGTATAGGTAAATGTAAATGAGAACTTTTGATATTACATAACATAGAAAAGTATAACTACTGAAAATCATTTTACATCAATTTCGTACATTACATATTCAAAACCCAGGCATGCTTTGAAAAAAGTAATAATATAAAGAGCTGCTACAGCTATGACCTGACTTTTATTTTGACTTTCTCGTGTCATTATCTCTGTTCACCAAACGTTTCAGACCAAAAATATGAACTCACATCTTCCCTTAAAACAATCTATTATAAACTCTTGACATATTTCAATTTATGTCATTTTATTCGTTATTATTGCAAAAATATTTATATTGCTATGTAATAAACATAATTTTAGATATAATTCATAACATAATTGTAATAAAAGTTAAAACCTTCTTAGGTGTAATTTATAGTTGATTGACATAATAAAAATAATATAAATACTTTTCCACGACGGTGCTAGCAAAAATGTTGCTCCAATATTTAGATGATTGATAAATTAATAATTTAATGTAAAGAAATGAACGTACCAACCCCAGAAGTCGGTGCAGCAACTGTAGTTGGTCTGTGTTCAAAAATTTGGTAAAGTGTCACCAAAAAGGAAGAAGTCAAGTGTAAAAATGTGTATGAGCCGCAATTTTAAAAAATTAAAAAAGATGCTGACATAACTGAAAAAAAAAAAACACTCAGATGCAATTTAAGATTTCATTGATTATGATTTCATATTATATGTAAGTTAGAATTTTGTTAGGAATTTAACAGTGACTTTAAGTTATAGACGTAATGGAAAAGTGGATTAATTGAATAAAATATAAGAAGAAACACTTATAAATTTATTATTTTAAAATTTGAAATTGAGCGTGTATCAACCATTTCTTTATATTTTATCTTATTCTAATGAACGATGTTACAAATAAAAATTATTAGTAAGATATTCATTATTAAAAGTAACTTTAGAAAAAAATAATGTCTATTTCTTATATAAATTTGACATAAATTTTATTATTGTAAAAATTTTAGTAAATTTTTGTTGTAAGATCTAATTTATTGCATTTTATCTATAATATCATACGTAACTATAAATTTTAAATACAATTATTTGTAGTTCATATTATCATTACGAAAACTATTTAATGTGTTATTCAAACTTTTATTGCGTAATTATTACTAGGGAAGATTTATTTTCTTCCTTTTTATATATTGAACATTGCTTGGCTCCAATTAGTATAAAAGATATTTTTAAATGTGCTTTTAAGGAATAGTATTTACACATGCAACTTAATTAATCCATAACTGACACGTCTCTAAATTTTGGAATCGTTATCTCTAGTTGCTAGAGTTCATTTCAACTAGTTGAATTTCTTTTAAGTCTACAAAATGCTTTTAAAGATGTCACGCTTTTTTTTTTAATATTACATTATAACAAATATTATCTAAAATAATTACCTGAACTATACCTAAATATATAAATAATTGCCAAGTCTAATCCAGTTAGTTGGGTGACATGTTCAATTTCTATGAATAAAAAATAATAATTAATGATTAAAGGTGAAACGCCTTCAACATTAAGAAATAAAAAAAATAGAATCACCATTTATTAAAATCGATCAACTTCGTATCAATAAAAAAAATATTAATTTCCGTTAGAAAATCAAATTTATTGCCTTTTCCCTTCCTATTAGCTTATTTTTTTTATATTCATAAAACTCATATTGGACTTTGTTTAAAGAAGTAAATCCAATTTAGTTAAGTAATTAAATAACAATAGAAATTACGAACTTACGTTATTTATTGCAACACTTATATATATATATATATATAGAGCTCACATTTTATCTATAAAAGTTACATAATGTTAATAATTAATTATTTTCAAAAAATTAATATTATTCAAATTCAGAGATTAAATTTGTTAGAATATATTTATTTTATTTTATAAATTATTTATTTTAATATACAACTCACATAACAATCTCCTATAATAAAGTGATTTCTTTTTTTTAGACATTTTGTTGAGTATTAATGATCAAATTTAATAAAAAAAATCTATCCAATACATTTATCAATCAAATTTAGTAAATTATATAATTTGAATATATCATTAGATTTTCTAATTTAATATTTACATCATATAGTCACACATAATTATCATAATAATATTATTGTAATTATTACTCGTAATATCATTTATATAATATCAGGTTTGTTAATCATATTTTGTGACTCATTCATTCTTTTTTTTTTTTCAATAACATATAATAAATATAAATAGTACATGTTTTACATATCTTCCCATAATATTAAAGGTATGTTTCTCAAGTGAGACTATCTCGTTTGAGCTATTAATAATATCATTTAAGCAAATTATTAATTAATGTTTAGGCGTCAAGCGATCAAATTTAAAGCTGAGTGAATCAAAATTGACTCTCTCCAGCTCAAGTGTTATTGTGTTGCTTTGAGAGCCAAAACATGCTACATAAATAAACAAATTTCAAAACATCACCTAAAAACATCACTAACATTTAAACAGTAACCACAATATATGGTGCACAAATAAACAAGTTTCATTCCAAAAACTTGTCTTAGGGATAAGACATAATGTATAAATTAACAAATTTTAAAATATCACCTAAATACTTAACTCGCATTTGAACTTCTATTTATTATGTTTTTTATCTCTCTCGTTCACAAGTTATTGTCTTAGTGAAGAACTTTGATATTTGAGTAACTATAATAATACTTTAACATTAAAACTTGATATATATAATAATCGTAATTCCTCTAATAATAACTGAATGTTTAAATAATCATTATATGATCAAGAGAAATAATAAGAGAAATATATAGAAAAGAACAAAAACTAATATGTTAAAAATTAATTATATCATTTTTATATATTTTAACTTATGTCCACATTGGTGTTATTAAAATCATAATTTTATCAACTATTTGATAATCATTCCATTTCAACATTTAAAATTAATCATTATGTGTTCAAAATTGAAGTGACTCAAACTAATATTTAAATATATTCCAATTCTTTATAGCTATCAATTATTTACATTTCAACCGCCAACAATTCTAAAAAATTATTTACACATCATATAGTGCGTGTAAACCCTATGATGTTTACAAACTGAACCAACAAGGAAAAAAAATTAAAACAAAAAATCAACTTATCATAAATCAAATTCTGACTAGATAATATTAATTCAATTAAAATCACCTACAAGTAAAAAGAAGTCTATTGACAAAGGATAAAAAATGATTTTAAAAGCTAGGGTGAATAAAAATGTATAAAAAATAGGTTTTACAGATATAGTAATTTTAAAAAATAAACAATGAAATAGTTAAATTTGTAATTAATTTTATACTTTACAAAAGTAATATTTATTATTTGTATACCACTCCTTTTAAACTATAAAAGCAATTAGATATTATATATATATATATATATATATATATATATATATATATATATATATATATATATATTGTTGTGTTCTTTTTTTATGACGGAAATATAGTTATTGTATTGGATACTTATAAAATATAATTTAAAATATGTTTCTGCACTAATACCTCTTATAAAAAATTGTATTTAAAATACATTTGTAAAATGAATATTTTTTTAGAAAAAGTGTATTTATATAAATTAGAAGGATATATATTTTAAAATATTTAAGTACGCTCTAATATTCAATTTTTTTTACATAAAAATATTTTTCGTAATTAAAATAAAAAATAATAACATAAATAACTGTAGATTAAATCTAGTATAGATGGAGAGTAAGAGGTATTAGATATTTTGAATGAATGACTGCTGACAAATAGGAAAGAAACTGATGACAGTTGGATAGCAATATTTTAAGCGCATAAATATCATCAAATTAGTTTAATTACCTCGAAACAAAGCTATGGGCTTCTCAATAACAAAATAAATAAAGTTCTCTTTACTTACTGAAATAGACGCTATAGGATTGAAGGTCATTTTTGAAAGAAAAATGTCATATAAAAATATTTACACCTATTTTTAGCAAATTAAAGATTCGGAAAGGATGGGTTCAATATTACCTAAGCTATGTAGTCAAATGTAGTATCTTTTATATTGATAAATATTTTTTATTTCTATGAAAAAAAGAACATACTAATTAAGGAAAAATGAGATATCTGAAGTGATTTTTTCACCCAGGGGTAATTGGCAAAAGTGAAACCGGACCAAAAAATGAAACATGTGTGCCCATAGGAACAGTCCCATGTGAGGTAATAAGAAATGCAAAATAAACGAGTTCCAACAACGTGAAAAACAAGGCCTATGAAAAACTCGGTAGTCTGGTCTTCAGAAACCACACCCTAACTCGGTCCTTTCAAATCCTTATATACTATTTATTCATTTGCCTACAAATCAACCCACCAAGCAACAAACACCGTCAGTCAAAAATTGAGAAACAACGTTAGACTTGCGCCCCCACGGTTTCTTTCGTTTCGACGTCACTGTCGAATAATTCACACGCATCACTCCTTCGCCACCGTTCTTTTTTATGTGGTCATTCTGATTCCTTCCCCTTCACGCCCATTGGCTCCTCAAAACACTTATCCCTTTCCATCTTCCACCGCCATTGGCCACATCACGCCACGGCGTCGTTTTGCACCTAACCCTCCTCCTCCTCCTCCACCCTGCCCGTCTTTATCCACACACCCTTATCGCCCCAAATCCTTTTTGTCCTTCTCTCCCTCTGATTTTTCGCCAAATTTTTCATCTTTTTGTTTCCTTTGCTTGATTTTTCTTCGCCTCAAATATTCTTCTGCAGCTCCTTCGCCAAACCCCCTTTTAACTCTTGTGAGGAGCTGAACAGATTTTGGGGGTTCTTTCTACTTTTTATTATTGTATCGTTCCCTCCTATTTTTTTTTCTTTCTTCTTCTTGTCTTGCCTTTGCCACAATCTTTCTACGATATGGTGGAGAACCCTGCAACATTGGGATTGTGTACACTTGTTGGAATGTTTTTGAGTCCTCTGTGTGTAGCATTTTTCGTTGGGGTCACTGTTGGATGGTTGTGGAAACCGAAATGGGCGAGGTTGGGTAAGGAAAAATTAACTATTTCTCTTGCAAAATCCTTAGATTTTGCCTCACCCTCCTCGGCTTCTTCTCCTTCCAAGTCTGTAGCTTCTCCCATTAAGAGTTGTTCTTCGTCTCCCTGCCTTCGTTCCATTAACATGCAACGGCCAAACCCAGAATCTTTGGCCCTGAAGAAAGGAACAGATAAAAAAACTTCTTCTTCATCCTCTCCCGTGAAATTTGCAAGTTCCGTTAGGTATTTTTGGATTTATCCATTATTCTTATGTTATTCTGATAAAATAAACAGCTGTTGCACAAATACAAGGTCTTAATCCATCTATATTTTTTTTGTTGTTCTTACAATGAAATTGGGAACAAAAGATGGAGACAAGAGAAATTTGGGCATGTTGCTGTGAATTTGTAGCATATTCTTGCTGATTTTTTTTTTTTATTATTATTGACAATTTAGAATGTGGTGTAAGCATGCCGTTTTATTTATCACTTTGTTTTACCTTGTAGTTCACCCAAAAGTATCGAAGAAAGTCCTGATGCTGTGACAATAAGGGATTTGCATCATCTGTGGTTGCTTGTGGAGGAGAAAGATGGAGGTCTCCCTTGGATTCAGATGATGGATCGTTCTACCCCTACTATGAGTTATAAAGCATGGCAGAGACAACCAAAGGTATGCTATTTCCTTCGTAAAATCTTTTGGTCTTATTTGAATTACCTACTTGGTTGTTGTTGATATTTGTTTTGTTGACTTTTTAGGATGGTCCTCCACAGTATAGAAGCAGCACTATTTTTGAAGATGCTACCCCTGAGATGGTGAGGGACTTGTTTTGGGATGATGAGTTCAGACCAAGATGGGACGACATGCTTGCAAGCTCCTCAACTATTGAAGAGTGTCCCACTACTGGTACCATGAAAGTGCAGTGGATACGGAAGGTGCATAAATTTTTTTTCCTTATTTAAGTGTATTTAATTGTTTTCTTATCTCAGTGTTCTAATGGATGCTAATTAATCTGTGGAACAGTTTCCCTTTTTCTGCAAGGATAGAGAATACATAATTGGTCGGAGAATATGGGAATCTGGAAGACATTACTATTGTGTGACTAAGGTATGAGATTAGAGATCACCTTTTGTTCTGGAATATTTGAAGATTTTGATTGATGGTGGTTATTTTCCACTGTTATTACAGTGTTATGCTTAACTTCGTTTTGTTTTTTCTTTTTGTTCTTTTAGGGAGTAGATTGCCCTTCAATCCCTAAAAGAGATAAACCTAGACGTGTTGATGTGTACTACTCTAGTTGGTGCATTAGAGCAGGTGAAATTTGATACCCTTGTAATTGAATTACCCATGTAACTTGTACTTGTTCTTGTCTAACCCACCATTTAAACTAGCTGTTCCGTCACTGCTAGACTTGTTGTGACTGATATGGTATTCTTGTAACAGTGGAATCAAAGAGAGGTACCGGCCAGTTAACTGCCTGTGAAGTCTTACTCTTCCATCATGAAGAAATGGGCATTCCATGGGAAATTGCAAAGCTTGGAGTAAGGAAAGGCATGTGGGGAACTGTTCAGAAGATTGAACCTGGTTTGAGAGCCTATCAAGAAGCAAGAACTTCTGGTGCTGCACTTTCCCATTCAGCCTTTATGGCTCAAGTCAACACAAAAATTAGTCCTGAAGATTTGCAATCCCTTGGAGCCAATGATAATTCAGAGGAGGATGAAAGTGTTGCTCCTTCTGAGAAATCACAGGGCGTGAACATTCCCAAGATGCTAGTTATTGGTGGTGCTGTTGCTCTTGCTTGTAGTCTTGATAGGGGTCTAGTGACCAAGTATCTTTTATTTGGTGTTGCTAGAAGATTTGCTAATATAGGTAAAAGATAGTTACAAATGGAGGAGGTATCAAATGCCTTGAATTCCATTCTTTTGGAAGATAACTCTTGTTATTATCAATAGAAAGTTTAGAATTTAGAGACTCTTTTGTGGAATAATTACGTTATATATATTTCAAAAATAATATGAAAGAAAACAAGACAATCCGAGATGGTGGAGGGAGTAGGTGGCGTTTTTTTTCTTGGACTATGAGTAGTTCTCGTTGATCAAGATTCAAGGCTGTAGAAGTTTAAGCCTGTGTAAGTTTGTGTAAACTCAGTATCAATTAAAAAGGAAATACAAGAAAAAGTCTTTTTGTGGCTCCTTTATCTCAAGTCCCTCCTGTCGTGTAAATCTTGTCTGTTTTGAGTTATCTACGCCCACACTCACTGTAACGACAATAGTATAATAATTTTTATATCAGTAACATTTTTTAGATTCTATCTGCAATGCTTGGAGCTAATCTGTATTTGGCTGTGTCAGGCGACATCATCTTCTAACCACCGAGATACTAGTTGTGAAATGTTTTCATCAAACTGCGATTTTTGTGTGTTTAACGTCTATATCTACTAATCTACGTCACCAAAAAAAAGAGTCCAACATAAAAAATGACAAAGTGGGATTCGTTATTTTTAATTTTAAATAAACACATGTGAACTGCATCAGTTTTAAAAATTTAAGAAGCATTTGACTATGCAAGAAGAAAATTAAATAAGATAGGGATGCTTTTGCCACGTATTAATTTATGCTTTACGTTTTCTTTTTCATTATAGTTTAACTAGTAACATGTCAAAGCTGTTTAAAACGTTGCCAAAACCTAGTGAAGATGGAACTGATATAAGACAATAATGAGGTTGTTGGGAGGAAATATCACTACAATTCATTCAGCACAAGGTACAAACAGTCCCATCTCAAGCAAATTCAATTCATCACCAAGGTTTCGAAACAATCTAAACCATCAAGCTGTGGTGCCAATTTTGGCTTTTGAAGGCTCTTTGCTCGTTCTTTCACTTCTGCTAGCATCTTTTGACTGGATACTGATGACCCTTGTTTGATTTCCTACACACAAGACATCTTGAACTTCAGCTATACAAAACATTGCATATATGGCCTTTCTTACCTTGACATACATACCCTTATGTTGTTCCTAAATAAAACAATAGATGCAACCTTTCTCACCTTGACATTTTTTCTGCCTATGAAGTAAAATCCAGCAGCAGCAGCAACGGCTGGCACAGCAGCAAAAATACTTCCCATAGCCATTATTCCCCTTGAAAGCTTAATTCTTGAAATTGGAATGAAGAACTACTCTTTCAGCAAGATATAAGGCAAGGGTGGACCTAAAGAGACGGAGAAGATGCCTTGGTGATGAAGAGAAGCAAACACTGATCTCTAAAGATAGGAAAAGGATAAAAAGACGGTTAAGTAAGGTTTGCACTATCTTGAACTTTGTGAAAAGTAAACTTCAAATGGCGGGATCATGGGAATATTTAACACCAGAAGACTTCCCTTATTCTATATTTCTGCAGTAAAACGCCTTTATTTCTTTTTCCCAATCGTTAAGAAATTATATCATCCCTTGATATTTCATCTGAGTTTGTCACCTATCCCACAAAGTAAATTCATGGCCTTGTTTCCTAAAATTAATTTCATCAGTTAAAAAAAGTTTAAGATTTCAAAATTAAATGCAAATTGTGAACTTTGTAAAAATAATTCTGTGGCGCCTTTTAGGAAAATACGTGTACTTTTAATAGTTTTATCTTTTAAAAGAAATATCAGTAAGAGATAAGAGTGCATATAAATTGTCATTAACCTTAACTTTATTCATTGTGAAACTTTTCTTAAGATGAAACACCTGCATATTGTTGATTCATTGTTTACTTAAGACGACTCACTACCAGATCCAAAGCTAGTTTAGCGCACTCATCGATGAAGTCCGAATTTCAAGTCCTATTTCAATAAGCATATACCTGCTAGATGATTTGTAAGCTAAAAATAGATTACATGATTACACAACAACGCAAGAAAATTCTCAAATGATGTATTCAACCCATTTTATTAAACAATGTAAAAAAGTTTAGGTGATTCAAACACTCTATTCTGAGCAGGGAGAAAGTAATTTCAAATTTTTGTTATTCTTCATTTCATAATGCTAATTTTATCAATCTCTGCAGAAATTATATATACAAGTTACCCACTGCGCAACAGAAAAACTTGTACATTTGACTAAAGGATTACTGAGGTCATTGCATGAAACTCTGTTGAAAGAATGGGACGTTATTGTTGTGTGAGAACCGCACATGTGATTTAGCTACCCTCCACCGTCCCTTGAGTTCTTCCCCGTCCATTTTTTCTGCTTTCTTACAGAAAACATGTTTTTCCTTCCTTTGTTGACTCTAATGAAGTAGAGGAGGAGGAGATATATTCACCTGTTGATGTCATGGTCGGTTAGTATTTGGTCAAGTTAACTACTGAAACAAAATCTCACGTGCTTCATATTTTGCTTACCGACCAAAATACCTTTTACTTATCCCTCTACATTGATTGAATTGTGTGGAGGAAAATGCGAGAAAAAAAATACACTTCATGCTTCAGTAAGACATTGTAGTTATTACCTTTAATTTTATTTTTAATGTTTATATTATAACAGTTATGAATAGAAATATGAATTTGAAGAGTTTATTATAAAATTATATATATTTTACAAAAAATCACAGCAAAAGAACAATATCATTTAAAAAAAAGTCTAGTGTGCTCTTACTTTTCGATGTCTAAGAGGTGGTGTAAGAAAGTTTTGAAGAATAAAAAAATATCACACGATATACTACAGCTCAAAATAAAATGGTGAAAGAGTCAAGAAAGGTAATGCAGCTTTGTATAGAGTTGTTAATAAGTCCACTTTTTAGAAGATTGCTAGTCCATCAACTTCGAAGGAAGCATGAGATATCTTGAAAGAAGTATTTGTGAGATATCTTGAAAGAAGTGTTTATAGATGTCAACCGAGTTAAGTAGATGCGTCTTCAAACTCTACGAAGTGAGTTAGAGGCCATGAAGACGAAGGATTCAAAATATGTATCTAGTTACATTACTGTGTGTAAACAATAGCTAATAAACTCAAACACAATGGAGAAACCCTCACAAATACAAGGGTTATGGCGAAAATTCTGCAATCGTTGACTGATGATTTTGAAAATGTTGTACTGCAATCGAAGAGTCAACAAATTTGGAAGAGATAACCATAGATGATCTTGAAACTTCTCTTGAAGCACGTGAATAACGGAAGGAAAAAAAACAAAAAGTCCTGGAGGAAGCCTTAGAAAAGATGACCATTAAGGGAGACAAAGTTATGTATGCACAACACAACCAAGGACGTGGAGATTGTGGTTACGACCGTAGCGAGATCGTGGTAGTGGAGACAACAATGAAGAAAGAGGATAAACGAACCAGCAAAACTGACATGAACAAGGACGCGGTCATGGAAGAGGTGATCATTCTAATTGTCCAAATGTTAAATGTTACAATTGCAAAAAATACATTAGGAAAGGTATTGTTATGCCAAGAAGAAAGTGGAAGAAGATATATATTTAGTTAAGAAAGATGAAGAGATCCTCATGATAGTCAATGAAGGCATTATTATGGATGAAGGCATTATTATGGATGGATGCGGAGACTCAACAAAGGTCTCAATCATAGGCAAAAAAAATATGTTTTCCCAAAAGGATGGAAAGAGAGATATTATAAAAGACGTCTATTATCTACATAACTTAAAAAATAATAATATTCTCAATATAGATCGATGACTGGATAAAGAATTTTCGATTGCCATGAAAGATTAGATGTTACACTTGAAAGACAAAACTGATAAAATGTTTGCAATTGTAAGAATCAGATGCTTAAATTCAATTAGATGTTTAAGCATACAAAAGAAAAAAACATTCATGCTCACATCAAGAGATAAAGGAAAAGATAAAAATAAATAAATTGAAATTAATAATACTTCAACCTCATCTATAATTTGTCCTAATAAACATTTATTAACTGTAAAGAAAAATATTTCAAAAAAGAAATTATTAGTAATAATAATAATAGATTATTAGAATAACAGATCAAAAGATTTAAAATTAATAACATTTAATTCTATTATTTAAAATTAATAACATTTAATTCTATTTTTAATATTAATTATAATATAACAATTATGGATAGAAATAGAAATATAAATTTGAGGAGTTTTATACTTCACATCTTATCAAAAATTAAAATAAAAAAATAATATTATTCCAAAGTAAGAATGAATAAGTGCAATCCTACTTTGGTCCTATATATTTATTATGTAATCGGTTCTGTAATCATACTTTATGATCTTGCATATATTTATTCTGTAATCGATCTTGTAATCCTACTTTATATCTAGTAAGGAAATACTTTGGATCTTGTATATATTTATTTTGTAATCGATTTTGTAATCCTACTTTATAGTAATCGATTTTGTAATCCTATTGTATAGCTGGTAAAAAAATAGTTCGATCCTGTATCTATGTGAAAATGTGTTTAGAATGGTTTATCAAGAATTTTGGAAATGTGTTTAGAATGGTTTATTAAGAATTTCGGTCTTATATATTTATTATGTAACCGGTCTTGTAATTCTATATTTATTATGTAACCGGTCTTGTAATTCTATTTTATTCTGTAATTGATCTTGTAATCCTACTTTATATCGGGTAAGGAAATACTTCGGTCTTGTATTATTTATTCTGTAATCGGTCTTACAATCCTATTTATTCTGTAATCGGTCTTATAGTTCTACTTTATATCTGGTATTAGTCCTACTTTATATCTGGTATTATTTATTTGTAATCGATCTTGTAATCCTATTTGGGAAGAAAATACTTCCATATATATATATATATATATATATATATATATATATATATCTATATATTTATTCTGTAATAGGTTTTCGGTTTTGTAATCAAACTGGTAAAGAAATAGTTTAGAATGATTTATCAAGAATTTTAAAGCATATTTACTCTGTCTATGTGAAAATGTGATTAAAATGGTTTATCAATAATTTTAAAAAATTGTATAAGGGGATCAAGAATTTTAAACAATTGTAGTCCAAATAGTCCTAATCCTCTTATTTATGAAATAGTTCTAATCCTCTTATTTAATTTATTGTTAAAACTAATTTTAGACTGTTCCATTTCCTCGAATTGAAGGCGTTTGGTGTGCGAGTAGTATACAATCATTGTAATTAAAAAATATATACTTTTAATACTTAATGTAATCATTACTAACATTGCTATTAAGTCATGATTTGGTTAAATATGGTGTATTTAGTCATAATTTATGTCACGTTAATCTGGGTTAGTTAATTTTAAATATTTATTTTACATTAAACTGAAAGAACGGCTCTTAGACACAATGATTCATGAAGATTGCTTGTAAAAAAGTAGAACTGCAATTATGGCCATGAGCAACAAGATGGTTACAATTTCAAAATTCAACTTCCAATTTTTAAGTTACGGGGAAACATAGTTCGATTTCTGGTATACGCACACAAGTTTTCTCAACCATTGATTAAAAACTATAGAGTAAAAAATAATTGAATTGAATTGTGTCATTTTTTTCATGTGACGTAATTATTACAAACAAATTGAGATGGTTGGAGACGAAGGAATTCCATCTAACAGGGGACGATGGATTCAAAGCAGTGTAACCCGTCGAACTCTGGAGCGAACCTGGGCTTCAAACGGGCCGGGTTTGGCTTGGATCCACCGGTTGATGGTTGATTCGGATCTTTTCTGGCGGTTTTAGACTCGGCGGAGGAAGAAGTGGCGTCGGAGTTGGGTTTGGAATCGGCTCCCTTTACTGGGCCTAGGCCCAAAGAGAACCTCCAGTTCTGGCCCTGCGCGATCTCGAAGTGGCTGAACATAGACATGAACATGTTGTTGTGTTCTGAGGATTTTGGAAACACCTTTGTCTGTGATTTTGGTTGGGTTGTTGTGTCTGCGACTATGCAAGGATGATACGTGAGTATTTATATTGAATTAGACGAATAGGTGGAAAGGAAGAGTCGTGGGAAATTTGATTTGGATTTTTGAAGAAGTTTCTGCACATATACGGTGTTTGGGTGGAGGGTGCTAGAAGTTTCGTTGCATTGACACGTAGTTGAATCATCCACTCCATCATCCTTCACCTTGGTTGACCCGTGTTATGGACTACCAACTTTGATTCAACTTAATTTTCTTCTTCACTCTTCTCCTTCACACGCTTGACCAACAACTCTCTCATCTTTATCCCTTATTACAACACATTAATCATTGAAAAGTTATTATAATAATGGAATAATCATTGCATATATGTTGGTTAGTGATAATGTCAAAGCCTCGGTATCCTACATCTATAAACTTGCACCTTTAAATTTTTAGCCAATCCCCACTGCAAACTACACGCGCAACACAGATAAGAGAATGATATCACAGTGCCTTCTCCATTCATTTTTACTTCCACTTAAATTCTACTCGTCTTTTAATCGAATTGTTTTCGTTATTTGATTGAGGTTAGAAGCTAACATTCTATTTATCAAATAACTTGAGTTTGAGTTTTTTTTTTTTTTAATTGTCCCAAAACTAATTTAACCCAATTCAAGTTGAGTAAGTTATTTTTAGTTGTCTCAAAACCACTTAACCCAATTTAATTTGAGTCAATCTTCTGTAGATGATATACGTGTAACCCAAGACACAACCAGAGTTATTAAATAATATTGATAATAACATAATTATCATACAATTTATTTCATTATTTTATTAATCAAATGTGTATTTTTTAAATATTAAATAATATAGTTTATTTTAAAAAATATTGTAAAAAACTTAAACAAATTTATTTTGAAATTACAAACTTTAATAAAAAATTAAAATTTATAATTTAATTGACTTAACTTGATCCAACTATGTTGGATTAAATTGTTTATAACAAAAACAAATTTGTAAAAACTAGAGTTAACCTAACTCTAAACTTTTTGTAATAAAGTGGATGATGAGTTTGCTAAAAATATCATTATATATGTATATTTTTTATCCATATTGATGTGATATGAATCAAATCAAATAAGATTAGAGATGTTAAAATGAATTTTAATTCATCCTATCTATAGTTAGCTAAAATTAAATTCACACGAATGAAAAAGAAAACTGATTTTTTAACTCGTCAACCATTTTTAAATATGTATAAAAACCTCAAATAACATAACTTCTAGAAAAGTGTAAGGAAGAAAAAAACATTTAATATAAATATTACAAAGAGTAAACTTAAATATTATTTTATTTAATTGGTTTTATGCGTATACAATTGAGAGATAAATGGATTATCTTTTAAGTATATTAGTTGAATAATAAATATTATTTGATATTGTTCATGTGATCTGTCATTCATGTCTAATCAGTATATTTCAAAGTTAATAGTTGATTTATAAAAACATTTTATTATTCTCAGTTTTTCTAGGATATAATTGTTCCAGTTTAATCCATAAAGTCTAAGCATTTGTCTCTCAAATAATATGGTTCAATACATTATCATCAATCTACATTCTAATATATCCACAAATCTGTCTATGCAAGAGATTTCATCCTTCATCACTTATATTACCAGGTTTCTCATTACCAAAAACAGATGTATGAAAATTTTTCAAGCAAATCTTCCATTTTTGCCTTCCAAATATTATAATTGGAGCCATTCAAAGTAATTATTCTACTAGTGTTAGTTTCCATTGTTTACCAAATCACAAGCCCAAAACCGATAAGCTCCAGTTGATGAGAGTCAGGCAACGGAAGCAATAAGATTCACTTTTATCAGAACAATATAAAAACACCTCTTGAACGCAATCAATCAATCCAAACAAAATCAATATGTAGTCGAAAATAGAAGAATAAATCAACACCAATAATTAACGTGGAAAAACCTCTCAATGTTTCGATTTTAGTTATATATTCTCATAAGTTATAGTTTAGAAGATTCTCATAGATTGAATTGCTAATAAAATTATTATACAACCTAATTAGCTAAGTAATTAGATAAATAGTTATTAATTTCACATATTAAATTACTCACTTATAATAACAAAAAATAATTTATTGGTATTTATGGTTTAAACTACGATATTTTACCTATTTACATTCTACGAATAATACAATACAAAATTGATTATTTTTTAAAATTACTTTTATTTTAATAAATTAATTTAAATATTTTATATATAATATAAAATAATTTAAATATTTTATACATATAATATAAAATAATACAAAAGAAGTAGGTTGGTGAATTTACCCATCTCCTATAGACCAGATACTAAAATGGTCAAACAATCTACCAAAATATAATTCCCAAATAAGATTTACACTCTAATTGGAGTTGCAGACAAAAAAAAATAAAGAAAAAAAATGTATATAGATAAATTCCACAAATATAAACAAACAAATAGTAAAATTAATATTTGATATAAATATATAGAAATGATATAATTTGATTGATTACATAATACTTTATATAACTCCTATTATGTCCAGAATAAAAAGAAGTTGTGGTGGTTGTTTTGTGTTTAATTGATTAAATGAATCTATAGCAACTTAATGAATTCATTGAATGGTATGTTGACTATCATTAAAGTGGAACAACCAATCTTGGTTTGGATAATTTGCTTGGTGATAAAGTCTGACTTGTTTGTATAATTGTTTGGTATATGATACAAAATGACTAGTTTTCGTAAAATTAATTTTAAATCACTTGAAGAATTTGAAACATTTCTCATCTTATGACACAGTAAAATTGAATCCAGTATTAAACCTAACAGGATTCTTATCTTGGTTATAGACCAAGCTTGGTTTATAGTACAAAAGTAGAACTGCAGTTATGGTAATCAGCAACAAGAAGAAGAATACTGCATCAAAATTTAACTACTGATAAATTAGATCAGTACAATCCATGGCTTTCTCAAGAACATATAACTACTGACAAAAATGAATTGAATTGAATTGGCTATTATTATACGTTGTAAGTTTAAACGAATTGAGATCAGAGACTAAAGGAATCCATCTAACAGGGTAAGATAGATTCAAAACAGTGCAACCCATCCAACTCCGGCGCAAATCTGGGTCTCATACGGGTCGGGTTTTGTTTGGGTCCAGCGACCGGTGATGGATTCGGATCTTTTCTGGCGGTTTTGGATTCAGCAGTGGAAGAATTGCGTTCCGTGTTGGGCTTGGAAGACAATCCTTTGGGGCCCGTGCCCGAGGAAAAACCCCACTTCTGACCCTGCACGATCTCGAAGGGGCTGAACATAGACATCATCGTGATGTTGTTAAGGAGGTGGAAGATTTGTGTATTATTGTTCTGCTGAGGTGGTTGTTGTGTTGTCTGCAACTATTCCATACGAATGAGGAGTATTTATATTGAACTACACGAAAGGATGCGAAGAAATGGTGGTGGATTCTCGTAGAAGTTTGTGTTGACACGGAGTTGAATCATTTACTCGTTCAACCTTCGCCTTGTAATAGTAAGCCAACTTTGATTCAATTTAATTTTCCGTAACTTTCTTGACTCTTCGTAGGCGCTTCCCCTCCAACTATGTCATCTTTTTATGTTATGACCTTACTTTCACACCTTTCATTCTCTCTCTTTTTTATAAATATAAAATTTTATTTTTATAATAACAATATTTTTTTGTTATGATTGTGAAAGCTATTTTTTTATATTATTATATTGGGTTATAGTAGTTTGATTCTGCGACTTAACGTAAGAATTATTTGACAATGATGGCTACGTAAGTGAATAGAAATTATTTAATTAAAATATAATTAGAAAAAATTTAAAAATTAAAATAGATTTTGGACAAAGTTTGAATTGTAAATATCTATGTCTCGTTGATAAAGATCAATAATGAATAAAATTGGACGAAGCCTATTTGATGGAAAACAATCTTAAGGCCATATTTATGAATTCAAAAATAAATTTTTGAAAACATTTAATGCTAGAAGATGATAATGGTACTTCCTCATTCCATCATCAAAGCTAGGTTACATTCATGATGTTAAAGATTCCTTTTATTCCATTCCAATCCAACCTTCAAGCTACCAATCAAAGTAAACTTTTAAAATTACAACAACATTGTTTTTGTTTTTTATTTCTTAAAATATTTTTACAGTGAGGTATCCTAAGCCTTAGGTAATTTTTTTTTAAATTATATTTCATGTTAATATACGTTTTCAAGTATGATTCCTACATTGTATCTCATTTTTATTTTACACTCATGATCATGATGTGGTTTAATAGATACAATGGAGGAACTTGTTTCTTGAGGTAATGAGCAGGAGATTATGTGTTAGAAGAAGGTTGATATTAATTGCTCATTTGTCCTGACTATTTATTGATGTTGTATTTTATGATATTTTATGATTAGTTGTTGTGATTTTATTGTGAATAAAATTGGAACTAACATTTTAAGATTTTTTAAAATTTTTTATATAAAGACGGTATATCTCACTTTTTTCTCTTTATTTCTTTATTTTATTGTTAATATGAACCTATAATATAAAAGAATGGTTGCACCCAATCCTGCGACTCCTTATTTTCCTGGACATGAATGGAGGACTGATGTTGTGGAAGGATATGTTACCTTTCATGACAGAGCTAATGATGAAGAAAACACGAGGATTTGTTGAAGAAATTACTTGGTGATTTAATAATCTAGGTTTGGGTAGGTTTAATTTTAGGTTTATAGTATCATGCATCTGGTTGTGTTAACGTGTCAATTACTCGCATTGCTCTTAATCAAGTTTAAATGAAAACTTGAATTTTTAAAAGTGTTTAATTTTTTCTAAGTGTGCTGCAGACTAAAAATTCAACAGGTTATATTTCAAAATCAACTTGTTAAAATTCCTTGACAGATTTGGGCTGGCGCGTTTTTCGGTTGACGTGTTTTTTTTTAAAACCCAATAGGGCGTGTTTTCAAAAAATGACCAAGAGAGAAAATTAGGTTTTCGAGAGAACAATTTTTCAAAGATTTAGGGAAAACCTTTCCTGGAAAAAGATACACAAAGAAGAAGAATTTTTCAATCGATTTTCAAAAGGGAATCAAGATTTTCAACACTTGAATAAGAGCATGGCGTGATTTTGGCAGATTGTGCTTGGCAGCTTCATTTGAGGAAGATAAGTATTCTTCCTTGGTGTTTTTTATTGTAATTGGCTAATGTGTTTGTGAATTCTCGAATTGTATTGTGTGTTGGGTAGTTTCTCAATTAGGTTTTGCTTAATATGGAGATTAGGCATTGGAATTGGGGAAATTTGTAATTCAATTGCTGTATTGTTGTGTTGCATTCAAATCTGCAGTGTTGTACTGCAATTGCACTGTGTGTGCATCTTGTGTGGTGGGGGACTGCACAAGGGGGTAGAAGGCAATCTTGTAGGTTCAAGATTGGTTCTGGTGTGATTTGTTTGTAAACTACAAATGAATTAGTGGAAATCCTTGCAAGTGGTTGCAAGGGACTGGACGTAGCCCAGGTGGTTGGGTGAACCAGGATAAAAACATCTATGTAATTCTCTTCTCCCTTACTCTTTTAAACTTCACTTCATTATGCTATTGTGTAAATTCGAATTCTGCCACTAAGAACAATCTGTTAAATCTGAAGAACAATCTGTTGAAATTTTGGACAGACTGAAAAATTGACATTCGAGTTGTTTCTTTAATTGGCTTATATCCATCTTAAAGGATTAAAAAAATTTGTATCTTACTAAAGATTGTCAAACTTGGATTATCAATCATATTGTCTTGTGATTCTTTTAGCATATTAGATTCATTCTTGATCTGTAAATTGGAATTAACTTGAAGCATAACTATGTAGTACTATAAAACTAGTTTTTCCTAATTCTGATAATTCTTTATATTGAAACTTGTTTTTAATACTGGTAAATTAAATTTGTGATCAAAATTCAGTAACTTGAAATATAATTGAGAGATTTGCTCTGTTGCAATACTGCTTTAACTGTAGAAAATTCTGAACAGGTTTAGGTTTATTACTGTTGTAACATTGTATTTGCTGATTGACCATTGTATAATCTGAGTTGCTTGTTCATTTTCATTAACCTTGAAAAGTACTTAGTTTGCTACTTTGTTTAATCATTGGCTGATTGTGTCAATTTGGTTTGTGGTAATCTTGTCTTTACCAAAATTTATCTCTGATAAAAAAGAATTAGTGTCTACTGCTTTTGTTTTACTATTGCAGTATTAAAATTACAATTTGCTAAAATCTGCTTGAATCTGCTGTTTTGTATACATCTTACACTGCAATCATAGTTTGATAACAAAACTCATTCAAACTTCTCAATTTTCAAAAAGTTTTTAATTGTTCAATTCACCCCCCTCTTGAACATTGGCCATCCTATTTTCAACAGCTAACACCACATTTACCTTTGTGAACTTTGAAGATGTGTCGCTTACACTAGACGGGCCGGTAGTGGTGACTTTTAGCATGCCACCTTGCCCTCAAAATAATCCCATCATCAATTTGTTTATGCCACCTACATGGTGAAGATGCAGAAGTAATAATAATAAATATTGTATAATATGTAAAACTTTTGCAGAGGATATATATATATAATAGATGGTATATGGATAAAAATAATAGATATTGTAAGATATGTAGTTATGTTGTAAAATAATTAATGGAAATAAATAAATTTCTGTTTAAATTATACATAACCATATGCTCATGTTAAAGGTCATATCTTTGATGAAGGATGTATATTTTACTTCTTAAAAAATGAGTATTTTTATATTTTATAAATTTTTGTTGTAAATATTCTTTCATGAAATATATTTTAAATCTACAACAAATTTATGGATTTAAAGAGTAATCATTTAGGAAATTTCTTTTTTTTTAGAATGATGTTTTTTGTATTGCAAAGTAGCAAATTCAGTTATGAAAAATGCAAAGATATTATAAATTTCAAATAATAACTAATTTTGTATATGACCTTCTATCAAATTAAAACAACAATTGGAAGGGACTTAGTATGTGGTGTGATTTTTACTTGGTGTATCAGTACAGAATGAATAAATGTTTGTTTTCACTTAAACATGTTTGTATTCATGGATAAATGTTTGTTTTCACTTAAACATATTTGTATTCCCAAAACTCTTTGGTAACGAGCATGTTCGTACTCTCCCAAATACTTATTATATAATTTTCTTATAAATAAAATAAAAAAAGATATTATCAAGAATTTAATATAAAAGAAAAACATATTTATCTTATCCTTAAAGTTAAATTTAGAATGAAAAATTTTAATTGCATAAAGTTTAAAAACACATTATAAAATAAATTGAGGATATATTAATTTATAATAAAGAAGGTTATTATAAGTAAGAAGATGAGACGAACATTAACATACTCATATATTATTTAAAAAAAAAATTAAACATTACTTATATCGACATTGAAATGAATTTGGATAATATGTTTGCATTCAAGTCTATTTGACATCCACTAATATGTAAAAAGTACATAATTAATTAATTATCAATCTTACTTTTCAATTATATTCTCACACACTTGAGTCTAAGATCTTGTGTAGTGATAGATAAATTATCATGGTAGTAGTATGTTAATATTATTAGACTCTACTCTCACATTCAACCTAATACAATCACATATAGAATGCTCGATTCACTATGAACAACCAAATTAGGAACAAATTCATATTCAAATTAAATCTATTACTAGTGACAAGAAATAAATACTAGTCTAACCAAATTAGAAATAAATACTATATGAAGGGGTTTTATAATAGAATTTTGATACAATAGAAAAATCACTCTCTTATAAATAGAAGAATTGGATTTTTGTGTTTCATCCAATAAGTCATATTCTATGCATATAATTTGCTCCCTCCAAATAATTCAGTAAAGGGATAAAATTCTTACACCAAATCTTATACTATTAATAATAATAATAATTTGGGACGCCACACTTTTGATCCAAGGCAGTTGTGAATTCCAACCCATATGAGTCCGACTTTTTTTCTTTAAGGATTTTGGGTTGGCTAATCTTTTCTTTCGCAAAAACGAAGAACATCCAATCGTGAGACCTTCAAATGTACATGAGTGTCATCTATGTGACCCCTAAACAATCCTAAGGGATAACAAAATCATAATGTCATTAACAATAAAGTCATACATGATGCATGTCAAGTGAGACTTTAGTTTACCACATTGTTACTTTAAAATATGAGTAAAATCAGTTGTTGTTTAAGATATGATGTTGCATCTTGCTCAATTTAGAATTCTCCCTCCGACATCATGAAATTGATCGGAGACTAGAAAGAATGAAATAATTTGATTCTTTATGTTATGTCTAATGATGTGGATAAATTTATCACCTTGTTCCTCTACTATTGACCGAAATGTATCCTTTACGAACCAAGTTTCTCTTAATCGCTGAAATAAATTAATGAATATTTTCGATCATATGCGAATAATGTTTCGACATTGTCCAGTATACACTAAATATAACATCAACTCTTACTGACAACGCTCTTTTTGTAACACAAACATTGTACAAATATAATATATTTAATCTATAAACAATGATGTACAGAATTGTGAGCCTGATTTTTTTATATATGTAATTATATTTATTATAGTAGATGTGAAATTATATTTAAATTCACACTAACAACAACATTATCCATCCCATCTCTTTCCCATAAAAAAACACACAAGTTAATATCTATTGTTATCTATGTAAAAAATATCTTTCATAAATACAACCATAAAATTTAATTTATTTTTATAATAATTATTTAAAAGTTCATAAATATAATCTTTATATTTCTAATTGCGTTACTCATTACAACAATATCTTAATTAAATATTAATATTAATAAAAAAATATTATTAACCACCGATCAATTACATAGAAAGAGAATCTCTAAGAAATCATCATCGATGCATGTAAGTTTCAAACAAAACCAAATAAGTAGGACATCATATTTCATTGTTATCTTTTTTTCATTTCTAATATATTATTTCTAAGTAATATACATTTTTTTAATTTTTTAAGGTAAAACCGTACCTGAAAAAAAAAAAACTTTTAAAGACCATCGTTTTACAATACTATAACTTCATTATATGTAAATTATGAAAAATTAAAAATTTCTGTGTGAATTTTAATCTTGAGTTCAAATTCCTTTTTATATGACATTGTGACGAATATGTTTGTAAAAAAACCAAAGTAGTATATCAGTCATAATGTTAACAAACACTTTTTAGAAATTTAAAATATTTGATAATTTATATATTAAAAATATTTGTGTTACATTTTTAGTTATAAAAAACATTATATTAATATATTCAGTTATGTGTTAACAAATTACTTTACTTCGTTAATACTAGACTGTTTTTTATGAGATTGTTAAACTCTCGATAATTTAATTCAAATGTAATTATACAGTAAATATTTTTATTTTATTTATTATAGATTATCATATATGTAAGTTATTTAAAAAAGCTACATAAAAACTATTTTAAAATATATTTACATTAATTTTGAGTTAGTTAATAGTACATAATGTCTTCAGAAAAAACTTTTACACCATTGAAAAAAAAAACTTCAAGTAATATAAAGCAGTGCCATTTTCTTTAATTCCCTTCATTTTTTTTTTGCTTAGAAAAACTGTTCCAAAAATATAGAATGTGTGCGATTTGACATCAGTGTGGGATGCAAGTTTTTTTTTAATAAAAGATAATACACGTTTAAACTTCGTTTTAATTACAATGTTTTCTAATTAATCAGAATGTTTTAAATATTATTCTATTACACTACATCACATCAAGAACTCTATGGAATAACTTATTTTCATTCAACATAAAATTTGATAATATACTCACTTTCCAAAATTTAACTTTTTATTTAATTAACTAATTACATCATAGTCACATTTTTTTTAATGTACTTAGTACATTTCTAACGTGTTTTGTTTGGCATAAAAAGGAAAACAATGCACAAAGTAAATGTTCGTTTAAAAAAATCTATAGACAAGATTAAAAAATTAAGAAAAATAGAAATATGTGAATTTAAAATGTTAATAATAATCTCACTTAAAATTTATTAAAAAGTAAGATGCTTTTAAAATTTCTTAAAATGCAATTTTTTAAAAGTAGTGAGCCCAAATAACCTCAAAGGCCCATGTAGCACGAACCCGAACAGGGAAACCCTATTTTGACTCAACATTATATATTTCAATTGTCCTCAAACCAAAGCCCTAGTTTCATTTCTCTTCTACTTTGCAAGTAGCAACAGCAGCAGCTTCTACTCGATCCAGCCATGGCTGCTATGGATACCGGCGTTCAGGGTTGCATCTTATCCGTTTTAATTCTCCACGACGAGGAAATTGCAGTCACGGTTAGTTTACTATTTCCTCCTACCCTTTCTTCTTCAATTATTATTTTCCCTCAATCGTAGATCTCAATTTCTGTCTTCCTTTTTAGGCCGAGAAGATCAACGCTTTGTTGAAGGCTGCCAATGTCTCCGCCGAGTCCTACTGGCCAAGCCTCTTCGCCAAGCTCGCTCAGAATAAGAACATCGAAGACCTCATATTGAACTGCGGTTCTGGCGGAGGTGCCGCCGTCGCCGTTGCCGCTCCCGCCGCCGGTGGTGCTGGTGCCGCTGCTGCAGCACCCGCCGCTGAGGAAAAGAAGGTAAACGGTCTTGAATATATTGTTTACTCTGTGATGCTTACGAATGATTACTTACGTTTTGTTTTGCTGAAACCTAACAATGTTGAAAATGCTGTGAGATTAGTGATGTGATTTTGATGTGTAATGATAGATACAGTTTAAAAAAACTCAGCATTCGGTTGAATATGCTATTGTGAGTCAATCTTCCCATCATCTAGGAGAGGAATAATTGCATATTAAGAAATTTTATCTTCAAACATTTGATTTTTTATGTACGCATAGACACGCCCCCACAAGATTCAACCAAAAAAGGAACTGTAACATGATGAAAAAGACTTGTGTGTTAGGGCATAGTCGGCTTAGCTTTACTGGGTATTGTATATTTGATTATACTTTGTTGAAAGTTTCTGGCTGTCTTTGAGATTGGCCTTGATAGCAGACCCAGTTAGAGTACATGGGATCTTTGTGGACCTTTTATTTGGTTGTCATATCTTAAAGTTCTTTGGAAAATTGATTAAAACTAGCAATTTGAATGGAACTAGTTGCTTTGATTTGTGAGTTTATCATAATTGGTGTTATCTTTTTGTTTTTTAAATGTAAGCCACGTTTTGAATTTGAAGGAAAACTTGTTATGATCTTCAGCTATTGAGTTAAGAAGGAAAGCTTACATTCTTTTATAGATAATGGCTATGGTTGAAATTATGTTTTTTCTAACAATATATATAGAAAGGAAGGATCACCTGAATATTGTGATAGCAATATGTATTGCACAGACATTTGATTAGACTTAAATATTGAGTGTTAGCAGTATGCACCGCACAGATATTTTATATCTTTTTTTAATTTTCTTGTGTTTATTATTCAAGTTGACCTCTTATTTATTATTTATTCAATGTTGCTTTCAATTTGTGTTTACAGGAAGAAGTGAAGGAAGAAAGTGATGACGACATGGGTTTCGGTTTGTTTGATTAGGTCTTTTTAAACAGTTGTAGCCAGTTTTTGAGTATTTGAATCTGAAACATGTTTTGTTCTATAGAATTTTTATTGATGAGATTCTTAGCCGTGATTTTTGGTGGGTTTTTAATATATCTGTTGCAATTACGTTTCTGATCAATCTATTTATTTTATTGTTCTACTTTTCACTAGTTATTGCATGTTGAAAGATATCAGTTGGTTTTCTGCGGAATGACTGGTATAAAATGAATATCGGTTTAGTATTTAGTGTGGTAGTATCGAACGCAATACTCTTTTTGAGGTGTAATGTGCACTTAAATATTTTCAGTTCGAATACTGAATTATACCTTACACCTTACCCTCGATGTTGTGTCGTCTGATTTCTCTTAAATGGAATTACTGTATTGAAATTTAAACTAATAACACGAGTCATTTTGGTTTGGGTATTCGCTTGAGGGTATTTTTTTTCGTGTTTTTATATAGTTGATGTTGATGTGTATCAAAAAAACCCTACATCTGTGTGTATAATATCCCATCCAAAGCGTCCTTATTATTGAAGACTTTCATTTTATGTGTAGGATTCTGTTTCTAGTTATTCGATGTAGCTGACAATGGTACGTTTAATTTTAAATATTCTTGTTTATTACTCTTAGACGTTTTTACTATGGTTATTCGATATACTATACAAGAAAATATGGAAGTATTGTACTACGTTAGGGTTATATTGATGAAAAATGTCAATAAGATGACTTTAAAATACATTAAGTTTGTGAATAAATTTGAGGACTAATATATTTGAAAGGCTAAAATATAAGAAATGCCGGAGGAAAGCAATTTCAGAGCCTAAAATATTAGCTGAATTAAATTTTAACCAAGTAGGAGTGGAATTTCTAAGAGCAGGCTTTGTAATTGTGCGTTGGTAGATGAAGAATCTTAATTGGGGTTTCTAGGGTAGTTAAAAATCATATACAAAAGCATGATGATTTCAACTTCTACCAATGTGTTAAGTTCAACTAAGGAAGTGTAATTTTTTTCTGGACGGCATCTTCCTGCACTTCTGTAGTTTGAAAACTATAAAAATATTTTTTTAAAATTTATATTTTTGATTATATAATCTATTTTTTTATTTTAGATTACACAATTTTAAGTATAAAAAAGATTAAACCTTTTTATTTTAAAGTATATAATTTTGAATATAAAATAATTATATTTCAGATTATTGATTATATAATTTGAAATTTAATTTCTTTTATTTGAAATTGTATAATCTAGAATAGATTTTAAATTACAGAATTTAAAAGTATAATTTTTTTATATTAAGTTGTGTAATTTGAAATATGATTTTTTTTTTAAATTTTGACTTATATCATTTAAAATATTTTATATTTTGAATTTTAAAATATAAAGAATTGTATTTTAAATTAAACAATAATAGATACAGAAAAGGAGAAAAGAATAATAAGTATAGAAAAAGAGAAAAGAATAGGTGTAGAAAAAAGGATCCTTACCCATCTCATTTTCGCAATTGCTTCCAACCTTTTCCCATTCTCTTCATACACATTCACATTATATCATTTCATGACAAAAGTTACACATTTCCAAATAGACATTTTGAAAACGAAAAGATATTTCAAAATAAATAACTTACAATTAATCTATAACTACTGTCCATAACAAAGTTCGTACTTAGGGAGGTTTTCAAATTATTTAAAATTTGTTCTAAAAAGTTCCTGAATCCAAAGTTGGGAGAAAGCTTTGGTAAAACAAAAATTGAAATTGGGACAAAGCTTTCCGAATACAATATTCCATAACACAACTTAAATTATTAATATAAAGCTTTTAATTATCAATTTCGAGTTATATATTTTAAATTTTTTGTTTTCAATTTTTTCTATCATGCTTGTAGAATATATAATGTGAAATTTATTTAATAAATCTTACATCACGTTAACATTGTTTAGAAAGTGTTAAAGATTTTAAGGGATTATTTTATTCATTCTAATACGGGAGGTATACAAAAAAGATAAAAGTCTTTGAGCATTTGTGATTTATGATTGACGTGATTTTTCCTTCCATTCTTTTTACAAGAACAGGAAACTTCCACATCGCCTCTCCCAAATTCATCTTCCTACATCATATAATGAAAACAAACACAGAGTTAATCTTAAGCATTCGGATAAGTAAATTAAAAAGCTATGTAAACAATATAGGGAGATATCAATAAAATGAGTGAAGATTTGATGTCTCAAGTGAATATAGCGGGTCTTTGAAGAAGGAACTTCTTCCAGAAAGAAAGAAACGGTTAGCAGAAGACGGTTAAGTCATATCCTTGAGGGACAAGTGTTCTAGCCACTTATTTAAATGTATGCTCGGTTTAACGAAGCATTTTAAGTTTAAGTGATTATTATATATTTATACTGCTAATTTAGTGAGTCTATATAGACATGATTAATGAACTACATTCAATCATGAAATTTTGAATAAATGTCTCATCTAATTCATTACCAATCAAATTTTAAACATGCTTTTGATATGTTTAAACAGTCCATTCTCCCATAATTATTTAAAGCAATGAGAACTTTTTTTACATAAAGACATGACAAAATTTATTTTACATTAAAAAAATAAAGTACTCTTTTAAAGAAATTAATAAAAATCATCTTAATTGAACAAGAATTTTAGGTGAGCTTAGCTAAAAAGTATAAACATGTTTACAATGTTCGATGAAAAAGATTATTTAGATCTCACGATTAGTATCATACATATTCTATAACATATAAACAAATTAAGGTCAAATGTCATTTATAACTTTAAAGGCCAATTTGACCTTTTGTTTAATTTAGTTTAGTATTTTATGTTTTCATATACAATAAAGAAAACAGTGGAACCACTTTTCTTTTTGGAATTTTGATGCCAGTATCGTATGACACGAAACTTGATTCCTGGATTCAAGCATTATATTATGGAATTTGTGTAGTTGTAGAATTTTTTAAGTTTCTCAGATTCATTATCGTGTCATGATGCTCAAATTGATTCCTTTATTTTAAAACTATTCAATAAACTCATAATTTTTTCTTATTTTAACAAAGCTGACTACAATTGATGTAGATAACTCACCAAAATAAAACTCAATAAAGAAACTATAATACAAACACTAACAACCCAAGTTACCTAACTTAACAATAAATTTTTATTTTGGTTACTTGAAAAAAGGACCAATTATTTTCATTTTTAAATCCATACCTTTTTTTTCATTAAAATTTCAATGGTAAAAAAAAAAAATCTCAATATCCAGTTCTCTCAGTCAATTTATTTCAATTAAAATTAAAAAAAGTTTGTATTCATAGAAGAATTATCATTATTCGTTATTAATCAGTAATCAGTCCTATGTCTGCACATTAGAAAAATATTTTCTTATTGTTTACTAATGTAAAACTTTACCGAGTGGATCGGCCAATGTTTGAATACTTTACCATTTTTTTTAGCTTTAAATTTGATTGACGTCATTATATAGAAATAATGCATCTTTTTTTAGATATGGTTTAGTATTTAAAAGATAACATAATTGTTTATTGTTTTTTTTTTGTTTTACTTTCTTTGGGAGCAATATAAAAAAAAGCACTTGATTTTGCCCCTTCCTGTTACTTACCTTCTTAAAGGAAACAAGGGATGTAGGATGTTGTGAATAATATATGGCATGTTTTATTATTAATAATATTTCCCCTTTGACGCGCTTGATTGATACATGGGCATGTTGTAGTAGTTGTTGGACTTAGCACTTGAGTATGAGTGAATAAAACGATCCATGTGACAGTGAGGTGCAAAGGGGCGTCACCGTGATTTTGGATCCACAAATCAATTCAAACCTCTCTTTCTCTCCACACTGCCTCCAATTCTCAATTCCGAATCTCGCCGCCGCGAAACCGCCGAATCGTTGGAGCTGAGACGCCCCACGCTATGCTGCCAGCTGGCTCGGCGCTTTCGCTCGCTGCCAACCTCCGATTGCGAATCGCAGGTTTGCTTTCGAATCCCTATTTAATTCTCTCATTGCAATTGCATGTGCTCACCTTTTGATCCAACGCTCAATTCTCTGTCGTTTCTTTTTAGGTCTTTTATGTTGTTTTCATGTTTGCATGCTTGGCTTTCTCCTGTGATATGCTGCTTCGGTTCTCGTTTTTTATCCTCGGTGATTGCAGATGACAAATCGTGGCCGTTCGCCTTGGATGTTGGCCGTTTCTTATGATCTGACTGGTTAAAATATCTGTCTTTTTCTGTAACATTATTATTTTAATTTGAAAGAAAAAATGGCAGTAACTTTATTGCTGTTATTTGCTGCATACACTAAAATTTTACATTCGATGCTGTAACGTGAGTAATTACTCGTATTGATCTTAGTGTCGGTGGATTGGGATTACAGTGGAGAAGTTGTTATTTAGGGGCACAGTTATGCCATGGCCCTCTTTGGATTTCGCGTAATTTTTTTTTAAACACTGAATTGAGAAGATAAAACGAGTTGAGGTTGTCTTCTGAAGTGAAATCAACTAACGTACTTGAGTTTTTAGGGATGTTAAATGAGAGGATTTCTATAAAGGTTAGCTGCATAAGTTAATTTTAACTCATGGGAGAAGCGCAATGGATTTTGTTTCATACGTTCTCTTTTTGTAAGTGTTTATGTGGAAGTTTTTCCTTACCAGGGCCTAATTAAAGTTTGTAAGGAGATTGGGAATTGAATTGAGAACAGTGGTGGTTCGTACGGGGATGCAAACCATTCTTCCTTGTTGTTGTGTGACTCTATGAGCACTGTGCTGCGTACTTTTTTGATGAACCGATTTGTTTGTACACTTTCTCGCAGATTGATGTCGCAGCTATTTAGTTCAAAGTTGGTTGGTGCAGGATTGGTGATGTACACTCACTGAACCAAGATGGCATTCGTAACGAAGATAAAATGGGTTGTTCTTTCTGTAGTCACTTTATCTGTGGCATCTATCATCATTCATCTATCTTTGGCAAAGTTGTGGTCTGTTAACTTAGTGCAGTATAAAGCACTACCCCTTCTTCCTGAAGATTTTGGGTTTGTGTTGGGTAGACAGGTTAGTCTTTAATATTTTTTTGTATTTACCGCTTGTGTGTGCTAATGTGTTTTTGAGTTTGACTCAAGTTATTTTGATTTTATTTGCTCCAAATGATACAGGTTATAAAGAATAAGAAGCTATGGGGTCCCATTGAGTCTTTGGAAACATTACAACCTAATGCGGATGCTAGAAGCAATTATTCTGGTAATAATTTTGGTCAAATTTCTTAACTTATTATGTGGGAGACATGGGAGGAATGTAAATGTGCAATTTAGATTTCTAATTACGTGATAAGTGGGTGTGACTTAAACTATCATGAAGTGTAAAAATAATTTTTATCATTATGACTTGTTTTTTGGTTTTTTGTTTTTGTTTTCCTTTGTTAAGATATTATGTTATAAACATAAAATAGATTAGGGAAATGTCTGCTCCATGTGATATCGGAGACATTAAAGTTTTTCAAAAGTATTACTTTCATATTTTAAATGATTTTGATTTTAATCTAGATTGAAACATTTTTCATTTGAGTGTTATTGAAGTGGTATTGGGAGTAAAATTAAATTCCAACAAAGGCTTTTCTTGGGAATGGATAATTTAAAGAGGTAGCCTTTGGACACAATGTCGCATGTAATTTAGATGCTGTGATAGAATGAGCCATCATGATCAATGAATGAAAGAGGCTGACTAAAATTTGGTCACTGATGATGTTAGATAAATTTGTTGATTGAAGATTTGTCATCGATCGGTGTGAGACAGATTTGTCGCTGTAAGATTTTGTCGTGGACACTAAATGATCAATCAAGTACTTGAGAATGATTGGATAAATTAACCGTTTGCGTGGTTTCTAGTTTATGGAACCAATATTTGGTGGGTTTTTCAGTGTGTGACAAATTTTAACAAGAGAAAAGACATGGACGACTGCAAACTAAATATATTCGTTGGAGATTTGCCCCTGAAGTGAAGTATAATGCTAATATGCAATCATTGGATAAGCTGACAATCACAGAGAAAAATGTCAATGTAAAAAAGGGTAGTTGTGATGTAGTTATTGTTGTATGTACGCAAGCGAAATGATGCTAATGGAATCAAATAGTGTTGGTTCCATTGATGTTTGATATTTCCGTTGATAGGAAATTAGAAGGGTAGTTTTGGTAGAGTAATGCCAGCACAAAAAACTATTAAAACTATATCTGTCTAGGAGTTACAAGTTGGTGATGGTTACCAGATCAAATCTTACTTGTGGGTGGCGCTACCTAAGAATTCGAATTAAAGTTAGTTTCAGCATATTGCGGTCCTTCGTCTAATGCATGCTCAAATCCAGTTATTTATAAAATTGTATTTTGAATTCAAAATTGCAAATAATTTTTAAGAATTGAATTAGTTATTTTTTAGGTATATAAATGACACTTAGGGTGAAGAACTTGGAGCTTGCAATTCATGAAACACTCCCTCAGATTTACACTCTCTAGGATTCCAAGTAGTTAGCTCGCCTTACATTTTGCATTTCCTTTAATTTAACATTTTCATCAACGCAATCTTAATTCCTTTACTTTTTTGGCATCTTCATTGTTCTGGCTCTTTAATTTTCCTTTACTTTAATTTCTCCTTCCGTTTTATAGAGACTTCACCTTTCTGCACTTTTACTATTTCTTACTGTTTTGTTTTGTTTTCTTTTAATTTCAAAGAATATTATCTGGCGTGCAACTTTATTTTTTAACACTCTTTATGTTTCTGGTATCTTACTTTATTTTCACATTTAGCTGGTCTCTCTTTTCAGGTCCATTTACTTCCTTCACCTTTTTTATGCTCTTTAATTTCCTGTTAATTTCATTTTCCTGTCATATATTTAAGGCTTTTTTATCAATCTAATTTTAGGTCTAAAGTTTATTTTTCTTTGCCACCTCATCTTTTCTGTCAACCCATCTCTCCACCATTTTGTATCAGACTTTTTCGTCACCTTGTCAAAATTGTGGTTTTTCAATGTCAAAGGCTTTGTAGAACTTGATACTCAAAAGGTCACAACCCAGATCTTTTCGGTGTAAGAATCTCAATCTCTTGGACAAAATTTCACCAAAAAAAGGTTGGCAATTCATCATTGTTGACAATCGACAATATATCTGACAAAATTTCATTGCCAATACTATAACCTACACAATTGAGCTTGACTTAATACTAAATTGGGGATTTTGATCTTTGACAAAATTTTAACAAAAATAAAGATTATATTTTCTTCATCTTTTGTACACGTGTTGTTTTCACATCAAGTTTGTGTTTCTTTTATTTGCAGTTCCAAAGGAGCATAGCAATGGTTTCATATATGCAAAAGTGTTTGGTGGGTTTGCGAAGATAAGATCATCGGTATGATATACCAGACATGTATTCTTTTTGGGGGTTGTTAAAAAAATATTTTCTATTACTGTTTGTAGTTTAACAACATTCTTCTTGTTTTCATAGATCCCCGATTTGGTTGCTATTTCTAGACTTTTAAATGCTACTCTTGTCATTCCTGAAATTCAAGAAAGTACTCACTCAAAAGGAATTAGGTATGTGCTGCAAGTTTTCTGCTGCCATTGTCCATTAAATATTAGTATTTTACTGCTGTGGTGTATATATAAAATTTATTTGTTTTTGAAATTTTATTCAGCTCAAAGTTCAAGAGTTTTTCCTATCTTTACAACGAGGAGCAGTTCATAGCGTATCTAAAAAATGATGTAGTTATTGCAAAGAGCCTGCCAGAAAGTTTGATGGAAAGGAGAAAAAGAAATGAAATTCCTACATTTAAGCCCACAAGTTCATCTTCTCTAAACTTTTACATCAAAGAAGTTTTACCAAAGCTAAAGAAGTCCAAGGTTATTGGATTAGTTATTGCCAATGGCGGAGCTCTACAGGTATTTTAATATTCTTCTATGGTCAATTAAAGTTTATTTCGTTGTTGCAAACTTTTGGATATCATTCAGACATGTCATCAGTTATTTGCAGATACCAAAATATTATCTATACTGTATATAGAAGACAATTAGTGAATTATGTCATTTTTAATGTTATAACTATTTTTAGAACTTTGAAGCTTTCTGGTAACTTCGAAATCTTGTCATGGCCTGCTTTTTTATTTTTATTTTTTGTGTGCACCGACTTCTTTACCAATCATGGACTTTGGACTTCCATCCATATACTTTTTTTTTTTTTTTTTTTTTTTTTTTTTTTTTTTTTTTTTTTTTTTTTTTTTTTTTTTTTTTTTTTTTTTTTTTTTTTTTTTTTTTATTTTTTTTTTTTTTTTTTTTTTTTTT
>Ga0099824_1000890_pt1 | contig 39487 bp, 21 predicted proteins | sample SiratrowhiteBW_FD_76837 | JGI IMG/M metagenome (GOLD analysis project Ga0099824, IMG submission 76837) | Root nodule microbial communities of legume samples collected from California, USA - Siratro white BW | ecosystem: Host-associated > Plants > Roots > Nodule | place: USA: California... | reverse complement strand
TAAAATCGGATAACCCAATGAGACTTTATTGTGATAACAAATCTGCTATTAGTATAGCTCATAATCCAGTGCAACATGATAGAACCAAACATATTGAGGTTGACAGACATTTTATCAAAGAAACGTTAGACAGTGGTTTGATCTGCACTCTATATGTTCCCTCACAAGACAACCTTTCAGATATTCTAACGAAGGGGCTAAAGAGCAACTACTTTGAGAGTATTGTTTCCAAGGGAAAAATACCTATTCACCAGCTTGAGGGGGAGTGTTAGAATTTGTTTTTATTAGCTGTACTATTCGTGTTTTATTATTTCCTTATTTAGCATACTATAATTATAGTGAATGATGGTATCCCACAATCATAGGGATTTGGGTGAGTAGGTGGTATTATTATACTTCCTAAAATAGCTTTTTAGCCTTGTATATATGAATTGTAATCTTAGCATGATATGAATAAGAGTGATATTTTTTCTACCCTAAATTATAACAGATGCCTCGATGGCCCTTGTAGTTTGGTTTTCTATTGTGCTCAACTTTCAACTGTCATCCGTCATCTAACACATGTTATGATGTTTGAATCGAGGCCAAGAAAGTACACTCTAATGATGTTCTACAGTGTGTTCGCCACTTTGATGACCATAAAACTTGAGAATATGGATAAGCTTGATCATTTGATGCCTCTCCCTCCTAATACAAAATGACCTTTCACTGGCAATGTAGCCAATACTTCATGGTTCTTGCTCATGTCGATTTGACACCTGAGCTTGATTCTTTCGACGCCCAATATTCCTACATATGACATGGTTAGTGAATAGTTATTGCGACTCTCTATTACACATGTTTTTGGCCAGTCCTCCACCTTTGTCTCACACTCACCTAATATTGGTGGTAATAGTGGTGGTCGTACAAACAAGAGTTGTCGTTGCCATTATTGTAAAATCTATGCCATATTAAAGTTGACTGTCACACTAAAGCTTAGGACCAACCAATCAGCAAACCTACCCCCTTTCGAAAATTTCGGTACCTCTACCTCTCACTATTACTGGTTCCTTCAATTTCAAGCAGCTCAACAATTTGCATCGCTTGTCATTGTCGTGGTTCAATCTGGTAATTGCATAGCCTTTGTCTCTTAGCCATCCTCTCTTGGACTGGATACCTGACTTTGATGCTTCCGATCTGATTTCAATTATCTTTTTCAGAGTCTTTGCCTTTTCTTACTTTCACAAGTTGCTCTCATTAAAGTTTGTGGCATTGGTTAAACTCACTCATTCCCTAATTTTACTTTAAATTCTATCTCATTTATTGGTGGTTGCTCGTTCTATTTAATTTCCATTGGCAAACTGCTCCATTAATTTCTCTGGCTTGTTTGTTAATAATTTTCTTCTAGTTCAAAATTGAATTACTAGAAGGATGGTTAGAGTAGGATATGAGTGTGGGGGATTGTACCATCTATGACCATTGATTGCCTGTCAGACCTTGCCCGTCAATGCCTTGGTCATCGTAGTTTGGAAAAATTGTGTTTTTTAGTTCCTAGTCTTTCTTCACTTAATGCGTCATGTCAATTAGGAAAACATGATCGTCATTCATGTAGTCCTGGAGTCCGCATCATCTTGTGTTTTAGTTCAGTTTGATATTTGGGGGTCTAGTGAAGTTGGTTCAACCTTTTACGGTATTAATGTTTCGCCATTGATGACTTTTGTCACTGGTCTCGGGTCTTCCTGTTTTTTCTATTTTTTTGAAGTTTTTCACATGAAATTACTACTCAATTTGGATCACCCAGTAAAACTTTAAGCAATGCTAACGCTCAACAATATTTGTTTTCACAATTCCAATTGATTCTGAAATCCCATGACATTCTTCATCAAACTTCTAGTACTCACATCACAAACAATGGTGTCGTTGAACACCAAAACCGCCACCTGTTTGAAACAACTCACACCGGTTGTCTGCATTATTATGTTCCTTTTCACTTTTGGGGTGTTGCACTTATTAATTTTACTTGATCAATCACATACCTTTGACCATCCTCAATAATCAGACACTATACTCTATTTTGTCCCCACAATGGGAATCACTTACCCTAACCCTCCATGTCTCGGGTTGTACCTGTTTTGTTCATGATCTTATTCTAGGATAAACTCTTTGTTGATGTTTCTTTCTTTGAATCTATTTCATTGTTCTCGGATAGTGTTGTCAATAATGCTTTTGGTTGCTCAACCAGATGTTCTGACTCCGATCATCGTAAATAATACTCCTCTGGTTGCCCAACCTGTTATTGTAGCTTCGACTATGAACACTAATCCACCTTCACCGATAGTCTCTTAGCAATGGTCTCAGCGTCCACCAGTGCTTGCAACTACTGATTCCCTAAGACCATATGTTGCTCCAAACGACCCTCTAACCGCATCTGCTCAAGAGCTTCCAATTGCCTAGCGAAAAGGTATTCACACTTGTAATCCTAATGTTGAGTATGCTTGTACTCATTAATGTCACCTCTTATCTCCTTTCTATTTTTCTGTAACATCTTTTGATTTTGTGTCTATTCCTAAGTTTACAAGTGAAGCTATCGCTGATCCCTGTTGGTGACAAACATTGTTAGATGAGATGGCTTCTTTACAGACTAGTGGCACATGGGAGTTAGTCCAATTACTTCCAGAGACGACTACTTTTGGTTTTCAATGGGTGTTTATACAATGCTGGTTTGGTGGCTAAAGGCTATATTTAGATCTTTAGTCTTGATCATGGGGCACTTTTGGTTGTATCTGGATGTATACAGTGAAGGTTGGACTGGATGGTAATACTAATTGGTTCAAAGGTCGTTTGTTTGCTAAAGGCTATACTTAGATCTTTGGTCTTGATTATGAGGCACTATTTTCTCCTGAGTGCCAAGATTACTATTGTTCATCTATTTTTTGCCATGGTTGCTATTTGCCATTAGCCGCTTCACTAATTAGATATTAAAAGTGTATTCTTACATTTTGAGTTACAGGTAGAGGTTTACACGGATAAACCCTTAGGTTTTACTGCTTTTGTTGGCTCTCGCGTCGTTTATATTTTGCGACACTCCTTTTATGGAATGGCTGATATAGGGATACAAGATATATTAATATGTAGGGATTTTATTTTATTTTGTTACCTTAATCATCATCTACATATATAGTTATAAATGGAATAGAGTGTATGCTCAAATACACACGATTCCTGTAATCCGACAGTGATATATGTGTCTATATATACAGAGAACAAAATAAAGGGAAATAAGCAGAGAAGAGTCCCAAGCGTGTCACCAGTTCAGCTGTTCGAATCATGTCCTGATGCCCTCTTGCACTGAGGGCCTTATAGATGACATCTGATTCTTTGAAGGCATCGGCCTCAATGATGACAGCATTGCCTGCTGCTCGTGCCCAGAAAGGCCTGTTCATGAAAACAGAATTAGGTCTTGCACTTTGTTTCGATGGTTTGAGTATTTTACATCGTAGGACAAATTATATTATTGAAAATCTTAGTTATTAGTTTTTGTGCCGAGAATGAGGATATGACTTCTCTTACTCTTTGAGAATGTCCTTAAGCACAGTGCTCTTGCCAGCTCCCATGCCACCACCCATGAAAAGAAGCACTGGGCTCCTATCACTGTGAGCCACTGGGGCCATCACCTCTGTGCATTGGGAGTCATCATTTGTCAGTCCCATTGCTTTCATTTCTTCCACTAATGTGTTGAAAACTCTAGCCACCTTCAGATTCTTGGTCACTCTGTCGATCCTTTGTTCCCTGTGCACAGGATACTGTTTAGGTTAAAAAGGAAAATCACCCTTTTCACACTGCTCATATTAATAAAAAAGTTTCTCAGAAATGTGACACGTTCATTCTGTCTCAAACCAACAGGGATGCCCTTGAAAACTGGCACCACTCACTAGTTACAGAAGATGGTTTATTCATGAACATTATTCTTTTTTCATTTGTTGCTACTTCAAAAAGGAATGGGAGAAGAAAGAGAGCTCCATCATAGTTTCTTATTATGTTTCGATATTGATTTCTAGGGGCAACTGAAATGGTAAAATCTTTCGTCCCTATAATAATTTAGATATTCACACCCTGCATCACAACATGATCCTCACATCGATTTCAAAGATGCTTCAATAATTATTCTCAGAGAATAATGGTAATACACACCTAGTTGCCGCCATAACTATGTGCCTGAGCTTTGCTCTTGGTTCAATTTCAGAGCTAAACACCTGCAATTCCAGACAACAAAGCAAACAGTTTTTTCACCTAATAATATATCTTCAATTTCATGAGTAAATATGTTTTTGGATCCTCAATTTTTTTCTATCAAAATTAATCTTAGTTACTGCATTTTAGAAACAATGATTTTACACTAATTGCCACATTACACAGGCGGACACAAGTGGGTTGGGGTGAAGGACTCATTCCACCGATTTTCACAACATAAACATTAAATCGTCAGATTTATAACGTGTAGGGACAAGACAAAAAAATTGAGCAACTCATACATTTCATAAACCGATATAAATGATTCTGACGCTTGTTTATACGTTCACATAAAATGTAGATACCTGGCTTATCAAAGCATCACCATATCTCCAATGGAATGCAAAGTAACTGAGAATGCATCTCTCAAACTCCTCCACAAGCTTCACAAAAAGCGAATCCGCATCTGGTTCATTCTCAAAGAAGGCGTAGAGATCATCTTCACATCCCTCAGATTTCCTTATGTATTCAGTAGCCAATTTACAAAGATGAGGACAACATCTCCTATCTTTGAACCCCATTTGCCTAGCTGCACCAATTCAATACCAGAATCTCACATACAAGTATGATTAGCATCATCGTATATGATTATGTAATATATATAATATATCAATGTTTATGGATCCATAATTTTATGTGTATGTATAACTGAAAATATATTTTTATACATCATTATTACCTACGTAATGAGGGAACTTTTCAAGCTTTGGGGTATGGTTTGCCTTTGATATTCTCAGACGTGGAATGATCTTTCGATCTCTCATTTTCTTAACTCGATAATGCATTGCTGCAGCAAATATCAACCCAATGGAGGAAGCCACCACGATCTGTGTGAAGGTGGGCTTTCCATTATACTCTGAATTAACAAGATTGAGGTACGAGTGAAGAATAGTTCAATTTACATTGCACGTTTGTTAATATCAATAAAAGAACCAAATACGATAATGTCATGCATGGTAGTTGAATTGTGTTGTGGTAGTTTTTTACGTACCTTTGTGCATGTCGGTGAGAAGTGCGAGAGACAGACCATGCATGCACCACCGGAGCTGTAAGAGATTGCGAATTACTGTGTCTGGATCGCTGCTATTTTCATTTCCGAAGAATTTGATTTTCTTGTTTGAAGGAGTTCTTGTCTTCACATGTGGCTCTGCATGGCAACGGCATCGTGATTATTGCAATTTTATTTTACTAATATTCCACTGCTAAAAACGTTGAAGAAGAAAAACACCAAAATAAGTGATGTAATGGGGAGATGAATGAGTCTCCTAAATTAAGAAAAGATACGGTAATTTTGTTATAAGATTCAAGTGCATGAATAATAAAGTAAAAAATTTATCAACTTAGGAAAAAAAAATCAACAATCAACATTATACGTATTTGTATAATTAAGATAGTAGAATATTAAGTGTAGATTTTCTTGTTAAATTACTTCGCCCTTGTTCTAGAAAACTAACTTTTGATACTTTAATCTATTCATGGAAAATAAAATGTTATTTTTTCTATTGAAGATTGCGATTATTTATTTATTTATTTTTCTAAAAAGTAAATTACTCATTTTAGAGAATTAGATCCTAAAGAGGCGAAGAGGACAAATATATAAATTTGTTGGAAATGTATTTATAGAAGAGATGTATAAGAGATGCGTGTATTCATTCAAGGATAAAGATTTAGATTTATAATATTATCTTAATTTTTTTATTGATTCAGTTATAAGGTTTAAGTATTGACAAAAAGAACTTGAAAAGGTGAGAGAATTTTTATATATTATAAATTAATTTTACTTTTAGTTGATGTAATATTTCTAACACTTTTCTTAAGTGAAATTATATATTTATAGATAGTTCTAAGAGTAGATGATATAATAGGCTTAACAAGGATATAGTTTGATACTATATTAGTGAATCTAAATATAACTCATTCTCATTTAATTGACTTTAATTCATCCTCTTAAATATATATATTTATTGAACGGATTATATAATCATTCACAAAAATTTATAAATATAGGATTAAAGTCTTTAATAATTTTTAGATTTTACTTTTTCTAGCTTTTTGTAAATTTATTTCAGTTTTGATTTTGTTCAATATAATGAAATTGGTAAGTAATTCATGGTCATTAAATATTTTATGAACACTTGAATAAGATTATTTAAATAAGATTTATATTTCGACAAAATTTGTAAATTTTATTTTTAGTATTTAATAATTTTTTGTTAATTATAAAAATATTACTAGTTTATGTTTTATATTCATTGGTGCCTTTTTTTTAAAGATAAACTATCTATTAGGTGATTATGTCAACTATTAAGTAAGATCGATAATATGTTAATCCTTTAATAATTATTTTAAATTATGAACCATTAATATGATCTTATTACGTCCTAATATCTATAACACAAAACTATCTTTTACTTATATTTATGAAAAAATTAGGAAATTATATTCTAGAGGAAAGATCATTTTTCCCAATTTATTTTTATGAACAAGATAATATCTAATACAAATGAGTCGACTAATATTAATTTGTGTAATGAAGTGATTTAGGATTTGAATATTTGTAAACTAATTTAATTATGAAATAAATTATATTAAAAAATATTTATATTATCTCTGCTCAAGGTCTCTTAAAAGAAAAAATATGAAAGGATTATTTCTTTGAGAAAACTTCTCACCACCACAGTATTATAGTCGAGATTAATTTTTAGCCAAATGAACATGCCAACAAAAAGTACTAATGACAAAATACACTATTTTTCTCTGTTACATTTTAAGAGAATTCGAACCGTGTACAAAAAAAAAAAAAAAAAAAAATTACAAAAAAAAATTTTTTACACAATAAAAATAAAAAAAAATTAAAAACTGAAAAAAAAAAAAAAAAAAAAAAGAATTCCAAACAAATACTTTATCATCAAACCAAATATTTTGTAACCACACCATTGTTGACAAACATTACCATAACTACAGTGGCAATTTATGATAGACACCATCTGATATTTTTGTTCCTAAGACATATCTTTGTATCAACACTTCTACTCTTTGAGAGAACAAGCTCCAATTTTTCTCTAGCAGCAAAATCATGGGCCCACTTCTCCCTAGAGAAAAAAAAAAAAAAAGGAACAACTAAGCTATCTGATATGCAATGATTACTACTGATTCTGCAATTTCTTTAGTTTGGTCTAAAAGCAGTGATTCATGTTGGTGCACTAACTTGAGCAAAAGGGTATGGGACAACCAGCATCACTCATGTTTGGAGAGGACAGCGTAGTACAATGTTGGTCTCGAAGGCGTAGGAAACGAAACATTGCCGCTCCTGCCACTGCTCCACCACTGGGGGCTACCATGTATATCCATATGTTCTTAAACTTCCATGAGACAAGTGCTGGACCTAATGATCTTGCAGGATTCATTGATCCACCTGACACTGGGCTGCAACAAATAACCAATGACTTTGATATTACAAAATAAGACTAACCACATGTTTTGTAACACAGAAATATTGTTTAAAGTTAGAAAAATATGTTGTTAGGTATATAAGAGTGAATTAAGTTTCACGATTCACAAATTCAATGTCTTAAAGTTTTGGATTGAATATATTATCATTCTACTTATCACTCTATTTTCATTGTTGTTTTTAAAGTACAAGTTTAAGTAATGAACAACTTTGGACCACTTAATGTGAAAGTAATTTAATCACATAACTTTATACCATGTCTTGGCCATCGTAATTATGCAATATCTAAACGTAAGTTAAAACAAACAAAAGCTAATTTCACCAAGCATGTTTTGAAAAGAAAAAAGCATGTCCGTAGGTACCCTGTGATTAGCACACCAAGTCCAATTGCTACACCAGCAACAAAGCCAGATAAATGGCCCACCTGCACAGTGTTTTAGGTTATAATTAGGTAGTTGCATATTTAAGAAACATAGGTATGTAACCTTGTAGCTTAGTCCTTACTGATTGAGACTCAGATGTCAAAGCTGCAACAAGGAACATGATGATGAAAGTTGCAATAAGCTCCACCCAGAAGGCAGAGGTGCACCCTTGGAGTGGCATGGTCATGATAGCATCTGATTTTATGCCGTATACAAGGCTACCTATGTATGTTGCCGACATAGAACCTACTGTCTGTGCTATTATGTAAACTGGAACCTGTTCAACAAAATAATGGTACGTAGTCATAAACCAATCAATTATACCACCAGAAAAAAATTTAACAAGGGCTATCTATGCCTTGCTATGCTATGCTAGCTCTTGTTCTATTATTATTAGCACCTTGAACCATGGAAATTGACCCATTGTAGCAAAGGCTATTGTGACAGCTGGGTTAACGTGCGCACAAGATATTGGCCCTATAGAGAAAATTATCACCACCACTGTTAACCCTGCTGTAGCTGCATACTCCGCAAGCCCCACTGCACCCTTTTGGAATTCTGTGCTTGCACTGATTCCACATACACAGAACATCAAAATAAAAGTACCCACCATCTCTGCCATTGCCTACATACCAAAAAATAGTACCTTTCATCTTACAAAACTTTATACTTTGTTTCTATGCAAAATAATGAGCCACAATATTTGGTTTCTGTTTAGATCATCATGTTTAGATTCTTTTACAGCTTCACAGGATTTTCACCGAACATGTTGTCAACATTAACACTTACCCTTCTCTCATAGTCAAAATTGCTATCTCACATTCCATACAATGTTATTCACTCCACATTGCTTACATCCTTACCTATCTAGAATCATAATGTTCAATAAATTAAGCATTGCTTGCTTTCTTTAGATGTTTGTGTTTTGAAATTATGCTTGAATAAACTTCTTTGTAAATGTATTAGAAGAAAAATAAATTAACTTTCTCTGATAAGCTTAATTCATTGTACTCTCTTGTTGTTTCTGTGAGTGTTTTAGGAAGAAATTTACTTAAAAACAATGCCTAAATATAAGATAGGTTCTTAATACTCTTACCATGCGAGCACAATTCGGGTAAATTTTGATGGAAAAAAAGTGGAGAGCAGATTCGTTGGCCAAAAGATATGCATGTTTTGATGTTGCAGCTCTGTATCCAATCTCCTTATCGTCCACAGAGAAGGCACTGCTTGATGCATAGTTTGAAGAATCAGGTGATGGATGGTTTTCATATATGTGTGTCATGATTAAACTTGTCTAGAAAATACTTCAGTATCTTTGATGAGACCTCATATATATGTAGAGTAAGTGCAAAGAACATGTTGGCAAGAAAAAGTTGAGTTCTAGCATTCCATGGAACTGTCATGATGCAGTAGTGTGGGGTAAGGTTAACTATGGTTGGGACCCTTTTGATGCTCACACATATTTAGCTTCCTAAAAGATTTTCTGAGAAGGGCATCAACATGCGATTCATGTGTTGCTTGCAATGACATATGAAGAACATTTGTGCTTATTAACTGCTCCAACTTAGAATTAAAACTACTACATTTTGCTTATTCTTTAGTATGTAGAATCCAAACTAAAAGCTAGCAGAACTCAACCACTTCCTTTCTAATCTTACCAAGTTTTGTTTGTTATTGTTCTACCTCAGTTTCTTCAATCCCTTTTCTTGAATTCGCATTCTTGGTGAATAACATGATATGATTATGTTCGAAAAAGAAAAATTTTCATCGAACAAAGAACTATCAGGTTTGGCTGTCGAACTCACTTATTAAATTTGATGTAGATTGTGTCTTTTTCTTTGTAAGAAGACCATATCCTACTAAAAAAATTTACTTTTTCATGTTTGAAGTAAGTCAAAGGAAAGTTGTAGGCATAAGAAATTGCAAAACTAGGCAGAGTATATGCCATTTTTTTATGTATTAGAATGTCATGTATGGTAAAAAAAAAGTTAATAGATTCAATATCAACCATTGAAAGAAATAATTTCTAACTAAATTTTACTTACTTTTGGTTGATTCATATTAGTTGAGATAAAGTCTTAAGATACCAGTAAATCGTGTTTATGAAAAAAACAGACTTTGTAAATAATAAGTAATAAAATAATTAAATTTTAGATTTCAATACCATATAGTATTCTTATAACGGTTATATAAATCGATATTGTTTTCCATTAATATTAATATGTATTTTTTAAAACATATTATCTCTAAAAATTAAATATGATTTTAGTATTCTAATCGTACTGATTTTTTTTACTTAACATTTTTTTCTCTAACTTCTATAAAGTATTTTATTATTTATTGTTACTTTCCGTTTAAAATTATTGATCTAACTGACACTAATGTTGTCATGTTGATGCATCAAGAATCACTACAATAAATGTCGAGTTATCATGGACAAAAAATGAAAATAATATGTTTGCGAGAAATAAAAACAGAAAAAGAAATATAGGGATTAAAAACAAAAGAACATATTTGTTAGAAGAAACATATTAATATATATACGTGAGAATTTCTGTTTTTCTGTTTTTTCATTCGTCATACCATTTATAAATGTTACAAATATATTTATGGACATCAATAATAATAATGACACTATTATTCTAATTTCTATAATTAGATAATATAAATACACAAATTTCTAATTTGAAACAAAAAAATTATAATCAACATTTAATATAAAATATTAACCACACAATTCTTATTGACATCTCCCTCAAATTGATCTGTTTGGTCAAGGATTATCTGATAAGAAACTGATGGTCAGACAATACACTCTTGGTGAAGATATTTGCAAGCAGAAGTTGTGGTGTAATATGTGAAAGATATAAAATATTTGTCCAATGCTTCCCTGATAAAAGGACATTTCACCACAATATGCTTAGTGAGTTAATGAAAAATCAAGTTTTTAACAATCTGAATGAAACTTAAATTGTTATCATAGAGTGGTGTGACAATGGTTTGACAGAAGTTAAACTAAGCCAAATTATATCAGAGCAAGTCATAGGCATAACATTGAGAATTTAGAGACACAAGACTGGTTTTTACTCTTCCAAGAGATAGGAAACATGCACCAACTAGTGAGTGATTTCTATGTATCAGGACAACTAGCTCATTTTGATCATTATAACTAACCAAATTAAGAGATTGCTCAACATGAAAGAATAGGCCTCAATTATAGGTGCCTTTAAGGTAATGAATGATGTGATGAAAACAACCAAATGAAGATGGTGAGGACTCTGCATAATTTGTTGAATGACTGCATGATAAGAACCCATAATGATCATATGATTAACATAAATAAGTAAAAGAGCAATACCAATGGGTGTATGATGAATGAACATGGAAGAATCAAAGTTGCTCTGCATAAAGGAAAAACCAAGAAAGGTGGTTTGAAACTTGTCAAATCATGCTTGTGAAGCCTGTCACAAGTCATATATAGAACGTTTGAACTTGCACACATAGTTAGAGGAGGAAAATATGATGAAATGCATTCTTCACATTCATTTGAGTGAGAAGTTGCAACAAAAAGAATGGTCCAAATAGTGCAAATGTCTCATCATAATTCACCCAATAATTTTGTTTATTTCTAACAGAAAACAAAACAAGCTTTATAATGATTAAGGGTTCTATCAAAATTCAGTTTCACTAATTAAACCCATTTGTAACCAGTGGGCTTAACCTTTTGGTGGCTGAGGACAATGTCCAATGTGAAATTTTCTTGAAGGGATTGGAGTTCATCAATCATTGTGTTGACCCAACAAATGCCTTTAATTGCTTGAGAATAACATGTAGGAATAGTTGTGCCAAATAATGTGAAATTGGTCCAAATTCATACCCCTATATTGGCTGGTGAGAAACTCGTGAGTGTGGCAGATATCTAACCTAAAAAGGCACACATGCAAATTATTACAAAGATAGATACACACCACTTCAATCCAAAACTTCAAAAGAATGAGTCTATGGATTTTTTTTTTTTTATATGTTAACTTATTTTCTACTTCATATGAAACAAAACTCACGCTTAAATTCCTACTAAATTGTGATGGTAGATAATTCATGAATAACAATGATAATAGTAAAGATAAGTATAATCATAATGTGGATGCACGTAAAATAGGTAAAAGAAAAGGAAATGAAACCCAAAGACATGGGAAGGAAGACGATTGATTAGAAAAAAAATAGTTGTTAATAGAGCTTCAACCCAAAATTTAGGAGAAACATCAAGCAAGTATCGATTTATGCAATTTGACTTAGGCATGTAGAGACAAGAATTTTGAGATAATATACCTTTTTGTTGTAGGAAATCACAAAAGACATGTGAAATATACTCCCCCACTAGAGCCAATGGGTAACATCTTAAACATTGTAAAGTTTCAACTTTAAAAAGAAGGAAGTAAATAGTGAAGCAGTTATGATGATCAATAAACGTCACAAAATATTTCTAATTAGCATTAAATAAGATATGAAAGACACTTCAAACATTACTATAAATAATTTCAGAACACTTTTCAAAACAAATTTTATTATTTATAAAATTTGGTTTATTGCAAATATTTCAAAAAGAGATGTTTATTTTCGAATAAACCAAATTTTATTAGATGGGTTAAAACAACAAAATAGAATAGGCACTTGTGATAGTCTCAAAAAGGATTATGATTATGGGAAATGTTATTTTGGGTGAGGAGATGTTCTTGTTAACAAGTTCAACACAAATCTCCATTATTTTGTAAAAAAATAGCATCAGCTATAAAAGTAACACACGGTACTCCTATATTAGACAAAACTTAATGCAAAATGGATACTTTTGTCTTGTTTTTCAATAAAAAGATTGGAATTTCACCTTAATGGTATTTATTGAAATAAGTTATTATGTTGATAACCAAAATAAAAGTCTAATCTGACTGAAAAACAACGTAAACTCTTTTCGAGTCTTGTCCAACAAATTAATAAGCAAAAATGAATAAAAAAATAACACATATTTTAATTGTCGTTCATAGCATTTTAGGTAGCAGAATTTGAGAATTTAGAATTAGGACTATCTGTTGTCACACTTTGAACCAATTAAAAGAGATGAAGCTTTGAAAATGGAGGGAAAGAAATAAAAAAAAGAGAGGAACGGAAGTGGGGATACAAGTATATTAATATTCAAGTCTTTATTTTAAATTAGTTCAATTTAAATATTTTTTTCCATGTAAATATTTCACTTTTTACTTTTAGTTTCTGTTATTTTTTTTTTCAAAATATGTGTCACTCTTTACTTTGAGTTTTTTTTTTTAATTATTTTGTCTTTAATTTCTAAAAATGTCATTTTTATTTTTAATTCCTAATAACATCAACGTGATACCGACAAATATGTCAATATTTTCACAATAGAGAGAATGATGATCGAGAATAAAGGAATTCATGTACTCTATAAAAATTAAAATCATATTCAATTCTTGCTAAATTAACTAAAATCTTCTATACTTTTACATTGTTTGACAAAAATGATGTATAGTTCGAGAAGTAATAAATCATTTATCAGTTTCTCGCGTGTTTACTTGTATTTATAGAATTAACTTATATATAGGATTAAGTTAATATTACAATCCATGTCTTAACATGATTTAAAATATAATCTATTAATCCTTGTGTATTATTAATTAGAAGGCAAGAAGCTTGTGAATATCAAAGATAATATAATAAACTTAGAATGTCGGTATTGAATGTTGGCACGTGAGGTTTTAAACACTTTAATCTCGTATTAAAGGGAGAGTTTAAGTCAAATTTATCATTATAAAACCAATTTAATAAAATACTAATTTAATAAGATGAGATTTACATTTACTATTATATTAGTGTTATTTTTAGTGGATATATAATCTTTAATATGACATTGAAGTTTATTAGTCCTCTAATTGGTGAGTCTTCTAAATGGTTATATGTTGTTAAGAACTTGAAAAAAAAAAAAAAAGAAGAAGAAAAGTTTTAGATTGTTATTTTTATTTACTCCAACTAAAGCTTTATCAATCAAAAAAAAAATTGGCCAATGTGCAGATTAAACTAATGTGGAACTGAAAATGTGGTCTTAACCTAATGTGCATGTAGTGGAGAAAATTGTGACCAAGGGTTTTCTGTCATGAGTCATTACATTATGGATAAAGATATTATGGAAGGAATGCAACAATGAGGTTTTGACTTTTGAGTGAGGTGCAATAGCTTTGCAGAAATGTGAATAAGAAAATTTATAAAAGCCTACATGACTACAACAAAGGACTACAGAGAGCTACACTTGGACCACAGTGAGACACAGTGCAATTATAAAGAAATTATTGTATAGACCAGAATTATTTAATCCGAGTAATCTTTATGTGACATGCAATTTTATTTTGTAATTTGTAGAAAGAATGTCACAAAATGATTACATGAACTTGGATCATGTAATAATATGTTGCAGTTGTAGCATGAAAGAGAGGTTTGTCTGCTGTTAGCTGCTCTATTGAGTGATGATAATAGAATGGAAGTTAATGTTTAGTTGTTGGGAAATAGCCAAAAAAAGCAGGTTTAGGTGTTGGTGGTGTAATTGGTGGTTCAGTGGCATGTGCATGTAGTTTGTTATCTGTGCTTTCTGCAGTGTCTTTTAGGTGGAACTTGCTTGGTGACTTAGGTAAGTGATCTGGAATCTGATTCTATGGAGCCTCTGCCCCCTAATTAATCAATCATGGAATGAACCAACACTGGAGTCTGCTTTGGGAATTGGGATGACCCTACCAACTCTTTTTTAAGGCTGTCTCTAACTGTTCTTTTTATTTTATCTGTACCAAAATCAAAATGATGACTCAGATGAAAGTAACAACCATTTGATTACACCAAGCGTGTGGGGTCAACAAATATGTTCTGACCATGCTAATATTTGCACAATATTTTAAGAACTGTTCTGCTCAGAATGTAGTCCTAAGGATCAGTTTGATGGTTTTTTAGTTAAAATGTCATTTTTCACATATTTGATTCAAGTCTGCAGTCTGCTTCTTTCAATGCAGCAGATAAAAGACAAAATTTTCAATGCTTTTTTTCTTTTACACATTTTTGCAAACTTAATATTTGGTCATGTTTTTAACCATATTACACTACGTAAATTTTGAGATATAGTGCAAAGTTTCAAATATCTTCATTTAACAACCTTTCTTATCTGTTCTTTGTATGAAGGGTGCCACATAATATTTTTAGAGACATATTCATGGTTTATCTAGAGTTTGTTCTTACCTAGTTTTCAACCAGCTTTACAAGTTTATAAAGTCATAAAGGTATATTTACCTGCTTGATGTTTTGTTTCCATCACAGGTGAAACATTCCAGAATAATTATACTGTTCTTTTCGCCTTTTGTGCAATTGAACGGACAAGTGATACTCCCCGATCCATACTCTACCATCTGCATGTTCCTGTCACCTGTAACTTCAGTTTCCCTGCAAATGATGATGTCAACACTCCAAAATCACCTTGGATTGAATCACACAGGCTGAGCTACTAGACCAACAGTACTAGCTATATAAAAAACTGTTACATATTCTGCTCAGCCATGTGACTTTGGTACATTTTTATGGGTTGTAAACTATAAATACTTCACTAAGGAACACATGGATCAATTGTTACACTCTTGTTCCAGTTTAATCAGTAGGACTATTTCAGTTTAACCAATAATCTCGTGTCCTCCTACATATTCAACTCGAATAAACTTGTTTCTAGTGGAGGATATTTACCTTTAATTTAAGTTGCAGCTACGTCTTAGCTTAGACTACATATTGTAATACTATTTTTTCCACCTATTATTTTACCATTTCTCTGTACTCATACTAGAGTGCAACTGTAAGAGAAGACTCTCAATCAGATTCAGACGCAAATGATTGGATGAGTAACAGTGTTCCATCCAATCATTCGGCTAATAATATATTTAATATATCATTATTACCTAAACATGATTTAGATTGAAACTTGGTGAGATCAAGCTTTATGCTGGAAACAACTCATGATTGTGATCCCAACAAAGCCTGCCCTTTGATATTTGTGTGTTGTGGCGTGTGCTTTTCCTTGTGATTATTGCGAAATAACAACAAAAAGTTATGAGGAATCTTGTGATAGTCTTCTCATTACATCAGTTGAGGAGCTTTAAATAAATCAAATTCACTTGCCTTTCTTCTCACATACTTCTTTTCTGATTCAGTAGTTTTAGTTTTCTGGAATCACGAAATCTAACTTAACCACCTGGTAAAAATAGTTTGTGCTGAACAAAAAATATGATTCTGGAGAAGAATGAAGAGATTGTTCCCCAACAGAACAAGAAAAAACTTATCATGCTGCTTAGGTTCCAAAGACAACAAACAAAATGGAGTTTATCAACACACCAACACATCTACTCATATGAACAAAATAAGCTATAGATGAAGTGTATGAACTTGAAATTATGAGTTATAACCACATGAAAGAATACACAATAACCAATTAGTCCTACATACATACCCGTTTTATGCAATAATTCTTTGGTCTTCAATTGCCTAAGAACTTGCTGAGACATCACAAGGAGAGTGATCAAAGGAAAAGAAGGTTGTTTATGTATGTAGAAAAGGAAGAAAATAGTGTCTGCTAGGATGCTGAGGGGAATGAAGCCTGGTCCGAAATCACTCAGAAGAGTTATGTATGAGACCACTTACATGAATGATCTCGAACCAGACGACATTCCCCTCAACTTTTTATGTATATATGGCAGACAGGGGAAGGGTGGGAGGTAGGGAAGAGAAAAAAGAGAATATGAGAGAGAGAGACAGATGACTAAAGTTTTTGATATGGCCATGCATTATTTTTTTCATGGGGTCCTTATTATATACGTAAGTTTCAGAACAGATTCTTGTTTCTTCTTCTCTCATTTGGCCGTTGAGCAGATTCTTTCTTTGCTCACATGATTTGCAGTCCACTTTCTACACTACCCCTAACTTGCTTTTCACACGTAGGATTTTCATCATGAATCCTTCGTTCATATAAAATATGGTTTTTTTGTTTGACAAGCTAACATTTCGTCAGCACGTTGTTTCGTTATGATTTATATGTTATCTGTCCTTGCATAGGGATTAACCAATCTACTTTGGAATTTGCATTACCAAATGGCACCTAATTAACCTTGTGTCTGATGATGTTATTAGAAGGCTAAAAACTTGACCATCAAACCATAGTTAAAGTAAACAAACGACCCCCTTTTCACCTACTTAGCTAGCTACCTGAGTCTAACAAAAGCAGTGCTGAAATTGGAGGCACATTATACCCTTATTGGTGTTACAATCAAAGTTTTGATATTGTGATCAGTTTTGATTGTTTTGAAGGTTTTGACCTTGAGTTTATACTCCGCTCTCAAGTAAAGGATTTCCCTTTTGCTTGCCACTAGGGTAAAGAGAAGATAGTGACGGACTTCGATGGGGATCCATCATACTGCAGCAATATGCCAAACTTGACTAACAAGTTTAACAACAAAAGTAGTTTAAAGGTATAAGCATATATGTACAAAGACATGAGAGAGAGAGAGAGAGAGTAGATTTTGTACCAAAGAAAAGAGTAACATAAAAGTCGCAAAGATTTGTATTAATTTTGCCTTTTGTTCAACTACTTTGTGACATTGCATCAGACCCTCAAGTTTTGTGCCTTCTTAGAATGTAATAGTGTTATTCATAAATGTGAATTTAGTGTGTTTATATGTGTATATTATTATTATTATTATTAATGTTAATGTGCATAAGCAAACAAAAATTGAGTTCCTAAATTCCAATAAAGTAGACATAAACATATTGTACTAGTTTTTCAGGCCTCAAATTTTTACTGCCAACCACAGTCACCTGAGATCAGTCCAAATCTGACATATTTACAAATTTTCATTCAGAATATTTTCTTCAAATGTGAAACACTAGTTCCTTAGAAGCCAGTGTTCAAACTTCAAACTCAGCAATCTCCATTTTATGTCTTCTTATGCGATTTATTTATGAGTTAGAACTTAGAAAAAACGAAACTGAGATAAATACAAACTTGCATATTTAAAATACTTTTATTTAGACTTTTAGGTAGAGGCGCCTTGCACACATGACACATACAAATGAGAAATTGTATTTGATAAGAGAGAATTTGGCTAAGTTGGAAACATGTGTGATCCAGCTAAGAGAAGTTAGTACACCTTATTCCTGTGGACACGAACCTTCCCGATGGATTTTTCCCCCATCAAGTTCATTATCAAAACAAAGCTCACTGAATATGCCAAAGACATTTCTCTAATACGATCAAAACAGTGTCTGGCCCAGAAATCTCCATATTGTGAAGGAAAAAACACACATGAATAAAGTTTTAACTGGAGAAGTTTTTAATTTAAGACAAAGACCTAAATTCAATATCTTATTTGATTTTATGTTCATCAATAATATCTTTTCATGTTTATGAATCTCAGAAATCAAACTTGTTAAGAAATCAAACTTCCCAGAAATCTTATGAATTAGATGTGTATAATGTTAAGATGTTGATGTAATTAATTACTCAAGATATTAACACTTGAATTTTGTCCATATTTTAAGTCAAAATGAGCTTTTGGGGGGCCAGCAAATGTCCGAAAATGCTGGCAGAATAAAGTTTCCTTGATATAACTTCCGAGAGCTAATAGATAAATCTAACACCAAACAAGCCCAACAGAAAAAGGTGGATGAAATCATTACTTATATGCAAATTTATAAAGAAATCATTCCCCAAATGACCTGCGAGTCAAAAATGCCTCTTCCTTCCACATTTCCAAGTTTCTTCAACCAGAAAAAGGTCTCAGATTTTAAAATTTGCCAGAGGGGACAATAATTGAGACACTCCTCCAAGAGAAATTTAACTGGTTGAAAAACCCTATAGGGATATATTTTTCCTCTTTCTTTTAGACTATCCTTCTCTATGGCGGCTTACGTTATTACATTGACCTTTCCACCTATAGAAATGTGTATCATCAATCACTTCAAGATGTTAAATCTTTCATTTTCCTTTGGTTTATCTAAAACCTTTTACCGCAAAAAGTAAACACATGATTATGCAGTTGTTTAAGCTTCGGTGATTATATTATATGGTCATTAATGTTGTCCTCGGTCAACAATGTTTAGCGCCATCATTACATTTGCAAATTCAGTTTCTTCAATGGCACCGTCAGATCAGAATAACCTCGAGTGTGTTCACTTCATATGCTTTTCTTTCTTGTCAAAACTTGTATCCTATAGTTAGGTAACATTCCTTTACAAGCCATCCTCCTAACGCAACTGGAGTTGTGAAATGACCCTTTATCATATTAACTTTTTTGCCCTTTCCAAGTGGAGGAAAATATGCAATACAACTCAAATGCTAACATTTTTATCTTATATAAGTGATAACATTGTTAGATAACTGATTAGGTGATTATTTCTTGATCACATAAGGTAGTATTGAACATAGGACGAAACTCATACATGAGCTAATTAAAATAATATAAGTAGGTTAATATATACATTTATTATCTTATCTAACTTTAATATTATAGAAGATTAGAGATTTCAGGTAGATTAAAATAAGATCAAATTATAATATAAATTTTCATCTTATAATTTAATTTTGTAAAATTAAGTATAAACTAGTTTATTAAGATGATATTAATGTTGTAATTCATTATATATTCGTGATCTTAAAATAAAATTAAAATATATTTATTTTTCTTTTTTTTAAGCTTAGTAGGAATAAGTTTATTTATCTCTTAGTTTTTTTTTTATATTTTGTTTGGATATAAGATTTTTCAAGGGAATTGTTTGGCTAATATCTTCCCACTATACTCTCTATATAAGAAGAGCTCACATATTAAGGTAACTCAACTTGGTTTAAAATGTGACTTTATATAGAGAATTCTCTTTGGTGGTAACTTTTCTTTTACTTTATTTAACTTATCCTTGGTGGTGCTCTTTAGTTTATCTTTGGTGGTGTACAAAGGGTTGTCATTATTGTTTATCCTTCATGAGGCTCTTTAACTTATATTTTTTATATTTTGGTGTGATTTCAAATTAGGAAAGTAGAAAGTGATTTCTCTTAGAATTTCTTATCTTGTGAGTTAGGTCGCAAGTAATGTTTCTCCGTACTTGATTATCTAATGGAGTGATGCAAGGTGTTTTTCAATTTCAAGTATTATTGAATTTTATCTTGTAAGCTAGGTTATAAGCGATGATCGACATCTTGTTATCTCATGAAATTTGAGTTGCGTAAGGTGTTTTACAATTCCTAACATTTTCTTGAAAATATTAGCATGTAATATTTTCCTCAAAATCAAGATTGAATCGTTTAATATTTTCCTTCTAATTAAGCTAAACCCCTTCAGAATTTATATCAAAAACCTTTCTTTTACTTATTACCCACGTCTTGGAGAAAGTTCAAGCATAACTCTTGCTTCATAAATAAAATTATCGTTCATACAATAGAATCATAAAAATAACTTTTGATAGTTTATTAATGAAAATATTCAATAACTAGATGAAGATCATTGTATGAAAGATAAGAAATGTGTAATGGTATGGTTGGTCTATGGATTACTAGAACAATACACCATAAATTGTAAAAAGAAATTATAAAAAGTGATGTACACATGAAAATGTAAAAGATCTTATTCCGATGACTTATTATAGTTACATGAGTGCTTGATTCAATACTCATGCATTGCTTGGACCATAAAGAAAGAGCAAACACATAAAAAAAAGACAAATAAAATGTACCAAATGGAAAAAAAGATACACTTTGTTTAATCTTTAATATTTTCAAATTCAAAATGTCAAACCTATTTGAAAATTCATATTTAGAGTTGATAAGCCCAGTAACATTAAACTCACATCAACATTCAATTATAATAAACAATTGACAGTTGAATATTATTAGACATGTAAATTCATTTATACTATATGTACATTAGCATAATAATTCTGAACAAAATAACATTAAATAATTATTAAGATATTTTCCATCATTAACTTATGCTAAACAAGAAATAAAATATAACATAAGACATGATTAATTTTAAATAAACTAATATTAAATAATTAACTAAATCCTAAACCCTAAACGTTTAGGATTCAAATTGTGAGTATGAGTCACATATTTAGTTAAAATGAGAAAGTTAAATAATGTATAAGAAAAAAGACATACAAACTCATTGTCTTATGCTCTATTTGCTTCAAGGATAAGAAAAGAGGGTTACATCTGCCTTTGTTTCCAAGGATGTGCATTGATTTGCAAGTGTGAAAATGAAAGAAAATAAGAGAAAGTGGTTTCGGCAAAGAAAGTGGTGAAAAGTTACATTGAAAAACACAACATACGATTTTAACTTGGGAAAAAAATACACATAATCGATCGTGGAAAATTACATTGAAAAACACAAAAATACTATTTTAACTTTGGAACAAAATACACAATCAATTACATGTGATGTATAATCTATTATGTATATTTTTTTACACATAATTGATTATCCACCCCACATAATCAATTATCCACCACACATAATTAATTATGTGTATATTGTTTTTATGCTAACCAATTATAAAAGATTTATAATTATGAATATATAAGATTATATCACAATATGAAGTTGGTGGAGTAGAGTGTATCCTTATAAGAGGTGTGTGGTTTGATTCCCTACTTCTCTAGTTTTTTTTCACTTACATTATAATAACATAAATATGATTAATTATATAATATAACATAATAATAATAATTAATCATAATTATTATAAAAAATAATATTATCAATAATAAATTAATTTTAATTTTTTTATTTTAAAATAACTGATAATCTTATAGTTCCATCAACTAAAAAATAACAATTAATGACATTTTAAATTAAAATAATTTTAACCCTAAACTCGAAATTTCTAATTTTACAATTTCATTAATAAAAAAATTAATCAAATTACATCCAATAAATAATCACATCTCATTGTAAACTAAATATAAATTCAAAGACAATTGTGTAATTTTATATTTTTGTAATTTTCTTAAAACAAATAATTTCAGATTTCATTTTCAATTATTTTTAATAATAATAATAATTCCTAATCTTACAATTTTGTCAATTAAAGAAATTATAATTTTAATCATACCTATTACATCACTCACAGACTTTCTTCTCAAATCCTTTCAAATTTTTCTCTTAGTCCAAACAATCAAACTTTTTACAAACTTTCATCTTAAATCAATTAAAATGAACTCCCTCAAATCTACTCCTCAATCCAAACAAAGCCTTAAAGGTTTTAGATTGAAGATGGTATCAATTCCTTATGTGGGTCTGATTCATGTCTCATTGTTATGAGATCTCTTCAATGTTTCTTTCCTCGATTCACCCAAGTACTGTTTGAACCCTATATCGAAAGTCTTTTTTACAGAGGTTTTAAACAAATGTGTCTAGTTAAGTGTGTGAAAGGTGGTACAAGTAAGAGTCATTTGTAATGTCCTTGTGTTTAAAAATGCTTCTAATCGAGAAGGATGATGATAACTAATGTGGAAGAAACTCTTAATTTAGGAGAAAGATTGTTAAAAAGAGTTTACGGCAAGTCAATTCCTTATGTATGTCAACTAATGTTTCATTAACGTAAGATCTTTCTAATATTTTCTCCCTCGATCTACTTAACAAAAAAGAATAATGAAAATATGATTATTTAAAAGAAAAAAAAGCATAAGAAAAAAGTAATTAAATTTTATATATTAAATGAAAATTTATGTATTTAATAATTTGGAGCATAAATAGTAAATGACTAAAAATTTCATGTTTAATAACTAAAAGCCCAATAATATACAAATCTCAAAAGAAATTACTCCTACACTCTTATAATTTCTATCCACTATGTGTGTGAAAGACACAATTACCCTTATCTTGATATATAAATTTTAATGTACTTTTTTTTTTCTTTACATCCATCCATTGCATCTCTACATTTCATAAGATGGATAAGTTTTTTTTTTCTTGGTTTTGTGTTTTTGTGATTGTCCAAACATTTTTTTATTGGTTGATCTGTAAATTTTTTGAGTTATTATAATCTATGATAACATTATGATCTTCTAATCAAAAATGTTTTTTATGAATTATGAGAAATAATATAAAATGATGGATTTAAAATTGAAATTCATATTTTAGATTATATGATTTATAATATTTTTTATTTTTTTACTGAAAAACAAATATTAAAAAAACCTTCAACCTCAACCTCTATAAAAAAATATCAAATAGTTCTTAAAGAAGCTACTTGACTTGAACATCTATAAGACTTATCCAATAATGTCCTCTGTTAAAAAAATGTCCAAAAGAGGATATGAAGTGCACAGTGAAGAGTAAAGTAAAAACTAAACTTCTAGGATTTTAGAAAGATATAAATGGCAGAAAGTAAAATAACAAGTACCTATAAGAATGAGTGTTCAGAAAAAAATATAGAGATAAATAAGGTAATAGGCATTGGAATGGATCATCTTATTGGGACTTTTCATCCTTGGGCGTACAACTTTCTCCATCTTCCTTACCCCCAACACTCTCTCTTCATAAAAATAAATAAATAAAAGGCAACTATTTAAAAATAAAATTCAAAATTAACAATTTATTTAAAACTTATAAAATTAAAATTTGAAATACAATTACTTTAAAACTTAATAAATTTTCAATAATCCTTTGCACTTTTAAATTCTTAAAAGTGGGTGAGAGAAGAAAAGGGAGGTTATAATTTTGTTATTTAAAAATAATATATATAAAAAATATACTTTTTCCAAAGACAAATAAATTATTGAAAGATAAATTTATATTTAAAAATCTTATTACAATATAATATTTTCTTACAAAGCATGTTGTGTGATAGTTAAAAGGGTTGTACACAATTGTTGTTAGTGAAAACTAATGTATGTATACATACCAAAACTTGAGCTGACATTATCTATTTCAATCATAGCCAAGATTTACTCTTATGTATATAATGACCTCTATATTATTTATTAAATTTTTTAATACTTAAAAAGACAATTTAGTTCGATTTTTAATAAATTTATAACTGCTTAAATAATTTGAATAATTTATGTTGTTTTAAGAACCATTTAAAAGAGTGAGTAATGATTTAAAATTCAAATAGTTAAACTTGTATAAATTTTAGATAATTTTCAGTTATTTCAACCACTAAAATAAAAAAATATTTTTCTTAACTTATGAAATTGTGTTTTCTAAAGTGAACGGTTGAGAAGATATACATGTATAAATCATGCTTGGGTTAGGGTATTAATTTTTTTTTTCTTATCAACAATTACATAAACAAATAGGGTTTTAAAGCATATTATTTATTCCGACTTTTAATTTATTAGTTTTGTTTTTTAAAAATTCAAAAATCAATAATAACAAAAAATAAAAAATAAAAGAACCGCCAAAGTTGTGAACACGAGTAGGTTAAAGGCCTAAAATAAAATGTGGATGTGCCTGGCTTACCAAAAACCTAAATTCTGCTGCACTGCAACGTTCTCTTCGTAACCAAACGCCACCGTTGTTCTTTCCTCTCTGTCCTCCGAAACTTCGAGAATCACAGTCAGTTCTCTAACTCCGTTAGGGTTTTCTACATTATACTTTGTTTCACTTTTCAATTTATTTTTTTCGTTCGCAAAGAATCTTCCAATGCGAGTTCTACAGTTTTCACTGTTCGTTAGAGTTGAATAATTGCATTCTCTTTCTTCGTTTTCGCATCTGAGCAGCTTGTTCTCTTCGTCTTGTTCGGTTAAGTTGTTCTTCTGCACTTCTTTCTGGTATGATAAATGGTGGATTTGATTATTTTTTGAGTCAGTCTGGGTATTTTTTTATTCAGCGGGTGCAGGGTTTTATTTTAGGGCATTGGAAGTTGCGGAGTTTGATTTTAGGGTTTTGTAGATTTCGAACTGTGATTCTTGTTGTTAACTAGTCTTCTTCTTGATGAGTGTGTGTATGTAGATGAGACAGTTTTTGAATTTTTTATCCCCCCTTTTTGTGTTATTTAATTAATTTGATTTTTGTGTTCTGTTGAAAAAGGATATTGATGAGCTGTTGTTTCATGTGTTTGGTTTCGTAGTTGCTGGGATGTCTGGAGAAGTTTATGATGGACAAGATGCTGGCTATGTGCCTGAGAATCCTGAGTTTCCGCAAAATCATTCTGAGGAAAATGATGGAGGAAATGTGATTGATGACTCAGGGTTTCCGCAACTGCAGCCCGATGAACATGATGAGGCCAATTTGGCAGAGGATGCTGATGTTCCTGAAAACAATTTTGATGAGAATGATGGAGAAGGCTTGCCTGAAAACCCTGATTTTCCTCCGCAAGAAGATGCTGAGGAACAGCATGGTGAAGGAGACACTGAGAATTTTGGCTCTGAGGAAAAACAGGGATCCCAGGAGGAGTTGAAAGGAGGTGAAATAAAAAAATGGCCAGGGTGGCCTGGGGAAAATGTTTTCAGGATGTTAGTTCCTGTGCAAAAGGTTGGCAGTATAATTGGTCGTAAAGGCGAGTTTATTAGGAAAATTACTGAAGAGACTAAGGCTCGTATAAAAATTCTTGATGGTCCCCCTGGAACTGCAGAAAGAGCTGTGAGTATATTTTCAGTTTCTTGTTATCCATGTAGTGATTGATAATGTTGGATATTAACTGTTTCAAGCACATTATGCATTTTTCCTATCCATCTGTAGGCTTATTAGTATTATTTGAATGGATTTATTTTATGCTTGTCCTGCACCACCCTCTCATATGATCTTCCTTTTCCTTCATTGACCCATTCTTTTATTGAATATGTATATTAATAGTTAAGAATACCAAGCTGTGGTCTTACATGACCCACCTCAAAGTTGCTATAGTGGGTAGGGGTAGGGGATTGGTTATTGATAGAAGATAACAAATCCATAATTTATAATATAGAATATATGAAAATGCTTAAATATTATCCAACTTAATGATATATTCTTAATTCTTAAGCAAAAATTTATAGTCTAACGCACATTGACCATTAACTTGAGCTATAACATTGTGTAAAATGAAATTACACGAAATTAAAAGAAAATTAGGAAGATGATGGTATTTATAGAAAAAACGTAGGGCCATGACAAGAAAGATAGTGGAATTTGATGAACTATGAATAACACACTACACAAATAAACTAGTCATATATGTCTTAGCTAAGTTGCAGCACTTAAGTGTTGGAAGTGAACTTGGCAAGAAAATGAATGGGCTTGGCAGGAAAAGGGGTTGATTGTACAAAATGTTAATATATGTTGTAGTTGAGTTGCAGCAATTAAGTGTTTTTTGAATTGCAAAACAGTGATTGGAGGTGAACTTGGCCAGAAAATGAATGGGTTTGGCTGGAAAAGGGGTTGATTGTGCAAAAAGGGTGAATCCGGTTATCATATGCTATCTGGTATTTTCTGATACAAAAGTACTGCACTATGAGTTTATTGTTGCCACCCGCTGCTGTGCTCTGCTGCAGTGTTATAGTGCTGCTGTTGGTACCTATGGAGTAACATCTATTTGATAAATCAAAGATACATCCTGCTTAACTCTATATTTTTTTAGTATCTGATTAGTGCCTTGATGTAGAAAACATATATTTGAACGAAGGTATATAATAAATTTGATATGAAACATAATATAACACATGAATATTATTGGTAAGTAAGAAATTGTGTTATCAAAATTGTTATCAAAATAAAGCAAAAAATTATCAAGGGAATAGAAGCATAAAATAAAAAATAAAATAAAAATAATCTAGTTGAACCCAATAGATAATAAATAATCAACAAGTTAATATATAAAAAGAGATGTCTTTTGTCACGATGACCAAATGGGTGTGTGCAGGTTGTCAGCTAATATGAATGACTAAAGTGGCTTCAAATTGAAGAGCCAAAGTTCAAGTTGCAGGAAACAAGCATTTACAACCGCTGAAACGTTGTTTTTGACTTAAGAATCAAATAGTCTGTGCACAGATTTTGGTGGAAAGAAGCGTTCACTTCCTGGTAACTTCAGAACTTGGTCGGTTGGTGTCTTGCCACATTCCCTGAAACACTCTCCTCGGACAACTCTTAAGTTACTAAAATAAGAATTAAAAAGCTTATTAAATTTGAAATATATCTAATTTGAAATATATCTAATGTGTATATCTTAAACTATATGGAAAAATTATAAATATGAAGTATATCTAATTAATAAAACTGAAATATATCTTGGTCCATTTAACTGCCTCATATCATTATCAAATTCCTCTAATATTAACATTCTTTCTAATAAATGTAAATAATGTTAAAGAAAATTTAGTTTAAGAGAGCTACTAATTTGTTGAACCAAAGACACTCATTGTTGGAAATGAAAATAAGGTTAAAAGTTAAAACAGATTTGTTTGATTTTGCTAGTGATGCAATAGTGATATGTTTTTTGCAACATGATCAGCCATGGTCAAGTATATAAAATTAGCTTGCTTTAAAATTTGAAATTGAGTTACTTGTGTTTCTTTCTCAATTCTCCTTTTATGCTTTTAAAAGGTAATGGTTTCTGCAAAAGAAGAGCCAGATCGCACCATACCGCCTGCTGTGGATGGTTTGTTAAGGGTTCATAAACAGGTTGTCAATGTAGAGCCTCATCCTGCTGATGGTGCATCAGGTGCAGGACGCACAGTTGTTACAAGGCTTCTAGTGGCAGATACTCAGGCAGGGAGCTTGATTGGGAAGCAGGGAGCCACTATAAAATCCTTTCAAGATTCCACAGGTTGCAATATACGCGTTCTTGGTTCAGGTGCGCCTTCAAGCACTGTAAATTATATTAGGAAATGTTGCTTTTGTTTGTCAATGAACAGATTTTCCTTTTCATTATTTTCCTAAGTTGTAGTGAGTCTTTGATGCTACATATGTTATCAGTACAGCTTGATCTACTCTCAATGGTGTACTGTAGTTTTGTTCTGATTTTCTTATTATGTATTTGAAAAGTTGGCTGTGTTTTCAAGTAATGAACTAATATTTAGTAAACATGTATTTGAAAAGCATGATTTATGATATCCAAGTTAGTCATTGCCGTACCTGAATGATGTATTATATACAACAGAACACCTCCCAGTGTTTGCTCTGCGAGACGATAGTGTTGTTGAAATACAAGGAGAATCTTCTGGGGTCCACAAGGCAGTTGAACTTGTTGCAATTCATCTACGTAAATTCTTGGTTGACCGCAGCATAGTTGGTGTATTTGAAACACAGGTGAGTTCAATTTACTTTCAGTTTTTTATTCAAAATTGAAAAGTACCTATGGCCAAATTAAGAATGTATATAGAGAATTTATCTCGTGAGTTTAATCATGTCATGATAAGTCTGATTTGAATACTCCAAGCTATATACAGAATGTTGTTTTCAAGCTTGGGTTATAGTTGAGGATATTGTGTTAGGTTAGTCATATGGTGGGATGGAAAGCATTAGGCTCAATGTTGTGTAACTCGAGGACTGCAAGAGGATCGGAAAGGTTGATAAAAAATCGTAACTCAAGGATTGTAACTCGAGTCGGAAGAGTTACTAGTGTATGAAATATTATATTCATAAATATGTCCATCCTTTAAAAATAATATAAATGATAAAAATAACTACATAATAGTAAGTCTTTAAGTAGTAAGATTCAATACATAACACAACTAAAAATAGGTTAATAATTTGTAAAAATGTTCATGCATAAAACAACTAATAAATTCATAAATGTGTAATACAAACAAACTATCATTTCCCAATATTAAACACAAGATAATCATTGTCCTCCTCCACATGATCTTCATTTTCATTAATGTCATCTCCATGACATTCATCATTAGTAGCAATTGGAGGAACCTTGAAATCATCCATAGGTGCAAGATTACCACCTCTACTAGCATCTTCATCTTCTCCGGCTTCAACTAAGATGTCTTCACTTGAAGCATCTAAACTTGAATTTGCTTCATTCTTCCCCACATTCCATTCATCATTAGAAGCAATGTTATAGTCTTTTGTTTTCCTAACATCCTCCTTCTTCACTCTTAAATCAGTCATCACAAACACCACACCATTCATGGTCTTTTGTTGTGAACAATTTCTTTTCTTGGTGTGGACCTAAATAATTGTAAAATTAACACATCATACTAGCCTCTAAAAAATAATTATAAAATCAATTTCATAAATTTAAATTCTTACCCTCTCAAACTCAATACTAAAATTGCAAATCTTTGTAATTTTGAGATGTTCATCACCTTGTGATTCCCACTATTATGATGGACTTTTGGTTGAGTGCACATTGAGCTAGTGAACTAAAAAAAAAAATCCAGACTTGCTCTTGGAAACTCTTAATTTTAGTATCAATCTTACTGTCTCATCAATGTCTCCCACCAACCTATCCAAACAGTTTCACCACATAATCAGCTGTAAACTCATCATCGTAGTGCAACATTGATTAAGGTAATTGCCTACGGCATGCAATGGCATATGCAATTGGTTGTCTCATCTTTGATCAATGATTTCCCAAAGAGGAGTGTTGCTAAGTAAGATAAAAATAAGTAAGTTAATCTCCCAACAAAGTCTATATTTCTAAAAAACAAATTAGAAAATCAAATATAAGTGAAAGGTAATTAGTTATTGTTATTACCTCTTACTAAATCCATTGAAAAGGCTTTGTATCTTCTCTTTAGCAGCATCCATTTCTTCATAAATAAATCCCATGGCTGGGTTCTCATCTGAATCCACCATGTGCAACACCTTAATTAAGGGAAGAGCACTACTCATGCAATTCAAAATATTTTTCCAAAACCCCTTATCATTCGCTATTGTGTCATGATGGAGTGGTATTGTCTCTTTCGCATTAACAATTCTCCAACTACCTTGTAGTTTGTTGCATCATTGGTTACTATTTGGATGACATTCTATTCCCCACCTTAACAACATCATCCATCATCTTGGAAATTTTTTCAGCTGTCTTGCATATGTTAAAAGTGTCAATAGGCTTCAAAAAGACAGTCCCCTTTGGACTATTTAGTAGAAAATTAAATAGTCCTCCTATCAATCCATCCATCTCTCATCATTGCACATCCATTTTTCTTCCGAAATAGTTAATATTCTTCCAAGATCAGATTGGTGTTGTCAACCAGTTGCTTCAAATATTTCACCCTAATTTCATGGTATGATGATGACTTAAATTCGGAACCATGTTTGGAAACCAACTCAAGCATCCTCTTGAACTCTTCACTCTCTACTACATTAAATGACATTGTTGTAGAAAAATAAAGCAATTTCTTGACATGCATCCTCCCTCTCACTTTTCATGAAAATGGCATTGTGAGTAGTTTGAGTTCTCCTTTCCTTGAAAGTACTTGATGTCTCCTTACTCTCTTCTTGACTTAGTCTTTTTCTAGCATTTTCTGAATCAAACATATTACTATCCTATAAGCTTCCTCTAGATATTGATTTTTTAATCAAATTTTGCTACAACACGAAAACCACACCCAACATTAATTTTTTAACATCATAAAATGCTATACTGCTCCAACATCCTTTGAAGTCCCTCCTTGATGATGCTTCAATGGATAAATCCCACTTGTTAATACTTTCTCAATATTTACATTTCACATTTCTTGTTTTCTCATCAATAGAAACACAATGACTCCATGCAGGATCAAATCCTTTTCTAGTAGCATCACCTATACCACTTGATGCCATTTTTTTACTTCAAAATCTAAATAAAACTGAGCAACGACAAGCACAACTACAAAAAGAATAGAGAGGAACAGAGCGTGAGCAAAACAAAAAAAAAAGAAGCAAGAACTATAATAGAAGTCGTGATGGTGGTGAGTAGCGAGTACTGCTAGGATAGCAAGGGGTTTCAATGCTTTCTAAGTGTCATCATTTTATTTTCACATTCTTTGGATTGAAGGGAACTTTTGAATTTATTTATTTTGTGAAGTTTATGGATCGATTTTGTTACCATTCATTTTGTGGATAATTATTTTTTTTTCTTGCACCAAAACTTCAGATGCAAAGGCCAGATGTTCGACCAAACCAGAATGTGCCACATGGCCCACCACACCAACCTTGGGGTCCTCCTCAAGGTTTTCCAGCTCCCGGACCTGGTACTGGTGGTGGACCTGCTTTTCCACCCAATCCTCAGTATATGCCCCCATCGCATAACTATGATAATTACTACCCACCTGCTGATTTGCCTCCCATTGACAAGCACCTTCATCAGGGTCCTGCACCTGCCTATGGAAGAGATGCTTCCATGGGAATTCATTCATCCAGTGCGCAACCCCAACAATCTGTTGTGACTAAGGTATCCTTTTTGCCAAACTTGACTATTGCAGAGAGGAACATTGATTTAAACCATTTTTTGTTTATTTTTTGGTGGCTTAATATGATTTTTTTACTATGTAGGTCACGCAGCACATGCAAATTCCACTGTCCTATGCAGATGCTGTTATTGGAGCATCAGGGACAAACATCAGCTACATCCGTCGTGCCAGTGGAGCAAGTATTACAATTCAGGAGACTAGGGGTGTGCCAGGAGAGATGACTGTTGAGATAAGTGGTACTGCTTCACAAATACAGGCTGCCCAACAGCTAGTGCAGGTATTTTGTTTTAAAGGGTTTTCGTCATTGTTTAATAGACTAGTCAATTGGAAGTGGCAATGATTAAATTTGTGTAGTATGCTTTTTCTTGTATGCGTTACTAGCTTCCAAAATATGTTGGGGTTAACTTAAAGTTTGTCTTTTCAATATTCTTTCTTTTACATACAATTCTAAGTGAATGATATAAAAAAGTAAGCGTCGCATAAGGAGAGGGAATGCAGTTGACGTCCAAGTATTTGTTTATGTCTAGTATTTTTGTCATGAGGTTTGAATGACAACGGCTGAAGTTAGGCTTAAAAGAATATTGTTGATGATGCACCTGAGAGAACAGATTGAAGTTATCATTGTCATGTCAGTCAATTCTTTTTTTCAATGAACATGGAGTTAATGAATGCTTATCTTAAGACGAAAGGTGCAGAATGAAGTGACAATTAGTTTAAACATTATTGGGAGCAAGGTGTGGATGCTCGTTGATGTTGTTGCGAGCGTTTTTGCTGTCATTATTATGGTTGCTTTATTAATATGTGTATCTGATGCAGAATTTCATGGCTGAAGCTGCTAGTGCAACTCAGGATCATATGGGGGGATCCATGAACCAAGGTTACAATTCCTATCCTAGCAATGCTCCTGTGTACGCATCTCCCCCCTCAAGCGCTGCTGCTCATGCAGGCCATGTACCTTCCGCAGATTATGGACCCGTTTATGGCACCAATTATGGCTATTGAGAACATTACATTTAGTTTTAGATGAGGAGCCATACCATTTGTAAACATTCAGCAGGCATGTTCGTGCCAGCTCCCATATTTTCGCTGTATTACACTTCGTATAATGACTGGATAGGATTTAGAGGATCATATGATAACGTTCTAGTTCTTTTTATGGGCTTAACTAGCTTTTTAACCTTTATAAAGTAGGGTTTTTGTTTTCATCTTAGATTATTTACCCGTTTTGATCTTTTATCAAAATCTTTTCATATCAATGTTTTTATGATCATGCCGTATTTATAAAATCGCAAATTTTGATACAAGTTAGATTTTTATTATTAAAAAGTTAAATTGGTTTTCCATTTCTAAACGATATCATTGCATGGAAGAAATTTTAGTGTAAAATAAAAAAAAAATACTAAGTAGAGAATAAAATAGTACAGATTAGGTAGAAGAAAGTTTAGTCGGTGTAAAATTTCTAAATTTGGGTAAGCTGTTTACTTTAAGTTCATGACTTATTTTCTGTAAACAATTTTAGTTTTAAAATTAAATTATATTTATTTATGACTTCACATCATTGGATGGCGTGTTTGGGAAAACGAAACATTCACCACCTCAATCTTGCCATATTTTTTGAAACCCATCTTTAACTAGCACTAATGACAAATTCGTCCATGTTTCCTAAAGACAAGCTTTAGAGACATGTTTTACGATAATTGCTTTATATATTTTGCAAAATGAATATGGTATATTTAAAAACTTATGAAATAAATTTTCTAGATGTCATAATAAAAAGATAGAGGTCATAAAGAAAAAGCAAGCCCAATCTTCATTTGATCATTTTTTACTATTCTACACATGATTTTTAGATGATGCTTACAAGTTCACTTAAGAAAGGACAAAATGCTCAAGAAGTGACTATCATAATGAGATACAAAATTTCTTCCGAAAATTTATTCGATTGTCTTAGGAACTATCAATATTTAACTCACACATCTCAATAAAGATTTCGAATAACAAACCAAACTTCTCTACTATTATATAATACATTTGGTAGTATGAGCTAAAAGATTAGAAACATGTACTACCTTTGACACAGACAAAATATTTGAATGCAAGTTTTGGGAATCTTATTCAAGATGTTTATAAATACTTGTATAATAAATTTGATTATAGTTTAAAGATTTTATAAAAAGAATAGATATAACTCAATTAGAATAAAAAAATATACAAATCAAGTGTCTATTTACTTAAACTATTACACTCATAACAACTATTATCCTTCGCAAGTTTTACGAAAATCTTTTGAAATTTATTTTCTAAATTAACATATAATAATCCCAAATTGTTTATCCATATTATAGACTTTATTTAAATCCCTCCTTTTCATATTTAAATTTTTTCTTAATTAATATTAAAATTGATTTATTAGGATTAATTCTTTACATAACAAAATAAAAATTTTATGAATACAACTAAACATTGAAGGTTAAGTCGTGTGAACATATCACCTTTGTTGTGAAAAGTTTGACTACTAGAAATAATGTATGTTTACACTTTTCAAACATATAGACTTGATGAATGTAGTAGAATAATAATAATAATGCATCCATACCTAAAAAATTTTTATTTAACAAAAATTAAAAGATGAAGAATCAAGAAAAAAATAAATCTTCTCCGACTGTAAAGAATGATTAAAAGCAACAAAGCTACAAACTCTAAACAAAGAAAAATGACATTAATGAAGAACCAAAATGTTATTTAAATCTAAAGATAAAAGACAAACCATTTGGTTTCCGTAGAAATGAGAGAAAAGGCAAATTAGTTTAAAGTAGATAAATAAAATCATTTAGTAAAAATACACAATTACCATAATATCTCCCGTTCTCCAAATCTCATAATTTGAGAAAGAAAATTTAATTTAATTAGTATAAAATACCTCCCCTGCCCATCCCTTCAAACAAATGATATCCAACTGAGCCGACAATCCAAATGAATGCTCCTATGACCATTCCGATGTCATTTTCTTTATTAAACTGAAAATTTTGTAGTACATATAAATCAATATGGATAGAGTCCGGGTGAGAGGTGTCGATGGTCTGGTTTTGTACTTATGGTAAAATACACTACAGCGAGGAAAATACCATTGTTTTGGCTAGTCATAAACATAGAACATATCACGCACTTGAATGTACTAAATTTGGAGGGAAACAAATTCTGAAGAGAGAAATGTAGACAAAATATTGCAAAATAATATCTTGGAGTGCATACCAACAACCTTTTCGTGTCAAAAATCAACTACGTAAACAAGGAGACTATTACATATCACTGTTTGAAAAGCAGTCACGCAAAAATGAAGCAAAAAAATTAGGATCTCGGGATAACAGCTCTCCTCCACTAGTTCATGGAGTAAAAATACCTTTGAAATCAAAATCAAAGGAATACAGTCGAGACTGAAATGTCAAAAATCCCTTAAATAATGCTTGATGAGAAGCTAGCTACCTTTCATGTATTTGCTCAAAGCAAGTTAGCTACGGCAATTTATGTAACCCCGTTGAGTGATAAAACTGTTATCTAAATACTTAAGCCTTAACTTTTACAGAATGAAGCTAAGAACCCGAGAATCAGAAGATTTCTTTCACATTAATGGATATCACAGTGGTTGCAACCCATTTTTCCACAATCTATTAAGTTGACACATTCCCCACTGTTTGTGGAAGTTCAAGCCTGGGCAAGAGTTCAGAGGCAACATTGTCAAATGAGACAAGGTTGAGATGGTTTCTGTTTCCATTCATAACATTTGACAGATATGTTATTTCCTGAGATACCACATTCTTTTCAAGTATGCCAAACCAAAATCCATCATCTTCGCTGAGGTTCGATGATCTTAATATGTCTACTACCTTCTCCAGGGTTGCTACATTCCTACCAGCACCACAGCCCATGGCTGTTGCAGCACCCACTGCATTTGCAATTGCCAATGTATTAACCAGTGGCATATTATGTATAAAACCATAGGCAATAGCAGCTACAAAGCTGTCTCCACACCCAACAGTATCAATAACATTCACCTGATAACAGTTTAGAATTCAAATTAGTTTAAACAAAAAGTTGAAGATTGTCAAAGAAAAAAAAAAAAAGTTGTCAGACACAAGTTTATTAAATATTATTGCAACTTAAAAGAGACAAGCATTTTTGAACAATCAAAGAAGAAATAACATATACTTTGAGCAAACCAAACAGTTGAGCTTGATTATTCCTTCAATATTAGGACATTAGAAACGCACGTTTGACTAATTAAGGGTTAAAAAATCTTCCAGTTGAAGAAATCACAATATTCATAAAACCTTTTGATTACTATGTCCTTAACTAAGATTTTCACCTTTAAGCTGATAATACCTGTGAAACTCTGAATAACAAAGTGGGTCATAGCACTGCTAAGCAGAATGGCAGTATATAAAGTGGAAAAAAATATTCGTTCCAAAATTGCAAGAATTTAAGAGGCAATAAAGAAGATTAGAATGAGAAGCTAATGCCTTGAATCCAGGTGCACAAGCTATACTTGATGCCGTTATTAGAATTGAACCCTTAGAACCCATTTTTATAATCACCCATTTTGTGCGGATCCCTCTTTTGAGAAACTCCTGCCCTGCTAATATTGGATCTTCTATGCCAGATAATGACTCTGCCTGTCATGCAAAACAATAAAATAAAAAATGTCAATAAATTAGGTAGTTTGCTAAACTATCTACAAATAGAAGAAACAAAAGCAACTTTAATTTGCATCACGTTAGTGTTTTATGGGAACAAGACAACCAATATCTTCTGTACACGACTTGTGAGATTGCCAGGCCACAAATACTCCAATCCAATAGTCTTTTGCTTAGGCAGGAAGTTTGACAACATATAGACTAACAACAAAAGTAAAGTAAAAATTGCTGCAGGATTTACATAATTTTGATCAACTCAAGCCTATGAATTTCATAAACTTGGTAATGTCTGATTAACAAAGATAGAAACGAGACCTTTTGGAGTCAGGACAGGGCACCACATATTCAAAGTTTACTAAAATATGAGACTTTGAAATGGCAGACCTAAGGCAATTTGGAAACATAGATTGTGAACAATCTGCGGAACTGCCATCCATGCTTAAAAAAATAAAATTAGATACCACCTAATGGAAACATTAAGCTATCTGCCATCTGCGTTGCCTTTCTATGGTAGATGAAGATTTTGGAGGCAGAGAGATTTACAACAAAACAGAAGTGACAGATGAGAACTAAGTTGGGATGAAGGTTTAGATTCATCCTTATGTGTATATGTGTGCATGAGTGTATATATATGTATGTATGTATAATTAGTCATTTGGTCCTTATAAGAACACAATCTTTACCTTTTAGTCCCTACACACCATTGGAGAAAAAACAAATTCTGTGGAAAGCTATAAGAACAAGGTACCCATGTGACTGAGAAGGGCATTGAGTGTGGCAATATGAATGCAAACTAAATAAAGGGTAGTTAGGGCTGCATAGTCTACTTTTCTCAACCTGAACCAATACTTTTCTCATTTGTTTAATGGGCTATCCTTAAAGTTTGTGGTTGTCAATAGATTATCCACAAGATGCTGGTGTTGAGTCTTGACTCATCCATCAAAGAATGTAGAATAAATTTGTAGAGATAGGAAAAGTTAGCACGCAAATAATTGACAATCACGGAATCAGAAACAAAGGAACATACAGTTTGAGCTTGTACATCATGTCTAACTTATCAAATACGTTGAAGTCTAAATGTGGTTGAAGTGAACAAAGCCATTAAATAATAATGTAGTAGGCACCTTACCAAAACCAAGGTGTACAGTAGGGAAAAAGGGAGTGGCAACAGAGGATGGTGGGGGGTCTGGTGGGCAAGCAGGAAAGGTGTGTTATCATTGATCTGTAGGTATGGGTTTGGACTGTAAAAACCTGCTAATGATTATGAATTAGGCTCAATTTTATCCTGAGAAATACAGATGATAAACAAGGTCTAAACAATCGACCGATACAAGAAAATGAATTTACAGGATCATTTTTAATTAAAGATTATGCTTCTCTTCATACTTCCAAATGCTTCGTATGATTTTTGCTACAGGTTTGAAAGAAAAAGTGAAGCAAACTAAAAGTTGCAAGACTAAACAACACTTTTAAAGGTTCCAGATAGATACAGTTTCTTGGACAAAAGACTCTTTGTTAAGGTGAAATAGTCCATAAATAAGCAACCAGAAATATATACAACATACAAAAAGTGTTGGACAAAATATGTCCATATTTTAGGAGTGGTGGAAACACTGCATAAGGTTCCAAAGGTGATAAAAAACACAGAATATGCTTATGAAGTCCTTAATACGAAAACAAGAAACTGAAACGGAGACAGATAAAATGGAGTACTTGCCGCACATCTAAATGCAAAGTGCAAAGCAGTGATATATAGGACAATGAAATACATACATACATACATACATATATATGTATGTATGTATGTATATATAAGGAAAATTTTATAGATTATAAAGCAAAGAAGATAGTAACTACATGACATCATATCAGAAATAGTACAGCTTAACCTAGAAGCAGACAACAATAGGCAATCATAATATCTATCAAGGATAATGCAATATGAGGCGAGATTTAAAAGAAACCTCGTCAGAAGTCAGAAGAAGAACATCACTCATTCTCAGTAACTGGTTAAGAGCTCTTTGTTCATCAGGGCTCCCCCCAGTGGAGAGTTCCATTCCACGTGGTCCAGGATCAAAGAAGATTGATGTTCCAACTTCAACAGCATATTCTATTGCTGAGAGTATCGCACCGGGAGAGAGCTCGTCAAAGCCATAACCATTACAGAACAAGACCTTTGAATTTTCAATAGCTATTTTAACTTCACTGGACAATTTACTCATCCAATGAAATGCAGGCTCCTTGCTAAAATCAGCCCGACTAATAGAGAAACCATGCATGGTTAGGTCATTGTAAACAAAAATATGAAAACAAAATCATACCCACCCCGATATCAGCAACACAAATTAGAGGATGACTTTTACCTGCAAAACCCATGTCTTTGCAGAGGATCAACAAGAACCCAACAAAGAAGAGTATCATAAGAAGAAGCACTATCACTACTAGAGCTGTCAATGATTTTGTTACTATCGTCATTAGTAAGTATCCCAACCAAACCAATGCCCTCGTCATGAAGCACATCTGACAGAAACTTCCCATAGATTTCATTACCCACATGACCAATAGATATGCAGTTGAGTCCTAACCTTGCAGCTGCTATAGCCATATTGCAGTTCCCACCTGCTTCCCAATATTTCTACACCAAAAGCCATAGGATGAAATAAGCCAATACAATCATTTGCACAAAATAGCTCAGAAAGGGAGGGAAATTGCAGGAATGACAACATAAATTTCCATCGTTAAGGATCTGTAACTCAACTAAATGTGTATTATTGAATAAGTATTTATCATGTAAGTACTGATGTATAAGTTATTTCTATAATTGAATAGGAAATAAGAGCTAAATTGTTTTCATGTAAGTTGTAAACTATTTTCATAAGTTCTTGAAATAAGCTAAAAACTACTTATAAGAACATATAAAATGTTAATCTAAAAATTCTCCAGAACACTTAAATGTTTCTATAAATTTCTCTAAAAAACATACAGGATAAGAAAATAAGAAGAAAAAATGAAATTAGTTTCTCTATAAGCTAAAATAAGAAAATTAGCTTATCCATAAACTAACTTGTAATTCGCATATTAGTTTATTTATAGAGAAACCTCATTCATTCTCTTTCATATTTTCTTATGCTAGACGTGTTCTATAGAAATTTTATCCAAACAGACCTTCACACAAATACTTTGATTCGTTCGCTAAAAGGTTATCCCCCACAATAGTAAGAAACTAATTCTTTTCTAAAGAAGTGGATTTTGC
>Ga0099824_1000889_pt1 | contig 39499 bp, 18 predicted proteins | sample SiratrowhiteBW_FD_76837 | JGI IMG/M metagenome (GOLD analysis project Ga0099824, IMG submission 76837) | Root nodule microbial communities of legume samples collected from California, USA - Siratro white BW | ecosystem: Host-associated > Plants > Roots > Nodule | place: USA: California... | reverse complement strand
TATATATATATATATATTAAGGTTAATAATTCTTTTTTTTTTGTTTAGTAGACAAATTCATACAATAAGTTACATAAACGTGAATAAATTTTAAATTTGTTAAACTTGCTCGTAACCTTTTTAAAGGAGGAAAATAAAAAGAAAAAAGTTACAATTTCTTCGCAAATTAAAATTACTTTATATAAGTTAAGAATTTTAAAATTAAAAATGGATATAAAATGACTTACAAAACAACTTATATATAAGCTAATTTTAATTTGAAAAGACTAATTCATAAAATACATTTTCCAAACATACCTCAATTCAATTTAGAATTGCTTTTAAGATTTTAAATTCAATTTAATTAATTGAACTTAAATTAAATATTTATTTCATTTTAAAATATCAAAATCAATGTTAACTCTTAACAAATCGTTTAATCAATAAATTTTTCTATTGATTTCAACTTGATCTGCAAAATATTTCCTTCATTAAGAAGTTGTCCAATTAGTTTTAGATGAGATATTCCTTACTTAGCTTTGAATGAAGCATTATCAACCATAATATATTAAAAATAAAGCATAACATAAATTACTATTTTATTTGTTAAGAAATATTATTAAAAAAATAAAAAAAGCAAATATTAAATCATTATATTAAAAACAATAAATAGATAAAAAGGTGTTCATATTGTCACAATATAAAAGATAAGAAAAACTTTTATAAGTGAAAGTAGTGAAGCAATGAAAAAAAAAAATTAATACATAAAGAAAAAAATCCAATTAGAATTATGGAACACATGTTGAAACATCATGTTGTTACTCACAGAATAACTTTCACCTTTTAAAATTAACAATTTAAATAAAAAAGAACACAACTAAATATAGTTTATATAAAATTTGATTTTATCAAATACAATAATCTCAATTTTAATATTAATCTTATTCAAAATAAATGAACATGAATTTAATCAAAATTAAAATTGGAATTTATATGATCAAACTGAATTTATGTTGATTTTATTGAATATAGATTTGGTATAAATATATAACAAGTAGATCTAAATAATAACTTTAAAAAATCAATCTGATCTGATTTTTTATCAGCAAAGGTTGGTCTACATCACTATCCATTACAGAACAGTAATAAAAAGTAATAATTAACTTCACGTCTGAGATGCGGGCATGTACAAAGAATGTGATCTGAATTGCAAAGAAAAACTGTCTGCTAAAAAAATTAAGAATAAAATAGAGAATAAGACACGAATGATGAAGCAAGGCATAGAGTGTTCAGAGGTTGTTGTTGAGAAGGCTGCAAAAGCCATCAGAAGAAACAATGAAAAGGCTCAAAATGTGACAGAGAGCGAGAAACAGTTGTGCATGGTTATGTTATGATCAGGTCTTTTCTAAGAGGGACATATATCAGCAGGTTTATTATTATTATTTTTACTTTCAACAGTTTGTGTCTATTTGTTAATTTGGAAATTATGGCGTTTCACATTTATCTATCTGTGCTTTGGCAGCTATTGATGCAGTCAGAAACAAGGTTCATTTCATGCATCCAATATAACATTTGATGAAAAGGGTAAAAAAAAAAAATGAAAACGACGTCACTCCAAATTTGAAAACCACCACTCTAGGGAGTGTCAGGTCACACTGTGAGCCTCACCAGATTCACTACCTATACTATGTGCTATACTATATACTATATGCTATACTATGGTAATAATACACACCACCAGCATTATCAATATAATATATTAATATCAATAATATCTGGTGGGTCAGGCAAGGATATTTCAAAAATACAGTTTAACCTATATTATTTTAAACACAGCATATTATTAATCTGGTCCTTTGCATTAGAATTTAATATAGTTTTCATATGCAAGAAGTAAATTGTATTCTGAGTATAATATAAATGTAAAATTAAAGTTAGTTCTTTTAATTAGGATAACATGTGTATTAAACTCGATCATGTTCTGTGGAAGGCCCAAAAGAAATTTAATTCTGGGCTTGTTCCGAGACCCATGTAAGTAGAGTAAGACAATATGGTTTTCCTCCTGCACAACTTACCTCGTACTAATGTTGCTGCTGAAAACAGTTGTCTTTGAATTCGATATGTAGTTCAATAGTTGCACTGAATCATGGTCGTTGCAGGTGGGAGAATGGTGAAGAAAGCAAAAGGGTAACGTTATTTATTTCTAATGTTCCTGCTTGGTTTTTTGGTTTAGAAAAAATGCTCCATAACCTTAAATTTTTTAACAAGTTTACCTTCATTCTTCTTATTCATCCTTGCCTATATTGGTGCTGTGATTGAAGCTATCTAATTTGACATGGCTAGGTGAAGATAAGCATTGAAAGGCACAGCGAAAAAGTGATGCACTGTGAACAAAGGCTCTAGAAACTCTAGCATGGTCTCTAATACGAAAGAGGCAAATCAGGATGGTCATAAGGTCAGTAAGTTGTACATTGTTGCAGAAAGGATGAAGCAGTAGGAGTAGGAGTAGGAGTTGCACATGTTTGAATACTATATCCTCAGTTGCAATCATATTTGGACCACAGTTACTTCTTGTTTCTCTTTTCATCCAAACCATTACTTAAAATTTTCTTCATTAATTTCTCTTCTCTCTGACGATTTGTCGGGATGATTTGGCCATGCTTGATTTATATGTCGATAAATTTACGTACGTACCTTGTATGTTTACTGATCCAAATTATTGGTGTGTTGATGGGATGTTAAAATGCAGCATTCTTTAATACTATCATGCAAATGGGGACAAGAAGAAGAAGTGGTAAAGCAAAATTAGAATTGGAACTTGAACATTAGTAAAAGGTAAACTAGCAACCAACAAACTTCCATAAGGTGTGCAGGTTGCACCCTTACTATTCTCTTAAATGTTAAAAAATCTTGGCAGCAAGACTAGGGAACTTACTCAGCAAAATAACAACATGAAGCTGAGCTGAGAACGTACACAACAACAGAAGAATATCAGAGTTGAAAAGAAACTAACAAAATAAATTTGGAAAGAGACTATTGTTTCTCATTAATGCATAACCATCAACTACAGTTGTCAATAATTATGATCACAACTTGAAAAGAAAAAATCTTGTGATCAAGAGATTCTTAGCACAACCATAACAGAACATGTTCTTTCTTCTTCCAAAGTTAACTAACGTTCATAAGGTGTTAGCCCTATACAGATGCTTTCTAATTACTGTCCGACTGTATCTGTTTTATCCTCCTCACTCCCATCATGAAGAAAAGGCGTGACTTTTACTCATGGTTTGTATTCAAGAAATCCTGCACCAGAATCTTGTGTATCGCGTGCATCTCCACTAATATCCTTAACTTTGCCTTTGCTTTACTATATTTTTTTCTAGACAAAAATCGAATGCTGGAATGAACATAAACCAAACTTCCTACTTCTTTTGGAGCAATTTTTTCTTTTCAAAGAATAATCTTCTCACTTGAGGACGAACAGGGTAGTTTTCAAAAAAAGTTTTTGGAGTAGTATCTGCTATATTATTTAGGTTGTTGCACGCTCATAAAAGGATCAATATAAAAGTCTAGGAAAAGTAGATTGATTGTTCTTACCACCAAGAAAAGTTAGTTCAAACTTCTCCGTTATTTTATGTTCATACAGATTTGGCTTATGGCTTTATATTTTCCTTTTGGAGAAATGTGGATCATATACTGCAATAAGTACTGTCTTCCTTAGAAACACAATTACTACCATATTTTCATACTCCAGAGTTTGTACTTTCTTGCATTTGTAAGGATGTATTTTTTAAACAGAATCAACTTACAATTTCCTTCCATAATATATGGGACTGCTTTCTAGGCTAGTAGGGCTCATAGGAACACTTAAGAGGTATGACTGATAGAATTAATAGGAAACTGATTCGGAACTCTATCAATTATATGAGACCAACTACGACCACTTTAAATGGGAGGTGAAATTATACATCTTCAATTCACTGGTTCTAGTTTTATGTATAGGGGTACTGCTGCCTTTGTTTCTCACTTGCAGAGCAGAACGAGTCTGATAGAAATGCAGAACATGGAATAGCGTATGGGGATCTCAGCATGTAGCAAAGCATCACAACTGGTGTACTGTGCTCGGAATGCTGAATTAGGAGTGCAGAACCTGCCACTGAAGCCACGTTGCATTGGTGAATAAAATGCAAATTGTTGTAGATTGCATACCTTCAGTTGAACCTGCTAAAGCTGCAGGAGAGAATGGGCTATATTACAGAACACATCCGGCTGCAGCCTATGCAGCAAATTATGTATTTGGGCCACGATTGTGTGTTAAATTGTAATCAGCTGTAACATGGGGTCTGTTTGGTGGAGGGAACAAACTTGGAGGTTTTTGTAATGTTATTCTCTAAACATTTTGTATATGTGTTGGAACAGCCTTATGTGCTCTTTTAATTTATTCTATTTTTTTTTTCTGCTGATTAAAAACATGTTTTTGTGGGACGTTATGAATGCAATGTTATGTTCATATTTTGTTCATGTATTGTACAGGAATTAGAGTGTTCCTTGTTGGCTAGGGGTCACTCAATAAATTCAACAGGTGATGCGTGGTAAGAAGACAGTGTTGGATGAAAGACCTAGAGGATGACTTTGTCCCTTCCTAGGATTTTTACACAGCTTATGTTGTTGTTAATGCATCGGTAGTTTTGTTTAAATTGTTAATTACGATTTTTTTGGAAAGCAAAATGTTTATGCGTATTAGAACTCAGTGTTTACATCATTATGTTACTGAAGAATTTATTTAGTGTAGAGTAAAGTGGAAAACCTATGTAAAAACAACATTAAGAGGATTGGGAATCAAGATATATATAGATGTTCAACAGATGTTCAACAATACTCTATTGGCTAAATCCAGGTGGAAATTGAGGGTAGAGGGCCGGGGTTTAGGGAGAGACATTATTTAGTCAAAATACAGAACGTGGAAAAGTTTTAATGAAAATAAAATGATTAAAAATGTATTTTATTGATGGAGAGATTTAAGAAAGTTTTGTACCGAAGGACACTAAGAGAGATGGTTTGATAATAATTTTGAGTAGAAAATAGAAAAGTAAACTAAAATTAAGTTGTGAGAGTATAACTAGGTGGAAGATGTCCCTTTAAATCTAAAGTATCCTAGGATACATGCTAACTCAATTTAAACAACTTAAAAGGAGATGTCATTAGCAGAATGTGGAAGCTAGAACAGGAATGAATGGGAATGGAAATTGATTTGGAGGATGAAATGATTTGTGTGGGAAAGGAACAAAGTAGCACAATTAGGGCAGGATATATTACAGAAGATTTTAAGTGTAGATAAGGAGAATACATGGAGAAATTAGTTTTCAGCAGAAGATAACATGTTACATAATAGAGATGGTCTGAAGTTAACTAAGTGGAAATCATTTGTGAAGAATACAGGGAAAGTTGTTGTTTCTCATTAGCATTACTGTTAGGCTGAAGATCAACATGAAGTTGTTGGATTGGTTGTAGATGAAGCTCATATAAGTTGCAACAGGTGACTATTATTGATATGAGATATTGTAGTTAATCATACTTCATGCATGTTAGTCTATGAACTAGGAACTCTGAGATATATAAGAGTTAACATTGTCTATGGTTGATAGGATTCATGTGCATTTTTGGTAGGGTGTTGGAACTGTATGTCACGGTCTGTGAAGGATAATGCATGATAGTTGATAGATTTAATATTGTATCATAGCTATAGGAGATGGATAATGTAGGGTAACAAATTGTGGTTAAGCTAATGTTTTTCTCTTTAATTATAAATGGATTGAAGCATCTCATTGTACTTCATATTTATACTATTCTTTTTTAGATAAAAAAAAATTACATACTACTATCACCAAATAACAATTTAACTAATGACAAATAACTAGTTATTTTGAAGTGTTGAATTAATTTTTATAAAGATTTTGATACTTTTTAATTAAATAAATGTTTGAAAATTATAACTTTTGATAAAGATTTTTTTTTTAAATTTGATCCAATTAACCCAATACAATTCAACATGAGTTGGATTAAGTTTAATATAAAAAAAATGCAAAAAGATAACTGAATCAAATCCCATTTATTAATGAATTGGATAATGATCTTCTCAAATCATACCTAACCCTTGAAAACCCTTGATTAAGCCGACTTAAAGATTTTGTATAATAAAAAAACTAAAAGTTATAAATATTTTTATTCATTTAAAAAATATGTAAAATATTTTGTATTGTAGATTTAGTCTAGCGTGAGAGCATCCATCTTTGACACTGTCTTTCCATAACAAATCACTTAGTGCGATATATTGAAAAGGTTAAAAAAAATCATCATTTTTATAATATTTTAGGTTTAAAGTATAATTTATCATTAACCAAGTTCTTACATTAAAGTTGATAGTATATTTTGGTGAAATACATATCGAAGACTCGGAACAAAGTACGTCGGGTTCATTCGATTACTTGTAAAATATGAAGTACATATTTTCTGCTATGTTGACTTGGTTCTTCTAAATGTTTTCACATTCATTCAATATCAATTTCAACTCCCTACACTGTCTCTAAAAGGTGCAGGGATCAAGTTTTTTTTTTTTTTTTTTAAGTAAATTTCAAATATTCGTCAGTCTGAACTTTGACACAGAAATTCTACAAAAGTTTTCAGCCAACCTTTTTGAATCAAGATTTAAACAAACAATATCCTTTGAGGAAAAAAGAAAAAAAAATAATGAAATAAGTTTTTCTATATAAGTTAAAACTATAATCACAAATTAAAAAAATTTAACTGTTTTAAAAAGTTATATGTATTAATTATGTCTAAATTATTTTTAGTTTATGAAAAATATTATCTGTCAAATTAATTGAGTAAGATTCTGTGGTAAATCTAGTGCATGAAAGAGGAAATAACAGATTACAGAAGAGAACCGTCAAAAGATTACGGCGATCGGAGTCGTGATCTATCTTCTGGTCTCAGAGCTGACTATGAAATATATACGAAAAGTCATTTTGAATTTCTGATTGGTAATACACAAGAAGCTCCTCTTAACAAAATTAATTGAGTAAAATAATGTTTGTTCTGATAATTCAAGAACACCAAACATGAGAGAAGAGAACCACTTCAAATATATATATATAGCGTTTGCTTTCTGCCCTATAAACCAACAAAATCTAAGCAAAAGCTTCTTCCCATAAGCTTTTATGGAATTGCCATTGGAAGAAGAAGGGTTCCCCATGATGAGTGTTGTGGACGATAGCTTCTGTGTAGCTTCCCCAACAGAAATAACCGTGAAAAAGAAATACTGCGGAGTGTTCGTAAACCAAAGATACAAAGCATTTGATGTTAACGGTAATCTCTTGTTTCAAGTTGATGGCTCAAGCCTAGACTTTCGCAAGAAGAGAATCATGCGTGATGCTGCTGGTTCACCTATACTTACAATGCGTGAGAAGGTATAATATAAACCTTTCTCTTCTAATTGCTGCATCAATATCATACCATATTACGTTAAAACACTGTCTCATATTGAAGGTTAATCTGATATCACTGAGGCATCGGTGGGTGGTTCATAAAGGAAGAAGCTCGGAGGAGAAGGATCTGATATTTGGGGTGCAACGATCGCACCCTCTTGACATGAGGCCACGGCTTGACGTGTTCATGGCCACCCATATGGATAAAGGTAGCAGCTTTCAACTTGTCGGAAGCCACATCGACAACTCCTGCAAAGTTTACCAAGGGGACACCATCATTGCAGAGGTGCGTACCTCGTTTCACAATTGTTCTTCGGATTTTAATGTTCAGCTTTGCATAACTTGTTCAACGTAAAAGTGTATGGTTCTGGACATTCTCTAACTGTTCTTTAGCTTATGTTTTAACCAAGATCTGGTTCAAGAAAAAATACAAAATAAAATAACATAAATTTAAGTGAGAAGAAATATGAAAAATTTTGAATTTTTACATTTTTTGTTATTTTTTAAAATTATCTACGTGTATAATATATTTTGTCATAAAACTTTTTATTAAAATTCTTCCACCTAAATTTATTTAATACGATTAAAGAAATTTTAATATTTTTTTAGCTAGTTAAATGTGTAGTCTATATTGAACCTAAATAATAAGACACCTCTGTATTGAGTTGACTTCAATAAATTTTGTATCATGAACAGATGTGTAGTCTATATTGAATCTAAATAATAAGACACCTCTGTATTGAGTTGACTTCAATAAATTTTGTATCATGAACATGTCAGTAGCACATGGTGGGTGTATTAGGAGTACCCTTTTGTTTTAACTCTTTTAATCTAGAAAAATGTTCAAATTAAATAAAATTTCAAATATAGTATTTGTAGAATTAAATTAAAGAAATGAAGTAACTCGAACTTCTTTTTATAAATTAAATTAATTTATGTATCTATTTTCATAAAAATCTCTCATTTAACTTTTCAATAAGTTGAGATGAATTGTTTTTCCCCAATGAGTAAATTATGAAATGGTTTTAAGAGAAATGACTGAACTAAGAATATCCATTTTGTTCTCTAAAAGGGTAAAATTCACTACAAACTAAAAAGATAAATTATTACATGTTTGCAGGTAATTGATGTATATCCAAGGAACAACTTCAACAGTTGGACAGAAAGCTTTAGAGTCAAAATAAGTGCAGGGGTGGACTATGCTTTCATTGTTGCCTTACTTGTAATACTCACGGTAAATGATTACATATAAATGTAGAATAAAATTATTATCCATTTTTAAAATATGTTCTAGTGAAATGCAATAAGATTCTCATTCTTTAATATTCTTTCAAATTTATTAGAAGAAAAATATTCGTTACAATGAAATGTAATAAAGGGGGTTTTTCTTTAAATAGTTTATTCAATTCATATCTGGATGCATTTCATCTAATCTTTTGTTTTCAATGTGCATGTAATTTTTGGATAACACTTTTAACATATGCTTATATTAAAAAATAAGTAATAGATAGACAACTAAGAAAGTTGCTTAATTTTTAAGCAATTTGTCTTCTGACTATTGGACCAGCTGTTAAAGAATTGATGGACCAAGCAGCAAGAGAACCATGAATAATTTATTAAATGCATGAATGGACAGGCACCACATACCAACAAGAAGTTGTTAACAAGCAGTGTATTTGCAATAGGGATAAGGCACCTTTCAAAAATTATTTATTTAAAGCAATGGGGCTAGTTTTTGTGTTTGGAAGATAGAGATCTTTGAAATGACTAAAATGGATTTTACCTCCTTTAGATATAGTAAAAAAAATGTCGTTTATACAGTAATATAGTCACCTCACCTATTTCAAAATATTGTATACTTTAAAATTCAAAATTTCGTCGTAATTTTATCTTTTAAGAATTTAGGATTCTGTTATAATTTTATCTTTTGAAATATATTTTAAAGAACTAAATAAGTAAATTTAAATTGTTTTTGTCTTTAAACTTTAAATAATGTAAAATTATTGAAAATATGTGAACAAATTTTTCAATCAAAAACTAAAAAAAAAAGAGAGAAAATGAAAATTCATTTTTAAAACCACTTTTCATACCTAGATATACTACTAATATTTCGATCAAATTGTTGAAATAATATTAATAGGAATTAGTCATCTCATTAGAAATATTATTTATTTTAAAACTTAAAATTCTGTCATGATTTTATTTTTAAAAGATATCAAAAAGTTAAAAAAAAAAAAGAAAAACATATTTAAATTGTTTTTATCTTTTGTCTTCAACTCTTAAACAAGAGCATTAAATATACGAAAATATAAAATAAAAAATAGAAAGGAAAAACTTTAGTAAAAAAACTTAGATAAACAATTTAGATGAGCTTATTTTATTTGCATACTTGTTGTTTTACATAGCTACATATGCCAATTTTACAACAAGAAGTAATAATGAGATCCAACACCATCCTAAAAATTATAAACATATGGGTGCCTCCACTGTCAAATGTTTGTAGTATGGTATCCCTCTGCCTCTGTCCACTGATCAAAACTTTCATAAACGCCAAGAAAACACAAATGATGAGCTTCTACTGAAGAGCTTTGTATATGTTGGTGGAGATAGCAATCACACTTGTTATTGCAGCTAGTATGATCATAACTAGTGCAATGATTTTGTCCCTTCTAGTTGCTATACCGTAAGCATCCCTGTCATTTTTTTTTTTTGAAAGAAAAAAAAATTAGAACGAGGTTTTGTTCATTTATCTTGAAATTGCAAGTCTTAAATGGAAGATAAATGAATAAGATTATGAGAGAAAAGAGTAGATTACCTTAGAACAATTGCACCAGGGAACACAAAGGAAAGGCACACAGTAGATGTTGATCCAACAAACTGAAAGATATACCAAATATCTGGGACTGCTACAGCAAAGATGTAGCTCAAGACTAGTAACACTAGAGTGAGGCTCACAAATCTCTTAGTGTCAGTTTCTAATAGAGGCTTCTTGGGGAAGAAGAATTCATCTATGTTGGTTCTTAAAGAGAAGTTCAGAAGAGGAAATGTGAGAATAACATGAAATCCATAGCTTAAACGAACTAAAACATTGAGCAATGAACTAACGGCAGATCCAGTATTCTGGTCAAAATTGACAAGAATATCAGATTGTGTGGAATCTCCAAACAAGAGGTAACCAAATAGTCCAATAGAAAAGTAAATGGCGGCACAAAGAAGCAATGCTAATCGAACTGCTGTTGTCATATCTGATGCATTAGCAAGCTCAAACCCAATTGGATGTACTGCAATGCAATGCAATCAAAATCAATTATCAGCAACCAAATCTTCTAAGAAAAGGAAGGGTAGCAAAAGCACCATGATAAGTACCATTGAAATGAAATGTGTAAGCTGTGACAATCACTGGAACTGCAGTAAACAGGTCAAAGAAAGTGGTTTGTTGGTCTAAACGAGGGATCAATTTAGGAGACTGTGTTCTTCCTTCTGCAATAGCAATTACGGCCAACACAGTACATGTTGTAACAAAAGCCACAGCAAGAAGAGTTGATATTGCAGAACTGAACTTCAACGACTCTGCAACCAACGCAGAAATTTTAGTCTAGGCTATGCACATCTGATATCAATAACAAAAGAAACAAAAGTTTTACTTTATCTTCTAATCAAACTTCAACTCATCATAATACAAATTTGAGTATCAAACTACAGTGTAAACATTTTCACCTTGATCAAATACCAGAATCAAACAGAGATGCAAGAATGAGAACTTACCTACACGACGGTACAAGACCAGTGGAAGCAAAATCAAAAGCAAGATAACTAACAAAGCAAATTCCCTTGAATTCCACCACTGAACTCCAAACCACTGTTGCAAAACACCAAAGTGCACTTCCCCTTCGCGGTTATTCCCAGAAAACACATCCGCTGTTCATTGCATCAAATAACACTTTAAACAATTACCACAACTTCATAATTAATCCAAGTAACCCAAGTTAAAGTTCATAATTCATCTTTGAACAAACTTTTTCAGAGGGAAAAAAAATAAAGAAGTGCACAAATTTTGTAACTTCCACAAAAAGTAACTTTTCAGAAGCACTTTTGTGAAAAAGTTAAGAAATAAATAAACTTACATAAATTTTGTGCATGGCCTAATTAACCAATTCAAAAGAAGGTTAAATATGTGGTTACCAGCAATAATAAGGTACATAATCAAACACCCCATATTAGTAACCACAACAGCGATCTGAGCTGCTACAGCTCCCACGGGTCCAAAGGCCTCTCTCATGACGCCGGCATAAGTTGTCGTTTCTCCGGCACGTGTGAACCTCATCAGGAACTCCACCGAAATTTCCGCCAGAAGCGCAATCACCAGAATCAGCACCAACGCCGGAATCACACCCAGAACCTTCAAGGTCGCCGGGAGAGACATTATGCCGGCACCGATTATGCTGTTGGCGACATTGAACACCGCGCCGGAAACCGTCGCCGGGGGAACACCTCCCTTGGAGCCCGTGAGGAGAGGGACGTGAGCTCCGGCCACCGGCGACATCCCGACAGTGGTGACTAGGCAAAGAGATAACTGTTTGTAGTGTAGTGGGTAATGTACAAAATTGTTGGATCTATATGTACTTACTTTCCAATTATTAAGGTTGTGAGATTACGATAATGCCATTGGTGAATTGACATGGAAGGGCAATGAGAAGATGATAGAAGGGTAAGATTGTAAATGTGGGAATGTGAGGATTCCACGTTGTTTATTGCTTATTGGGAATGGGTGTGAAACGTGTTGAATGAATTTGGACATTTGGATGGGAAAGTGAAGAATGGTGGTGTTGCCCTTTTCTATTATTGGTCAATTCCTTATCTTTTTCAAACTATAAAATATTGGTGGTTTTAAGCTTAAAAGTTGAAAAAGTGTTAAAATCTTAAGAATTTGCTTAACATAATAATTTTTCTTGGTAAAACATTTACATATTTGCTAGGTTTAATATTGGGTAACAAAAGTAAAATGATTTTTCATCGAGTGTTGTCCTCATAAATTTTGTATATTTATTAAATATAGAACATTATTTTATAACTTAAAAAATTAAATTAAATTTAACAGTAGAGATAAAGAAGACAAATTAAAAGAGATGTGTGGTTAAAAGTCAAGATAAAGGTAAAACAATGCAGTTTGAGGAAGAAACAAAACCTTCAAAGAGAAAGAAGAAATAATGTTACAAAAGAAATAAGAAATAAAATATTAAAACTATTTTAAGTAAATTGTATCAGACCACAAATTATCAGTGTTTAAATATCTCAATAATTTTTTGGTGACAATCTAGACAGTTGTAGAGTTATGATTATCATGGGTTCTCGAAACTTCTTCTGACCTTACACAATATATTTTAGGGGGAAAACTAAATTTATATTGAAAAGGAAATGAATATTGAGCTTAAAATACACTGTTAATTATACTAAGATATTGAAATTTATAATAGATATACTTTTACTTACGCACCAAAATTATATATTCCAACGTAGAATTGTTTTAATATTTTTTGTAAATGGATTTTCTCAGTTCCTAGTATAATCACGATAACCAGGCTCGAATATTAACTATTAGGAGTAGTTGCGGTTTTTTTATTATAAAATTGCTTAAATATTAAAAAAAATGTGGTTTGATTTAATTTACTTTTAGTTTAATATAAAACCTAAACTAAATTAAATTTAGTGGTTTGACTTGAATTGAATTTTATGAGTTTTTCCAGTATAAAATCGTTAAATGTCTTATAATGAAAGTTTTGGAAAAAAATATCTATTATTAGTATGCGTATACATATATTCATATTTTTTTTTAACTCTCATATTTATAAATTAATCACATAATTTTTTAATTAAAAATTATAATATAAATTTGTTGTAATTCTGATAAATATAATCAAACTCTAAATGAGTTTCTCCAAACAAACAAACAGTTAATGGTTAATTAACTCAAAAATTCAATTTTTTAATAAAATTTGGTTCAATATGGATTGACTGAATCTAATCACGTGGTTGAGAGGAAAAATCAGATAAAAAATAAAAAGCGAATTGATTTGTTTTTAATTTTTTGAATCAGTTTTCTGTCTGTCTGAATCTTCTTCTGCACCTGTTTAAGGTCCACAACATAGGAGCATGCAGGGCCGAAACTTCACCTCATCTATTGTGACGAGCATCCTATCGTATACACTGAAATACAAAAATATTGTTATCATTAGCTTTCAGAAAAAGATTTGAAAATTTTCGAAAAATATTTTCTGAAATATAAATTTATATTTATATTTCAAAAAATACTTTCTGAAAATATATTTTGAAAAATCTTTCTTCGAAATATAAATTTTATATTTCAGAAAATATTTTCTAAAAATAAATTTTAAAAAACGTTTTCTAAACTATAAAATTTATGTTTTGAAAAATATTTTCTAAAAGAATATTTTTGAATTTTTTTAAAAAATGATGGGGTGCATGTCAAAAGTGATGGGTGGAGAAAGTTTTTGCCAAACATGCAGAAACAAAAGGCCCAAAATATACCTCAATGTTTTGGCAAATTAAAACACCATCAAAGGATAGGTTGATGAAGTTATACCTTTGGAAGAAATTTTTTCATAAACCTTGTTTTGTTGGAGAGAAAAATATATAAATAAATTTATAAGGGAAAATAAAAAATATATTTTATATAAATTACAAGGAAATTACTTTTACAAATTAAATATATATAAATTAATTTTAATTTATAAAATGTAATTTTAATTTTCTACCAAAATACGCACAGAAAAATTTTACTGAAAAACCCTAAAATTATGATTAAGTTCCCTAAAATTTTGAAAAACTGTGCAGAGAATAACACCTGGTGAGTTTGAAAGGAACCAGATTGAAACCAATCAATTTTAACCAATTTAGATTGATTTGGATTGTTTACAATATGAAATCATAGCAACTAAATAAAAAAATAAAATGGTTTAAATAAGATTGAATGAATTACCTATTATTCAATTACACAAATTATATATTTTGAAAGAAGAAGAAAACCACGTAACCCTATATATAAAAAAAAAACAATACATAATTAATTAAGAGTGTTTTAGACTAACTAAATCTACAAAAATTACAAAAAGTAATACATAATGTAAAGAACATTCTATAAAAAAAAATAGCTTATAAAAAATAATAAAATCATTAACAATATTTAACATCATTTGTCCAATACGGATTTACTGGAATTTTAAATTAGAAACTCCTTTTGAATCTTAATTGATTCAGTATAATGAACATGGTTAATTTTAATCATTAACCATCCCCTGGATTCAAGTTGCTCCATATAGCAATTCCGCTGGTCCCTACAGCAAAAACAATGACCGATATTGCAATGACTCGATCTTTTGTCTTTGATATGCCATGCATGTCCCTGCACTCAAAAGAGGAGATGAATGAGGTACAAACAGCTCTGTTTTGCCATCTATAGGAACAACAGAAAACATCAATCTATATATAAATTAAGCGTAGTTGTAGATATATAAAGAGGGAAAAATTGATAGTAGCATACCTTAGAACGATCGCAGCAGGAAAGATGAATGAGGTGCAAACAACGGTTGTGGATCCCAAGAACTGAAAGAAATACCAGATGTTTGGGATGGCCACAGCCACCAAGTATGTGAGGGCTAGCAAACACAATGTGAGTGACACAAATCTTGGGGTGTCCGAAGCCAAGGGAGGCTTTTTTTTGTTTGAGAAAATAAGTTCATCTATGTTGAGCCTCAAGGAATAGTTCATGATGGGGAACACAAGAGCAAGATGGAGGGCATAGCTTAATCTAACAATATCATTCAGCAATCGACCAACATGGGTATTGGAGTTTTGGTCAAAGTTTACTAGCACATCGGGCATGATGGAGTCCCCAAATAATAGGTACGCAAAGAAGCCAATCGCAAAGTAAACAGCCATGCTTATTAGTAGGGCAATCCGCACTGCCATACTCATGTGTGTAACTTTTCCAAGCTCTGCTCTAATTGGATGAACTGCGCCAAATCAAGTGTAATTAAGTTAATCATAAGAAAAACTTTGGCATTGTGCTCTTTACACGTCTATTTGCTAAAATCTAGTGCCGACTCACACTATCGGAGGGTTGAATTTCATAAGAGGGAGAGAGATGCAGATGATATAATAAGATTACTAAGGTAGTTTCTGTGTAAAAAAAAGGTATATATTAATTGAGGTGTGTTCACATAACTTTATTCTAAATTATCATTGGATACAGTTCTGGTTCAGAATTCACATGGCCTCAAATCAGAGCATTTAAGTTAGTTTGGAGGTTGTCTTGTATAAAGAACCAAAAGCAATTGTGCCACAACCTCCTGTAAGTGGTCAAAAATGGCTCTCGTGAAAATCCTGCAAAGCTCCTAACTTTTCTAATTGTCTTGTCCCCATGTTGCCCATCTCGCTGAACACCTCCATTTGCAACACGTTCAAGGTGGTTCTCCTCATCCACTGTGTCGCTCTCAGTTTGCCTGCAGATAGCCTGGGGGGTACTTACCTGTCACTAGCTTGACTGCAGCTGGCATCTCACTTTCTAAAGGCCTTGTCTTTACTATCTTGATATGATACTGGGCTAGCTCGGTTGCAATCTTTAGTTGATCCCCAGTCACCGGTATTATGAATTGAAAGGAAGTAGGGGAGCTGGTTTTCTCTTTCACAATCCGGGCAATTGACAACAGTGAAAATCTCGATCTTTTCAGATTTCCAACCTCCTCTAAGCTCCCATAATAGACAAAGAACTGTGCGTATTAGCATCTGATGATCTTCTCTAATGTTTCAACTAAGAGGCCAATTTCAGCACGCACAACTTCATGCATGAACACTGGGGATGATGTGAGCATTAGACACTCATAGATCCATTTGTATGCACTCATGTCAGTCCAGGCAATAATGCCGATATAGTTTGCCAGTATCCCAATGTCTTTTCCCCTCTTCTTTTCCTCCTGGAGGCTCTCCATGATTTGCTTGCACAGTTCTCTATTTGAACCTAAGAGGGTTTTCACAGCCTTCGCCATTTTCAGCTTAAAGACAGGAAAGATCTCCATGTGTCTGGGTAACCTGATAAAGACTTCATAGCTGTTATGCGCCTGGAAAAGAATGCATTGTAGTTGTTGCTAGATACATTCTTGAAGAGTAGAAGGATAAAGTACCCATGATATATCATTATCTCAGTCCTCTTGCATTTGTTAGAATTCTTTACGTCCACAAAGAAATCATCAGCTTCTGATGCTACCTTCACTGTTGTAAGCCTGATACCTTTCACAGATCAGACCTCATCTATGATAGGACCCAAGTTTATCCGTGCCTTCTTCAGGATAGAAAGGACACAGCCAGCAGCAATGTAGGGTTCTCTCTGCTCCCATCGCATCATACATGGACAACCCAAAAGCCAGATCGGTGTCCCAAGTATCATCTTCATAAGTGTACACCTTATCAGATTCTCCATAAATGTTAAACTGCTTTGTACCCACTACATCAGACTCTTTCTCCCAGAACTCTTCATGGATGTCCACTTCATGATCCACAATAGTAGCTGCTGCTTGCCTCATCATATTCAATTCCCTACTCTTCGTGAATCCACAGCTAAACACGGTTGGAAGCAGCTATAAGCCCAGTGCTGTTCTCTTAAGTTGTGAAGGACTAGTTGCAGAATTGCATCTGAAAATCCTAGGCTTGTTGGATTGTTCGTGTAAGGATTTGCTAGCACTATGAGAAGATTCGAGCTTCGTTAGTGGTCATAATACCAACAGAAGTTACCTTCCGTTGATATCGCAGTTTTGGAGAAGCAAAACTTGGCTTCTCTCTTCTAAGGTATCTAAGGGCTGCTAAACAAAGCAACAGCTATGGCTTACTTGGCAGGGAACCAAGCTCAAGAAGGTGCATTGGTTGAAGAAAAAAGGTCTAAACAACTTCTAGAGACCCAACAAGAGGTTGACCAGCTTAAGTCTGATGCTGCTGAAGTAGAACTCCTTTGTCGGCAGACAGAGGAATGGGCGAAGTAGAAGGCAATGCTATGCCTTCGCCTCAAAGAAAAAACTAATGAGCTAGGGAAGTTAAACTTAAGCTGTATCGAGAAGGAAAAGACTTGGAGGACCATTGAAGAGGCTCTAAAGGACGAGATCGCCAATATCTTCAGAATGGGTTTGGAAGGGGCGACAGAACAAGCGCAAGCCCTATACCCAGACCTTGACTTTTTGGCCTTGGATCCCTGCAAGGTGGTCCTGAAAACTAGTAGACGAATAGGTTTAATTCTCTTGTTTGTTCGAACACCGATAACTTTTTGTTTATTTGAACTCGTCAGAAGATGAGAAGAATTGGATATCCCTTGTTTTCCAGTATCTAGGCGTTCAACTAAAAACCTTAAAGGGATTCTTCTTCCCATAAATAGATAACGACTCTAACTTAGGAACACATTTGAATATTCTGATTTAAGACCATTTGAACTTTGAACCAGAAGGAATACTTTGTTTTTGGAACACTCACAGTTTCACATTTTCTTCCCTTATCTTATAAATATTTTTTTTACAATAAATTTCACCAAAAAGATTGGATTAAAATGAACTATTCATAATCACAGTTAAAAGCTATGCTAATAATACGAAATATATAACTAAATTAAGTAAAATTAGCAAGATCTATCATTTTTAATTTTACCTCAACTTTATATAATTCAGTGATTAAAAATATATATACATAGAGAGAAATTGAGAAAGTATAAAAATAAATGAATAAATAATAATTTATCCACCATGTTTTTAAGAGAGGATAATAATAATCATTAAAAAGTTAATTAATTGATATTTTAAATAATCTTTCATCTGTTTGTTTATTAGGATACTTGAGGATTACAATACATCGAATAAAAGAAAAGTAATCAATCCTCATTCACATCAAAATTTATTTATAATTTCCTCGTATACTCTTAAAACTTTATATTAACACATAAATAAACAGCACTTTTTCTTCAAAATTAAAAGGAAAAAATTATATATAATCAGCAGAAAATTATAAAATCATGAAACTAACCATTGACATGGAATCCGAAACCAGTGACAAAGACTGGGACAGTGGTAAAAAGATCAAGGACAGTGACTTGAGAGAAATCAGGCACCAGCCTTAGTGATTGAGTTTTGCCGGACAACAAGGCACTAATCGCCATTGATGAGCATATTGCAATAAAGACCAATGCTAGTAGGATTGATATTGCAGAACTATACCTTAGTGAATCTGTTTACAATAAACATCGAAACCAAAACCAAGACATAGTCAATGCTTAATTAGCCAATTGTTAAGATAAAGGGCCGCATCGACAATTAATTGCTTGTGCATTTAGGTAGTAACAGTACTTACCAACACGACGTAACATACTGAGTGGAAGCATTATGAACAGAACAACAATAAGAATAGTAAAAGCACGAGAGGTCCACCAATTCACGCCAAACCATTCTTGTAGAACACCTAAGTGTGTAGTTCCGTTGGACTGATTTCCACACAGCACGTCTCCTTCATAAACCAAGGCAATGAACACACTCAAATTTATATGTATAGCAGACACATAACGGTTTGGAAATGGAGAATACTAAATTCTAAACAGTAAAGAAGAGTGGGTCTAATAATGGCGAATCATAGTTCAAATTTTTCCTATGAAAGACATTAACCACGATGTAGTTAGTAATGAAAGACAAATATTCTTTCTGGTTAATCATTATGTAATAAAAGTTGCAATCTTAGCCAATTACTCAAGTACAATGGAGCAACGCTGTGCAAACTAAAGAAGATGGTTGGTGAGACTTCAATAATTTGAGCGTGATGAACATGGCTTTCTCACCAAAATTAAAATTTTAAACTACCCAAATGTACTTTTGAAATCAATTTATTAGAGAAAAAAAAGGTCAATCTCCACGTATCATACTTTTTTATGAAAAAATATTACTAAATTCTGGACCGCATAGTTTGGCTTAATTTTCACATAAAATGTAATCCATGTATTTTTTTTTTTCATATATTAAAAGCTTAAATACATATAACGTAGAGATTATTGAAACTATATATGGTGGTATTGACAGCTTAATTATATCTGTCCTCTTCTAAACACGTTTTATTGTTAGCTAAAATATATCATAAATATTTTTTTTTAATAAATCTAACTTTTCATTTAACAATTCTCTGATAATTTTGTACATTTAAATAAAGTTTAAATGTATGTAAGAAAAAAATTTATTGTTAACAATGAGATTGAAAAAAAGATATAAATGCACATAAATCATACTGAAAACTATTTCATCCGTCCCGCACCAACAACAGTTTTAGCTTATTAAAAAAAAATCAAACTAAGTCATGTTTTTAATAGTACATTAATTTTTATTTTTAATTCAAACCTAAACCCTGTTTCAATAAAAGTAAAATATTTATTAAAAATGAGATTACTTTAATAAAATCGTTTCAAAAAACAATATTGTTAAGAAAACTTAAATGGTAATCATAATAATGGAAAATTAATACTTATTCATTGTATATTTTATAATTTTATTAACCTACTCCCATAATTACAAATAAATTATTGGATTGCTTCATCAGCAAGAGGCCACAGAACCATTGATTTTCATTTCTCAGGAACACAATCACCCAAAATACCGAAAGTGCAGGTCAAAAGAAAAGACTAAAAATAATCACAAGTTCCCTCTTTAATCCTTTTCTACTGGTTTAGCAATGATTCGGTTCCAATAATTATAAAAATCTACTCTAATTCTAACACTAACACATATTCATTTTAATTCTTATACTCCAGTAAAAAAAAAAATTAAAATAATATGCATAGATAAGAACTTTAAAAGAAGGAAGAGGAAGTTACCTAGAATAATGAGATAGATGATAAGGACTCCGAAATTGGTTATGAGGACGCAAACCTTAACGGCGAGGGATCCAATGGACCCAAACGATTCACCCATCATTCCCGCGTAAGTAGTGGATTTACCGGAACTTGTGTATCTCAGCATAAACTCCACGGTCACATCTGTTATCAGAGCCACCAACACGATCACCACGAACCCCGGAACTATGCCAAGCACCTTCATCGTCGCCGGAACCGACATGATTCCGGCGCCGATCATGGTCGTCGATATGTTGAACACCGCGCCGCTGATTGACCCATTCGGCGCACTCCGATCCTCCGCCGCGTGCTCGCATTCCGGCGACAGGAGAGGCTGCACTGCTTCAGTGACGTTGGAGTGAGATGGAATCTTCATTCGGAAATTATGAATGTTTTGAGACTCAAGCATGCCATTTTTATCCCTTTTCTACCTCTTTATCATTCCCAGAAACTCATTTTTAGAATTATATAACTTTTACCTTTTAATTATATATATTTTTTTTCTTTATTTTTTATTTTAATATTTTTTATTTTTATACCTAATAATTAGGAACTTTGTGAATCCGAAACTATCACACACAAAAATTTGAAATATTTATTAATTTCGTTTAACTTTATTTATAAAAAAAAAAGGCTCTATATAATAGTAATAGAAAAAAGAGATTATGAAGGTGGCCAAACACCTTTTCCCCTTAAAGAATTTTTATAATTTATATAGGACAATGCTGCATATATTTGATTCTCTTCTGCGATCAATAAACAATGATTAAACTCTTAATAATTTATTTTCCAAGAATTATTGTGTTATCTGCATGATTAATCCGAAGGAAAATGATGCAATTTAAGAGTGGAATGACGTGTAATTCTGATCTTCTCTGTCTGGATCCTGTGTTATGGTATGTCCTAATCATAGAAACGGGACGGAGTAGATGATTCAGATCTTATCTTAATCCACGGAATTCATATTTTTTAATTTTCCTGCAAAGTTAATGACAACAGGTTTGTATTTAATTTAATTTAATGGACAATGGGATCAGAAGGGCATGTGTTCTGTATTTCTCATACTCTTAAACTATATTACTTTTGTAAAGAAATACACAATTTAGGCTTCGTTGAATTACTTTATAGAATAAAAAAAAAAAAGTTATCACATTTCTACTACAAATTATTATAATATCAAGTGTGTGTATGAAAATCAAATTTCAATTAATTATAAGTTAATAAGTAATATTTGTGAGTATTGTGTCTTTTTTTTTTTCTAGTCTCTCACTTTAGTATTTTTATCTTTTTCTTCCTTCTTTAGTTTTTTAAGTTATTTTTTCATATATTTTTTTTAATAAATTCTATTAGTAAAATAATCATTGAATAAAGATCAACTTTGATTTATTAAAATTTATTTTAGAATAAGTTCTCTTTTGTTCTAAAGTCTTTTTACATTATTTATTCTTTATTTTTGGAGACTTTTAGTACACTTTTAACATTTTAGTTGTCTTAGTTTGTATTGTTTAGTGAAAGCAATAGGTAAGAAAAGTTAACAAGTTAACCTAAAATCTCTTGTTTATTTAAAATTGAGGTGTTTGCTTTTTACTTATCGATATAGATTGATGTATATTATTATTATAATTATTATTATTATTATTTAAAGTTTGATAATAGATTGTTAATTATAAAAATGTTAAGTAGTTGTTTGTGAGTTATTAAACTGTGTTGAAATTTGTCGTAGAGTACATTTGATTGACTAAAATTTTGAGAGTTTATGCGAATTTAAAAAATGTATTATATTAATTTGGTTTGATTTTAGGTGTTATAAATCATGTTTTGAATGATAAATGAACAAGTGATTTTGATTTTTAAAAAATGTATAAATTGATGTTTAAAACATGTTAGATCATTTAAGAATTTCTAAATAGGTTATTAAAATTGATTGTATAATTTGTTTATTTTTTGTTGTTTTACCTATATGGCTTGAGTGTTAGACTCTTAATCCAAGCTCGAGTAGTGATTTCAAATGTAGAACATTACTATTTATTTGTTCACTTGATGAATACTTGAGTAATGAGAAAGTCGATGAAACTCAAATAGACACATGATATCACCCAAGTTATTAGAATCATTGTTCTATCATTATTTTTCTATTTTTTCATAACTCATTTTATATTAAAACTTTAATTATTGACAATTGATAAATAGTGATTATTCTATTACTTATATTTTTTTTTATATGAAGTGACTTTGAAATTTGTAAGTTATAATCACAAAATGTGATGTTGATATTATTGTGAATAAGTCGTAGTTGTGTAGGCAGTGAAGAAATATTATTAAAAGAAATATTATTAAGTAAGGATGGTGATATTTTGACATCACTATTCATCTTTGACACCATTTAACACTAATATATATTATTATTTTATTCATATATAATATTTTATTAATAAAATCCAGTGTCAAATGAAAGTAAAACATGAACAATGATGTCAAATTAAGATTTTCCATTTAAGTAATTGATGTTCATATTTTGTATAATTATTAAATTATGAGGTTAAATGAGATTAATTAGTTTTTAAATAGTAGATAAAGTCAAATAGACAAAACTATCAATATGTAAAAATTTTAAATACCAAATAAAAAGTAAAAAATCATCCGTACTTCAATAAAATATATTCAAAATTATTTTATTATAAATATACTTAGATGAAATTTGTGTCAATTAGAATAAAATTATTAGACAAACTATGTATCATAAGAAACGTTAGTCTAAATGGTAGGTTTTTATATACTTAATATGTATTTAATTATATAATTATAAATTAATGATATAATTATAAATTTAATTAAATAATTAATCCATCCTTATTTTCCTGTTATATTTTGTGGTTTTATTATAATTCTATTTTGAAAATGTAAACATATAGCTTTTCAACAATAAATATAAAAAAACTTACATAAATATTTCATATTATATTTATACTGTATTATATATATTTATGGATGATGGTTATATATTTCCTTAAGTAACCATCAATATTTAGTTAAGTAACAACTAATACAATGTCCTAATATGTGCTATTTTTAAGTTTACTTTTAGTTGGGGGCGTTACTTGTAAATATAGATATATATTTATAATTTATTTGTTTAAACTGTTAAGGGAGGATTTTACCGGTTTATAAAATAATTTAAGTTTCGATGTTATTAAAATTTAACAATAAGTAGTTTTACAGATACTATTAATATGTAATTAACTTTCAAATTATTAAAAATAGATAAAGTAGTTATAAATAATTTAAATTTGGTTTGGTGACGAAGAGTTTGTATCAAAGAACAATCAACAAAAAGTGCATGAAGGAGAAGGAATCGATCGATTGATTCCAATAGTTGAAAACATGGGAGATCATTTGGCTAGGGCCCAGGATTTCGAGGGCAAGGCAGAGAAGAAGCTCAGCGGTTGGGGTTTGTTTGGCTCCAAATTCGAGGACGCCGCTGATCTCTTCGACAAATCCGCCAATTCCTTCAAACTCGCCAAATCATGTAACCTTAATTTTCTCCAATTCCTTAGATTAATGATTATTAATGACGTTCATGTCGTGTTGGTTAAGGTTTCGGAATTTATTCGCGTTTCAGGGGACAAAGCGGGATCCACCTACATCAAATTGGCGAATTGTCATTTGAAGGTAACTGATTTCGTTCTTTTGGCGTATTTTGTTTTGATTTGATTTTCTCTCTGTGTTGTGACGAATTGTGTTGTTGTAGTTGGAAAGCAAGCATGAAGCTGCCCAAGCTTATGTTGACGCTGCGCATTGCTATAAAAAAACTAACATAAATGGTATTTTTTTTGCGGTTACAATTTACATGCATTAGGTTTATGTTTTGTGAACAATTGAACATGTTTTGTCAAATTCATATGTCCTTGCATGTGATCAAATTGTATAATGCATGGCACTGCTTACTGGAATTTTCGATGTTAAGGTTCTTTTTGTGTCTTTTTAATGCAGAGGCTGTGTCTTGCTTAGACAATGCTGTAAATATTTTTTGTGAGATTGGAAGACTCTCCATGGCTGCTAGATATTTGAAGGTATATAGCTTATTATTATTATTATTTTTATTTGAAGGTATCCTTTTTCCATTTGACAATGCTTTTTGGGGCTTTCTAGCAGGAATTTTCGTGAATGTATCATGATTGGATTGAATTTTTTTGTATGCGCAGGAAATTGCTGAGTTGTATGAGTCTGAACAAAATATCGAGCAGGCAGTAGTTTACTTTGAAAAAGCGGCTGATTTTTATGAAAATGAAGAAGTGAACACTTCTGCAAACCAGTGCAAGCAAAAAGTTGCTCAATACTCTGCCCAGCTAGAACAGTAAGATTTTTCTAATTTTCTGCTTATTTTAATCTTGTTTGTTGCAGTGCACTATGAAGGCCTTGATAATAATGCTTGAAGATGATTTTCTTTTATTGTTCTGTGTTTGTTGTTACTATGTTTTTTGGTTTAGTAAGCTGCCTTCCTCTGTATCACCCCTAGCCTGTACCACCGGGTTACGTGGTTTTGACAAATATTAGCCGATTGCTGCATTTAATCTTATTCATATATTGATGTGTGGGATGGTTTCTATTTTGAGCAGCAACTCCTAATAATGTAAAGAAAGTTATAATTTGTCATGAAAGGACCTGTATACTAGCCTTCTCTGTATGTTTAATAGAATATGAACTGATCTAATTTCTTATATATCTCCAGATATCAGAGGTCAATTGAGATTTATGAAGAGATTGCTCGCCAGTCTCTAAACAATAATTTGCTGAAGTATGGAGTTAAAGGACATCTTCTTAATGCTGGCATTTGCCAACTCTGTAAAGGGGATTTTATTGCTATTACCAATGCATTGGAGCGATATCAGGTCCGATATTTTCCAAGAATTTACAACTTGGGGCTTTGATAACATCACCAGTTACTAAATTCTTTAGAATGTTTTTGTTTGTGCAGGATTTAGATCCAACATTTTCAGGAACACGTGAATATAGACTGCTTGCGGTATGTTGCTAGTTGTGGACATATCAATAACTGCCTCCTCTGTTATAATGTTCTTATTGATGTTTGGTTTTATTATAAATTTTATTATTGCATGGGCTATTTCATTACTCACATTCCTAATGATGTACTGACAATTTAAAAAATATTGACAGGATATTGCTGCTGCAATTGATGAAGAAGATGTTGGGAAGTTTACTGAAGTTATAAAAGAATTTGATAGCATGACCCCTCTGGTAAGCTCCAATAGTTGTCAAATGAACAAGAATTTTTTTCAATATAGTTAAGATCTGTATTCTTGTTGCAGAATGAACAAATCTAAATTGAATTAACCCAATTGTCAGCAATTTTGTAATCTTGTTCTCTCTAATTTGCATCTACTTTGAATGTTCCCGTGAAATATTGATTCATTCATTTAAACATAGGTTGCAGGATAGTACTTTCCTGCGCTAGTTATATTGAGAAATTTGAGTCAGACACTAAAATTGAATCGAATTCTATTATTTGTGAGAAGAACGTTGAGGAAAAACAATTCTCATTATTTTGTGTACTATGTTTAACTGAGTTGTGAATTGTTGTCATTGTTGACTTAAACTCCTTGTTCTGAAACTCTTGCATTCCATAGACAGCCTTACTCTTATTTGATCAACATTGAGTTTTTACTTCAATGTTTTGTAGGATTCTTGGAAGACAACACTTCTTTTGAGGGTGAAGGAGAAACTGAAAGCCAAAGAACTTGAGGAGGATGATCTTACTTAAATTGGATAATAGTCTTCTTTTTGTTGGAGTTCTTGTTTGATATTTATCATCTTGTATTATGTTCATCTCACTACTAATATAAGTTGTATTTTTCTTGGAGTTTCAATTGAAGTGGTCTTCATGAATTAATGAAATGAATATGTTGAGGCAGCTTAATGTCCAAGTTGTTGTGATTGTCAACATGTTAGTTGTATTTTAACTCTTAGGTGCTCACCTCTTCATAAATATAGTTGTACGTCATCATATACACTAAACTATAGCTAGATATATAATTATTATTTAATATTCTTTGATGTTTATGAAGCAGGTAATCAGACATAGACACTGACATAAACAGCATCGCATTAGTTGTTTTAAGTGATATCATCTTAATGATATTTATTTATTTTTAAATAGCTCAGTAGATAGAACCGTTGAATCATTGCATGGTCTACTATGCACAACTCATGTTACCTCAGCTCAGCCGACATAAAAGAAGATATTGACCTTCTAAACAAAACAAGAAAATTTATATTTTAAACATCTGCTTAATTATTACTTGTGTTTACATTACTTAATTATACGTTCAAAAATATAATATTATTTTCTCGCCGTATTAATAAATCATTCATGTTAGGAAAAGGGGCAGGAAAAAAGCAACCGTCACGTAATAAAAAATTGCAAGTATACGAAAAATAAAGATTGAATAAATTAAGTGACACGAAAAGAAAGAGAGAGGATATTAGAGGATTTGTCATGTAGTGGTTGGTTTGACTTGTCTTTCCCTTCCACAATGATAAGCTTCTAGATAAATTCAATTTTCCTTGGTTTGAATTTTAAAAAGTGAAGCAAATTAAGAAAGAAAAATGGCAACAAAAATAAAGAAAAATAAAGTAAACCTGTTTTGATTAAATAAACAGTAGTAAAAAGAAAATAAAAACTTTAACTTATTTAAATAAATGTTACAAATACAAAAAAGGGGTCCCACCTCCAAATTTTCTTTTTCTTGAGTATTTTCACAAACGTAATTATTGTCTAAATAATACAGAAAAACACATGATATATCGTTGTTTATTATCCTCCTTTTGACTCAACCAAACAGTTTGAATGCTGTCATGGTGGTCGGAAGAAAAAATAAATATAATTTTCAATGTGTACTTCCTTTCACTTTTCAGGGAACTGGCATTCTGTAATCTGTTTGACCAGAAGCTGAGAAACAAACAGCTCTTTCGTTCGTTTTATATGCGATTTCTTTGTTTTACGATGTACAGTTTGCACTTTCCAAGGTTTAGATTCGTTATTTGCTTGTGAGTTTTATAGAGAATATAACTCTTCATTGGATTCAAACGCTTTCTTCCTTTTTTGTCACCTTACAGGTACGTTTTTACTTGCTTGCTCTTAACGCCTCGTAACTTCAACCTTTGTTGTTATTGTTCTTTCTATTTTTTTCTTTGCTCTTTTCCTTCAGATGAATCTATTGGTATCATTTGAATTAGTTTTGTGTAACTGTCAGCTGATATTTTTGTTCTAGGCTGTGAATTTTAAGCAATTAAAGTGTACAATGATCTGTTTACTGGTTCATCGTCCCATATATTAAATAAAGTTTGAATTTTTGTCTTTGTGCTAATGAATACCCATGAAATTTGATATGGGTTTTGAAAATTTAGCACAAAGGTTCTGTTCTTATCCTCGCTGATTCTGTTCCTACCATTGATTATAGGGTTCTGATTTTGATTGAGAAGGCACAGGCTTCATATCAGAATGGTTTCGGTTGATAATGGTAAAGATGAAATTGAGGAATCTAATGGGGTTAAAGCAGATGACTTTGCTTCCATAGATATTTCAACATCTGGAAGAACACTGGTGGGCAATGAAAACCCTCAGAGAAAGTTCCAGAGCACCTTGAGTTTTATTCCCAATAGGGTCAACTTCTTGAAATTTGGGTCTGCATCTGCCAAATTCAAGCGGCTTGCCACAGAAAAGGACCAGATTTCACAGGCTGTGCCCTCACCGAGTTCTCTTCGCTTGAGGGAGCGCTTCAGCGGCATGTTTGCTAAGAAACTTGACTGGGGTTCGCTCAAGAAGATGTGTGTTGAATGGATTAGGGACCCAATTAACATGGCCCTTTTTTTGTGGATCTTGTGTGTTGCTGTGTCAGGTGCAATTCTGTTCCTTGTCATGACTGGCATGTTGAACGGTGTGCTGCCAAGGAAGTCTCAGAGAAATACATGGTTTGAAGTGAACAATCAAATACTCAATGCACTGTTTACACTGATGTGTTTGTACCAGCATCCAAAGAGGTGCTACCACCTTGTGCTTCTATGCAGGTGGAGTCCACAAGATATCTCAAAACTCAGAAAGGTGTATTGCAAGAATGGGACTTATAAGCCCCATGAATGGGCACACATGATGGTAGTGATCATTCTCCTTAATTTGAATTGTTTTGCTCAATATGCACTTTGTGGTCTAAACTGGGGGTATAAGAGATCTGACCGACCGGCCATAGGAGTTGGAATATGCATATCTTTTGCTATTGGTGCGCCTGCAGTTGCTGGTTTGTATTCCATTCTTAGCCCTCTAGGTAAAGATTATAATTCTGAGATGGATGAAGAAGCACAGGTTCAAGATTCTGTTGCTCAGAGGCAAGATCAGCTGAGAGTGAAATCGTTTCAGAAGAAATACTCATTTGCATCCAGACAGCAACAGAGGGTTATTGAAAATAGACCACAGTGGAGTGGAGGAATACTTGACATTTGGAATGACATTTCGCAAGCATATCTATCACTTTTCTGTACATTTTGTGTCTTTGGTTGGAACATGGAGAGACTTGGCTTTGGAAACATGTTTGTTCACATTGCTACTTTTATGCTGTTCTGTATGGCTCCCTTCTGGATTTTTACCTTGGCTGCTGTTAATATTGAAAATGACACTGTTAGACAGGCTCTAGTGGCTACTGGGATCATTCTTTGCTTTTTTGGCGCACTTTATGGTGGCTTTTGGAGGATCCAAATGAGAAAAAGGTTCAATCTGCCTTCTTATTACTTTTGTTTTGGCAAACCTTCAGCTTCTGATTGCACACTTTGGCTATGTTGTTGCTGGTGCTCTCTTGCTCAAGAAGTAAGGACGGCAAATAGCTATGACATTGTAGAAGACAAATTATACAGGAAAGAAGGTTCTTATAGTGACCAACAGCCAATGTCACCTTTGCCTCGTGAAGATGTTGCATCAACCAAATCTGGCACAAGTTCTCCTTTGGGTAACAACTCTTCCCCTTCTATGATCAAGCCATCTAGTCCTCTAAGTTCAAGCAGTTTCTTGAAGGAATATCGTAGTCCAGAGAGACCACTATCTACTGTAAAAGAAGAGCTTTCTGAAAGAGGTAAAGATGATACAATGAAACCACCTTCTCCACCATTAATACAAAGGGGATCTCTTAGTCCCTGAAGGTGAAAGGCACGGATGCTTTCTGCTTCCTGCTAAACATGGCATTATATGGGATGGTCCAGTAAATTTTGTGCTCAGTATATCCTAATTCATGGTTTTATCCACTCAGTTCTCACACAGTGTATATCAATCTTGAATTTTATTTTAGGAAGTACATTCTAGATGTTGAATATCAATCACATTGTGCAATTAATTGAGTAGATGTTGGCTTGAAACCGAGGTCCTTTTGTTTCTTTTCTGAGATTTTCTTTACAATTTTCTCCGAAGATGAGATGATCTCAACGACACAGGAAATGGTTGTAGAGAACAGTGTACATTCTTAAATCTTAACGTGCTCCTTCTTGTGAGAGTTAAAATAAATGATTGTGTATGCACAACCAGGTTTGGTTTTCCAAATTGTATCTGGCAAATGACTTTTTTCACTGCTGTTGAGTTTCCCTGTTCATTTCAAGGCCTTGATGAAATGCTTGTACAGCTTGTTCAATCCAAGATATATCCATGAATGCATTACTGTGATTTTTCTGTGATGTTATCAATCACAACAAGTAGCATCTTTTGTTAAAGGTGATTGTATACATTATATTGGTGGGGGGCAGGTAGGAGACAGAACAATCTGATTTAAATGTATCATTTTAATTATACAATCAATTTATTTTAGTTTAAAATTGATTATGATCTAGGGATTTGAATAGATTGATTTTTGGCTTTTGTTTAATTAGCATTGTAACTATATTGGTTATGATTGGTTTGATTTAAATTTGTAGAGAGAAAAAAAGAACAATAAATTAGTTTTGTTTGGATTAAATAAAGAGTTGGTAAAGTCAATCTGAATGAGTGACTATTCAAATTTATGATGTTTCGGTATATTATATTAGATTTTAGTAGATATTGTGACTTCTTGAATGCATACATGAAATTAACATGCTTTTATCGATAAAATAACATGTTGAAGTGGGTAATAATACCATTAAAAAATAAATTTTGTGATTTCATAGTTTGTTGACAGGGGGAATACTTCCACCAGATAAATTCATTATTCTTAATTCCACTAGCAGCAAAATTATCAGTAGATCTATTTTATTTCTTATATATATGAGATATTCTAAAACTCACGTGATTTAATAGCCTTAACATATATTGATTTTTCACCTGTCAATGAATTAAATCATTATATACAAAAAGTCTTAACAACTGAAGTATAATCAAACTCCAACCACACAAATCTTCACTTTTTTTCTAATCAACAATATTAGTGTCATAAATTATTCTCATGGTAGCAAATGAACAAGAAAAGGTGATAAAATAAACTGTAACATTAAAGATTGAAAGATACCACAACATGCTCTCTCTTTCTAATCATGTCATCATATGAGAACCTCCTATGAAGATATCTCCATAATATTAAAAAAAAAAAACATAGAAGGAAAAATAGCCCTCTCCCAAATCTTGTAATTTCACAAATATGTACTTTTAAAAGTATGATAATATGATGTTAATATTACAAGTAAATTTATATTTATGAATATAAGTTTGTTTTAAATTGAATTATATGTCTTTTTTATTAAATTCAATAGAATCTATTCAATATTTTTTTTTAATTTTTAATTCTATAATTTATATTACATTGAATTTCTTTAATAGACATGTTTAATAAATATTGGTTTATGACTAATAATAATATCATGTAATATTTAATATCTATAGATTTTGTTAAGAAACTCTAATTCAAGAGTGCCTTTGTTTCTTTATTTATTTAATTTCTTAAATAAGAAAATATTTACTTATTCTGAGCGTAAATTTCTTATCTTTATTTAATTTCTATTTATAATCTTTTTTACACATTTTAATGAAATCATTAAGATGGAAAATAATGTGCTCATAGAACATGACAAATTATTTAGGTTTTTGAATTCAACATTTAAGGACTTCTATTTGTGATTAAACACCTTATTAGACTTTGCAAAGATTATGCACCAATAGGTCTCTTCATTATGACTATGAAAAATCTTCTACCTCCCCAAGACATTGTAACTGATTAAGGTGAAAAAAAATTTCTGTCAAATGGAAAAGTGTAAAGTAATGTGGCTGCGTTTGGTCAAAGTTGTCGGATCAGAAGAGTAAAGGCTATGCCTTTGTTTCATTTGAATTGGAAGATTTTGCCAAGCTCTTCCAAATGAGTATATTTTCACAAAAAATAATGGTTAAGGATATGATTTTGAATTCTCTTTTAGTGTGGTTTTAGTTAAGAAATTGGTTCAAGACACTAAATAAAAACACCCCTGCTGCAAATAGTTTTTTCTTAACATGTTGAAGGAAGTTACTTACCACTTCACTTTTCAAAATCTTATATTAATATTTCACAGAAGTAACATTCTAATATCACGCCAAAATAGCCTCATTCTCTCAACCTTTTGTGTAAAACACTTGATCAACATTATAATGATTCGTCTATAAAACAAAAAAACTGTGCATCAGATTTGTCAATGGTCCAAGCATTCCATTGAAAAATATATGCCATTCGTTCACAGTTGTTTTGCACATTACACACAGTTTGTCAAATATGATACATTAATATTGAATGAAGGACCTTTTGTTTGAGTTTTTCCCAAGAATTTGCTGACAATTGAATGAATTTGTGTTGTCATGCAGCTTCTCGTCTTTCTTTTCTCCAGTCCCATGGCTTTTCAGGATTGTTTGAAGCCCATAACCCAACACGCTTTGCTCTGGCTTGTTTTTCCCACTAACATAAAACCATAAGAAAGTTAAGAGATATCTATATAACATAACTTTGAAAAATAATGAAAGAACCATTAAGATTGGTTAGTAATTACTGTTTCTAGTTCCTGCCGTTTGTCATAGGCTCTGTAGTGCCATGCTAAACCCTTCTTCAACATGATTTCCTAATCACAAAGGAAAATCAAAATGAGAAACTTAGAAAGTAATGATAAATTTATACATCCATAACAAAACAATGAAGTGATTACCTGTACAAAAGTGCCATTACAATAGATATCACCTACACAACGACCATAGCGATCATCTCCATAAACAAGGACCCTCAAAGACTTTCCTTGAACAATCTTGACCAGTTCAGCTTTAGCTTCCTTTCCGTATGGCATTGCACTTTCTGGTGCATCAATTCCCCTGTTTTATGGCTAGAGTTCATTACTAGCTTCCACAACAACTTAACATTCTATCAGTAGTGCTTGTTCGCTCATTATTACCTTAATCGAATCCTATACTTCTTAGCTAGGATTTCCTCGTTTTGAATTTGAATCACCCTGAATAAACCAAACAATTAGAAGAAAAATATCAAGTGTTGGAAGCATAGACATAAGAAGTTGGGAAACTACAAACCAACCGATATCCTGAATCAATAATCTGTTTGTGAAATGCATCAGCATCTTCAAAGTTCCTTCGGGCACGTGCTTGTGATCTTTTCACTGCTGCTGCATGAACGTTGCCAGGGACAAATGCTGATTCTCTGGGGTCTGTTGTGCTGACATACACTGTTATGGTATCCCCATCTGCCACTGCTTTTGCATCAACCTAGTCCCATGGAAAATAATGTTGAACCATGTCATTTTGTCAGAAACCACATTTTCAGCACAAATACACATGATTTTATTTTATGAACTGCATGGAAATGTTATATTCTTACAGGCAAGGTGTGCATTTCAAATTTAACTCCATCAGGCAAAGTTGACGGCGGTTGAACTGTTCCTTGAACGAGGGTGTGTGGTTGAGGAAGACCATAGAAAGCCAGCAATCCCTATACATTAAGCAACATAAATTTCATCCACAATGAGCTTGTCTTTTTGCAGGTGACTTAGCCTCTAAGGTAGCATTATTCCATAGCACTCATACTTAATTCAAGGTTAGGAAGTTCATGCAAACCTCAACATCTGCTTTTTGGTGTCTTTTCAGTGTCTGAATGATAAGTATAGCTGCTTCTTCAGGTGTCTTGGGAGGGGGTTTTTCCTCTTTCCAAGCATCTACTAACTTTCTATACCTTCAAAAAAATTGTAAGGAACAGAAAGGGCACACACACATAGTTCAAAGGCAAATTTCTCAACAATCACTTGCAAGAAAATAAAACAAACTAAGTTTCTCACATAATTCAATCAGAATGACATACCAATTAGCCTGAGCCTTCTTAGAAGACACAACATGCTTGCTGAGTCCTTCTGGAACCTAAAAGATTGTAAAAGGGGAAAACATAAAGACCTCACAAATCAGTATACTAAATTAGCTTAAAAGCATAAACACCTCACAAAATGGACATGCCAGATTAGCTGAAAAACAGAATTAGAAAAAGTGTGAGTTCCTAATTGAAGGATTAAGGGAGCAACAAGCATGCACCTGGGAGGTGATGTCAAAGTGAAAGAGATCATGGGCAAGTGCCGATACACCAACGGTGGCAGCGGAAACGCCGTGAGGTCCAAGTGAACCAGAATCACCAGCTGCAGTGGGCTTGCTGCAATGCCCGTACAGAAACCTCAGGGCGTTACCCATGATTCAGTTTGATCAAAGGTTGAAACTTTTGAGAGATTGGAACAGAAGAAGGAGGAAAAAATCTAGGGGCGAGAACAAATCAGGAATTGGGATCGGTACAGAGATAGTGCACAACAGGTGGCGTGCTGTGATTGGCTATTGCCTTGAATTCTTAGTTAATGTTGTTGGGAAGGAACTGTGGAAGTTCCTCGTCAACGGTCTAACGTAAAACATGCGTAAGGCTTTTTGATGGTAAATTTACTTAAAAGTTTTTTCTTCAATTTTAAGAATTAAAAAACTAATGTGACGCTGTATCACTTTAAAACTAATTTAAGATTTTCATCTACATGTTAAGAATAAGAATTTATTGGTACTACTACTTGAAAGATAATTATGTACAATAATTAATTTATTATCATACGTTTATGTTATCTTGTTATTGTATATATTATTTATTGGAATTTAAGTACAGATAGCATGTGCAGGTGGAATGAATCTTAATTAACGTTACTAGATCGTAAGTGTTTATATTTATTTTTTCAAACGTTTGAACTATTAATATGTTGACTTTCAGTTTTGTGTAGGGTTAGAGAAAAAAAAAAGAAAAAAAAAACGTAAGAAATAAGAGAAAAATTGGTTCAATTTGAGAAAAAAAAATGGGTGAGAAGAAAAATGATTTTGTTTGTCATAATAATATTATTTATTATTATAACAAATATATATATATATATATATATATATATATATATATATATATGTGTGTGTGTGTGTGAAAAATTCAAATTAAAACTGAGATTGTAGATCATATAATTATTATATTTATCTTTTGAACATACTCATTTAACTAAATTATTAGTTTTGGATTCCACAAAAATAAGAAGAGGCAAAAATTTTACACTGTTACAATTTTTACGCCATATTTATTAAATGAGAAAAAATTAATTCCTATAATGAATAAATCTCGTTTTCCTGATTATTTTTTTAGAGAATGAATAATTGAAAAGTTAGTTGAATTGTAATTGACAAAGAAATATTTAGATAAGTATTAATAACATTTTGAGAAGATGAAACTTAGATGAAATTAACTTAATTATTGATATTGTTAGGTGAAATTAATTGTAATTGACAAATTAATTGTAATTGACAAAGCGTGTTTCTATTATTAATGAAATAGTGAGAATTGAAATATTGGATTTAGGTAAAATTAATTGTAATTGGCTGTGTATTGAATGAAATTAATGTGCTAGATAAAATTAATTATAATTAATAAAATAATATTGAAATCAATATTAATGAAATCATTTAGATAAACAAAATATATTGAGTGAAATCAATTGTAATTTTCATTAATATTAAAATTGTGGATAATCCAATTTTACTGTGTTGCTCACATACACTTCTAATTATGTAACCACAAAAATAAACTAAATAAATTGGTGTAGAGAAAGCTCAATTTCAATCTTAAAACTGAACTCGTAATATATCTTCACTATCTTATCTTCTAAAACTTAAAAACGTATAATAAAAATACGGTTTCTTCGTAATAAAATGTTACCACCTTATCTAATGTGAAAATTAAAATACTTTCTAATTATTTATAAAATATAGAACAAAATTTGTACTAACATGGAAATTTTGCCATAGGGGAAGGTTGATACTTTAAAGTGATACAAATGATTTTGTTTTGTCCGTACTATTAATTCGAATTATTTTGTAATAATTAATTGAAGGAAAAGTGGTGATAGTTGGTAGGAAAAGGTTCCAAAAGAGTGTCTCCTTGCGTCAGCAAAAGAGAGATAGAAAGGGAAAACGACAAAACCATTTCAAATGAAAAGAAAAAATGTGCTGTGAAGACTCATTTTAATTTATCTTAAACATTAGCTTCACAAGTTTAAACTTTATTAATTTTAATGGATTTGAACGTCTTATCTAGAAAATATGGTACCTTTTTTAAGAATCTTTAGTGTTATGAATATATAGACCATCTGTTTTTTTGTAATGTACTTTATATAGACCATAGTATTAATGGTTATTTTGTTATCTTTACTTTATATATTAACACATGTTTTACTTTTTGACATAAGTTATGTTGATCCGTATATTTTCATTTCTCATTCTCTTCTTTTTTTTTTCCTTCCATCCAAAGAATGCATTAGCATTTTTTGTTATCCCAGTTGAGAAATGAAAGCTGCAGGAATTATTAGTTGCTTGTTGCATTTCTCTTCCATCTCTGTTCTGTTCACTTGTTTTTGGGCAAACCCAATAGGGAGATTGTGGTTGCCAACCTTACCGAATGAGTGGAAGCCTCTAATTCCCATATCAACAATTTGGAATAAAGTTTCATTCACACAAAGTCAAGGAACCAGATTCTTCACTGCATGCTTTTTCATATAAATATAGATGCAAGTCATCACACTGTTTAACATAAACACCCTCCCCTTTTTCTTTCTTCTACCTCCTCTACGCTTCTAACATCACACACGCTAATTAGAATGGCGAATGTAAGAAACTTTACTACTTGCCGATCCTTTTGCTTTCAGCTATATACGGGACACAAATGAAACTCATTAAACTTTTTCTTGTATTTTCTGTCATCAGGTGGTGGAAGTGAAGGTTGGTTTACACTGTGACGAGTGTATCAAAAAAATTCTTAAGGCCATCAAGAAGATTGAAGGTAAGTAACTAATTTCCAAAGCTAACAATGATATAACTAGATATACCATGCTTTGTTTCTTTATCTAATGGAAAAAGAACTATAGTAAAGAAGTTACATAGCCTTCAAATTAAGCTATATAATATCCAACATATCCCCTTACATAATAAATCTAATATTTTATCTGAATTGACTCAGTTTTTATTATATGAGATCTATTCAGTGTTATGTGAAATTTAGACTCACACTTACATTATTAATATTATATATTTAAAGATGGTCTGATACCATTTTAAGAAATTGATAACTGGTAATCCGATAAATCTAATATTGTTAAAATAGATTTTGATATCATCAAATTGAATTTAAATCTAACTCAATCTTACAAAATAGATTTATAAAATAAGATTTATAAGATTTACATTTATCGTAAACTATTGAAATATCTTATTTTTAGTTTACTCAACATCTCCGATACTTTTCTCAGTCGATTATTATTCACGGATATAACTATCTGGTTTTCATAGGTAAGGTTTTATGATATACTTGATGTGTGAAGAGACTTAACGATAGAGTTTTGCTGTGAGATTCCTTGGTTACCATGAATAATTTTTGACGTGGCCTTGCAGATATTGAGACGTATAACGTGGACAAACAGTTGAACAAGGTCATAGTTACGGGCAATGTTACAACGGAAGAAGTTATTAGGGTTCTTCAGAAGATTGGCAAGAATGCAACCCCATGGGAAATTGCTCAACCCCAACCCAATTGCTGAATTCAAGTTTTCTTTTCCCAAGAAACATATAAATCAAGGAGATAAATTATAGTGTACACCAATGAAGTTAAATTCTATCATATATATGTAGAGTCTGAAGAGGTAAGTTCCATTTCAATTTTGTAATGCTTGACCTTTATCTCAAGACCAAAACACCTGATAGAGAGACATCAAATGAAATAAGGGATCAATAAAAATAATTATTCTTATTATTTGTAACAGTCTAATTGTTTATCATGGTTTACATTCCCTAGAAATGAAAAAATTGAATAATAAATTCAATTTCTTAAGGTGTTGGATTGTGGTTCCTTATATAAATCTACGGCATATCTCATTGTATTTAAAATCTTCCGGTGCTTCTCTTCACAATTTTTCCAACATTATCGTGATTATTGAGAGGTTCAATTGAAAATTAATCATGAAAATAATCAGGAAAAGTTGACAAAGCATTTTATGCTGAAAAACCAAAACTCACAGACATAGGTGATGGATCAAAGAAGAGAGATGGTAGTTTTAAAGAATACAGGGTAAGGAAGATGCAGGGGGTGATGGATGTTGGATAAAAAAGAGTAGTGCTATATGGATATTTAAGTTCACTCTTTCAAAGCACTCGTTGTTCTTAGTTAGTCAAGATTATATATTTGGTCAGATGTTTAATAATTTGTTACTATTTAATTTTGTTTATGTTATACATTTTACTTTTTTGATAAAAATGTTTAGTTAAAAATCTGTTCTAAAAATATTATCAATAATTATGTATACAATTATTATTTTGAAAATAAAGATGAAAAAGGAAATGTTCATCCAAACATGTTTTGAAGCTATATTTAGATTGTCATTGACGAAGTACTGCGTTTCCAAACATAAACTAATACGCCAATTTAATTCATAAAATTATGAATATCAATTAATTTTAACCAAAATATTATCATGTTACAGCAATGAAAACAAAAATAACTTATACTTATATGTTTTTAACCTGAAATTGCTTTTTCTTTTTTCAATTCCAAAGATTAATTTAATTAGTACTCATAATTTTAAGAATTATTTTGGTGTATTGCTTTTTATAATTTCCACATAAACTCAAGTTGTTAAGTTAGCAATTCCTACTAATTGCTAAGAATTATTTTATAGTTTAAATGTACTATATCTTCACCTTTATTTCAAATAATAAATGAACAGATACTAAATGATACTATTTTAAAAAAATAAATTTTCACCAAACAATTAAAAGATTTAATTGTATAAAAAGTAACAAATATAAACTAATAACAATTTATTAAATATGTGATAAATATATATAAACTAAATAAGAGGAAGAGGTGCTTTGAAACAGTGAGCTTGAATTAATCTTTAAGATTCTTAATTGTACTTAAAGATTATTAATCTAGTTGCTTCTTAAAGAACAAGGAGATACCCATCTAACTTGAATTGAGGAAGATTGTAGGACTTTGTGTCCTGTAAATTTGCTAATGTTAACGGGGTCTTTCACACTGGGTATTACAATTTTGGACTTCAATTTTGGGGCAGTTGCTTCCTGTAATCCATTAATTACTTTCTGCACCCCATTCATGAGAGGAATAGGCAAAAGTGTCCCTCTTTAGACAGTCATGCTTGTTGGAGGTGATGCTCATTAGAGGTAGTGCAACGTCGTTAGTATCAGCAGTTGGTTTCCCATCCCATTTCATTGTGAAATTTGATTTGAGTTTAATTTAGAGTTTATTTGGATTGAATTTTGGTAAAGAAATTTTACTTTAATTAGGGAGATATTTGTTGGTATTGGACCATTGGGAGATATTTGTTGTTATTGGACGATTGAAGTGTGACTGTCTAGGTTGGTCTGCAGCGTCACCCAGTTTAACATACAGGTGCTAAGCTTCCCTTTTTTTTTTTTTTTTTTTTTTTTTTTTTTAAGGTTTTTTTTTTTTTTTTATTTTAATTTTATTTTAATAATATTTTTATAATTTTTTTTTTTAATTTTTTTTTAAAATTATTA
>Ga0099824_1000887_pt1 | contig 39520 bp, 11 predicted proteins | sample SiratrowhiteBW_FD_76837 | JGI IMG/M metagenome (GOLD analysis project Ga0099824, IMG submission 76837) | Root nodule microbial communities of legume samples collected from California, USA - Siratro white BW | ecosystem: Host-associated > Plants > Roots > Nodule | place: USA: California... | reverse complement strand
TTTATGGGATATTTTTTTAAGGTGAAATAATATAAAAAAAAAAAAAAAAAAAAAAAAAAAAAAAAAAAAAAAAAAAAAAAAAAAAAAAAAAAAAAAAAAAAAAAACAGATTCTAACATTGAATGAAACAAAAGGGTTGTGACACTAGTTGAGCATATATAGAAGCTAATCACGACAGAGGGAGGACCGAGAAGATGTGATGTGTTTGCCCTTTCCAGACTTGAATTTGTTTAAGTGTTGGAAGTCATGGTTTGTCGATGAAGACCGTATAAATAATTAGTTATTATTATACTATCAAATGTTGTACGTGTACTCTCCCAAACCTTTGAAATGAAACACTCTCTTGTGTCGAGTATAGGCACCAACATGTAGGACCATCCCAAATGTGCAATGGGCCCCTCCTTCAATACTAGCTAATAATGACATCCTAACAAAAAGTTGCAAAATAAAGTAAATTAATCAAATAACTGTTAAGAAACATACCACTTGTGGTTATATTCAAGGGATTTTATTTCGTGTAAAATAGGTCAGAAGAAAATTATTATTGCTTACTCTGAGGTTACTTGTGCTATCTCTACTCAATGACACCAATAATTTTCATGACTACATATCCACTAGGAAAATTCGACTATAAGTAGGACCTCAGTTTTGTATCCAGCTTACATGATCAACTCTTTTTTATTATGTTTAGTGTCTTGGCTTTGAGCAAATGATAGGACGATCTATAATGCAAAATGTCTGAAGTTTTAGGAGTATTAGACACACTTACAAGAGTTGAAACATCCTACATGTTTTCTTTAATTTGTTCTTTGTTCATTAAAAAAAAAGTTAGAAAATTTCAAAATCTTCGCAGACTTTATTGAGTTATACTTCTTGATCATATTTTGAAAGAGAACAAAATTATGTTGATTTTTTTCTCTAGGAAAGAAAGGTGCATCAAAGGGGTCTGGGTTCTTATATTGAACTTCACTCACTTTAGCCATTCTTCTCACCCTTCAAGTTGATTCAATGAGTGTCCACTTTCTCATACTTAGTTTTCCCTCCCTCTTTTTTAGCTTTTATTGTAATTAAGATGTTTAGCCCCTTGATGAAACTTCAAAATATTTTCCTAAACTCCAATCTTTGGGGTCGGTTATGACACAAACAAATCAAAAATAAATGACTAATTATTTCATCTATCATCTCACAAAAAAACACATTCTTACGTGTTTTCTAGGGTATCCTTAGATGATACCTTGTTTTGTATTTCTTTTTAAGCTAGAAGAAGAACAGATGATAGCGATTTTATTTTTCAACAACTCTTAAATAACTCCTCCTCTTCTTCTAGAACACACCATCATAATTGTAATGTGACAGGGAGAATATGAGATTTGTATAATGTGTAGACAGAAATTACAACGGTACAACATTTCTCACCAAAATAAAGTTTAGGATTGTGTCTAGTTTATAACTATTATTTGAAGTATATCATAGAAATAAAATAATCTTTAAAAATTATAAGGGAGATGCAGAGGAGATTTTTAGTTTAACTACGTGCACATGAATAACATATAAGTACTCAGATAAATTTATAAATTTTTCCTATTCAGACGGGTATCTAAATCGAAAGCTATTTATTAAGTCTATTAGGTGATTTCAGAAAAAGGTTATCAAAACTGTGACCAAAGGACAAGGTCTTATTTGCTGTAGTGTCTGCAATATGCGTACATATATGAATATATAACCCAGGAGGTAGAGTCTAGTATATAGCCAGGTCAAGATGGAAGGCAAAAGCTAGAGGAGTGCATTACACATGTATGCCAAGTAGATGCAGTGATCGAGCAATAGAAACACCAGGGATTGCAGCTGCCACACTATTTCACATTTTAAACATCTGGGAATTCAAAATTCAAATAAGCTATGGCAGATGGCTAACGTTAAAGATGCAAAAACAAAATCACAAGCATGAAAAGTGGTTTAAGGTCTGCAGAGACACAGGGAAAGTATCAGGGTGGAAGAATCTGTGAGAAGTAGTTTTGGATTGAACGTTGGTTAAGATAACACAGTTAACGGAGTGGATAAGTTTTCCAGAGTGAACAGGTTGTCATTGCTGGTGCTAAGCTATTTATTGGGTCCTGGAGCCTATTAGGCACTAAAACCATAGCATAGCCTTCACTTTTAGAGCTGCTCATATTTCCAAAACTTAAAATTCTAGAAGGATTCAAACACTCCAAATTCTTTACCGTGTTTATTTATTTTTTTATTATCAATAAAAAATGGTACAAACAAATAATTGTTTTTTAACCTTTAAGAAGGAATTAACAAAAATACTTAAAAAAGAGTACTTCAACCCTATTATAAAAAAAAAAAGAAAATGGGACATTAAAATTTTCTTCTCAAGTCTCTCAACACTAAGCTCCACACAAACAAAAGAAGCTTACGAGCTGTTAAAATATGAAAACAAAGTAACAACTCAAAATACTCAAATAATAAGGAGAATAAGTTAATATCAAAGAAACAGAAAATAAAAACTACAATAAGTGAATGGCTTTCACCCTGTCAATGGAGCAACAATATGTGGGTACTTTTTCACTCCAATCCTTCATCCTCTCCAACCAATGTCTTCAATCTAATCACCTTCAGGGTAGAGACCTACACCACACATACAAATAAACCTAAAGTCCCCCTCTCACCTTCCCCCTCCCAACAAAACACAAATTCTAACACATTCTGTCTAAATAACCTCTCTTAAGCAATCTATAGGATGTAAACAACATTCCACAAAGGATCCCCGTAATTTCAATCCACAAAATTTTGTCCAAGACCAAGTATGCAACTGTGCTACTGTAAATATCTCTTTCTCATCCACCTGACCACCCTCAAAGATAACCTTATTCCTATAGGTCCAGATTGTCTTAGTTATTGTCAACCACATCCCTCTCCAAGCGCAATTAGCTTTTGTACTCAGGCCACTGAAAATCAGTAAATGTTAAACAGTTTCCACCTCCTTATTACATAAAGGACAAATGTTAAAGGAAACAAAACCCATCTCCTCTCAAGATTGACTTTAAAAGGCAATCTATCTAGCAATACCCTCCATCCAAACACCTTCCCTGTTTCCGACACATTAAGACTCCAAATCTTACTAAAATAATCATTTCTCGAAATATCCGGTAACTCCTTTAATTAGAGCCTAGTACCTAGATTGGCTTGTGTAGGCATTTACACTCCCATCAACCCAGCACCTGTTAGTATCAGATAAATGATGCAGCTAAAATATAGAGATGAAAAGGAAAAGAAATTTATATCAGATATGGAAAGAACTCAATAACTTTCTTTGAGAATTACAACTTCTCTTTATTTCAAGGAGATAACAATAACACACTCTCTTGACAAAAGGAGAACACATTTCTCTCTTGATATATAGGAGAAAAACTACTCAAAGAAACTCTTATATGACTAAATGACTTGATGATAGAATGAATTGAGAAAACTCAATTTATAAGTGAGTCTCTCTTATGTAAACCATTCATAACATGAGAGGTGATTAATTCTTATCTCCTTTATCATTAAAATTTATGGCTATTATCAAGGAGTGTTTTACTCCTTTCATCTTGTATTAAAAATTAGCTTTTACTAATTTTACAGCACCACTGGTCAAGTCTATCCCCATTCCAGACATCAGTGTTAATAAATTACTCAAGCTGATTTTGCAACTTTTTCCCTCATTCAAATAAACTTCTCCTCCATAGAATCTGCCAAACAAAACCATACAGGTTTTTAAGGTCAATCCTCTCACTAACCGTTTTATCTTTAAGCACTGAAACTCCATAGAATCTAAGAAACTTTTCCTTTAAAGTCTCATCTTCCACTCACCGATCTTTTCAAAATTTCACCCTACAACCATTGCCAATTTTTTATCTGATTCTCTGATCAAATCAATTGGCCTCCCTATCTTCCTCACAAATTATTCCTAGATCCTTCCACATAAATTGTATACTTCTAATTATTACCGTTGTTTTATAGTTTTCCCTCAATAATTTAAACTTACAAAAAATGTTTGGGCATGTTGAGTGCATCAAAAAGTGAAAAATAATATTTTCATCTAAAACTTTTGTTTTTCAGGTCCCGTTATTCCATGAAAATGCTTCGGATGGCTTGTCAACAATGGAACTCAAATTATATCGAGGGTAGAATTTTATTCTTCAAAAATTCTAAGTGCTTTGCTATGAAAAAGTATATGTTTTTGACAATAACTATACATTAATTCTAAAATATAAGCCTCCAAATAGATATTCTATAATTCTTCATGTATTTAGTATGTAGAATCAGCTTCCAACACGAAATGAGAACTTTCCTTAACAAAAATGAAAATGAGTAATTGAATATAAATCCATTATATCCGTGAGATAAAATTTCTTTATGGTGGAATGGAAAAAAATATATTCTATGACAAATTATATCTAAATCTTAAACATTTAAAAGGATTTACCATGCATAATGGCCAAGAAGGCTATATCAAATAGTTGCTGTTAAATAAGTTACAAAGTTCATGTAAAAAGTTTGAATATAAAGTACCCAATAAATAGTAAATTTAGCCTTATAAAATTGCAAACTTTCTATCCAAGACACTCAAGAGATTGAGTTGTAATGACAACATTCAAATTAATTATTCATTTTTATAACATTTTCTATCTTTTACTTCTTTATATTACTTAATATATCACTTTGGTAAATACTCATTTAAGAATCTTGTCTTTATTAAAAGTGTCACCTATACAAAGAGTAACTCGAGAATGAGTCTTTACTATAATCACTTCTTTTTTCTTAAGCTCCAAAATAAATATCTAACATACTATCAGTACTTCAACTATTATATATGAACATCGTTGACCTGCATAAACTCATCAATGACAACAACACTAACCGCAACACATAACATTGACTCTTCTCAAACCACATTATTTCCTTCCTTTATTAGAATTTCAACTCTAATATCATTATTATGAATCACACAATAGGAGATAATATTTTCTAGCAAAAACACACCCACACAAATAAGAGAACAAATACTAATACTAGCAGAAAAAAGACATTTAATCATAATTGTATAAGACTTACAAGCGCGGTTGTCCAACCACAATGAATTCAACCGTGATAAAAAGTACTGAAGATACAAATGCGGTTGTACAACTGCGATGGAAAATATAACATACCACCGCGGTTCTTCAGAAACCACGTTGAAAAATGGCTCAGACTGTGCAAAAATAACAAAAACTAGCACATATCAGCGCGGTTGTAGTGGGAACCGCGTTCGTATCCACCTGCAAAATAATTTAAAAATGGTTTTGCAGATACCAATGCAGTTGTTTCCATAACTGCGTTGGTATCTCCCTGCAATTTTCAATATTAAATTATTTGTGGCTTACTGTACTTAATTTCAAAAATGTCACCGTGTTATTTTTAATTGCGGTTCATTTTTAACCGCGATGATATCCCGCCTTGAAATGTATTTTTTCTATTAGTGTAAATCCTAAACTCTAAACCCTAAATCCTAAAAGTACAAATACTCGTCAAAATTATTACTCAACGAATAATCTTTTGACAAAAATTACAAACCCCCTCGTACAACTTTTTACGAAGATAGAATTATAAATCCTCTCAAATAACTTTTACAATAATAAAATTATAAACACTCTCACATAACTTCTACAAAAATAAAATTATAAACCTTTTCATACAACTTTTATAAAAATAAAATTACAAACTCCTCATATAACTTTTTATAATAATGAAATTGTAAATTCTGTTTTAATATACTACTACTCAAGTCCTTTATATATTCAACCGTGTTGTTGAGTCGGGATGACAATATCCAAATAAATTCTTTATTTTTATACAATTTCTTACTTTTTCTCTACTTCACATTAGTCAATGCGTAGATTTAGTAAATACCCGTTTGGTAATCATAAATACATAATTGTATTGTTTGCCATTTGTACATAACAGTATAAGAAATACTGTTGGAGACAGCATGCGTTTGTACGCACAAACCTGTTTTATTGTTAAATTATAATAACTACACCCTATGAGTCATCAATGAAGGGGAAAGGATTTAATTTTATTTAAATACTTAATTAATATTAAAAGATAAATACATCATTTGCCTAAACATTGGACACGTGTACCGAGCTCAAACAAAATTGTTAAATGAAATCATGTCTGTTAAATACTTTTAATTGTAATAAATATATTTTTCTTTTCATTTCATGTATTTTAATTATACCTAAACTTTTTGCTAATCTGTCTAGCAAGGCATCTTTATCTTTGCTCTGGATTTTATGGTCTTCCCATTTGAAGACACATAAATTCTAAATGATTGATTCAACACAAAACTTTCCAACTGATTTTGTTTTTTGTTTCTTCTTTTTCTCCAGGTCGCACTATCCAGAGTGGATCACCACAAAACTCATTTTTTAGACTATTTAGCGACCGTGGAGACAATTATTTATTCAGGCTGTATAATTTATTTAAGAGATAATTTATTAGTATGCATAAGCAAAAACCGTATCAAGGGAAAAAGAGAAAAATCCAGCAGGCTGATAAAATTATAAGTTCGCTGCACAAAAGTTTATGGTTAATGAGTCATTTGAACATCCAATTATAAAGAGGAAACTTTAAAATACTATACAATATTTTTAGTGTATAATATATATATATATAAGCATTATATTTTCTTCGCGCATGAATAACAATACAATATATTCCAATCTGTTTGAGTATATTGAATGATATGTGAAACATTATGTATTCTTTCGCGACAATGCTTTTCCTAGTGTTAAAATACCATATTTATTAGTAAATATATTGGTAATTGTTTTTGAAGTGTATTTTATTAACTGTTGGTATAAAAATATGGGAATAGTGGGACACACATGAGATTGAGAATGAAGAAATTAAGAAATTGAGAAGGACAATCTAGGATTCAATTAGGAATAATTAATGGTAAGAAAATATAAGAGGTAACGACTCAATTCTTTTTAAGAAAATATAGATAATATAATAGGATATTAGGAGTATCTAATATACGTAAATATATCAAAATATCTTTTTGTAACTTTCTAAACCAATAATAATGTTAGAGATTTAAGATTGATTAATGATAAGGCATTTCAATAATAATTAAGTAAGGACAAATCTCACTTTATAAGTTAGATTTGTAAGGTTGAGTTATGTTTAAAATTTACTTTTTAAGATAGTTTTTTGGCCTATCAAGTCACCCATTATCGGAGACTATCCTAAATATATAGTCTCACGCACAAGTTGAATAATCTCGACATGAGAAAGATATGTTAGAAATTTCACACCAACTAAAAATAAGACTTTTCAATAATATATAAGTAATTGCAAACAGATTTTATAAGATTAAATTAGACTTAAAATCCACTTCTTTCTATAATAAATTATTATAACAAAGATTATTTAACAAATACCATTGAATACAAGCCTCCACCACAATAGAGCATATAAAAAAACAGAAGAATAATTAGGTAAGTATTTTCATTATTTATTATACTCCTTTAATACAATTTTTTGAACAAAGACATCAATCACAGTATGCAAAATTCTGAACAAAAAAAAGTTTCTTGTTTCCATATGAATTTAATAATTCTTTGTTCTATGAATTTAAAAAAAAAATCATCTACATTATCTTTCAAATATTATTATATTTCACTAAAGAAATTTCGAAATAACATACATGGTTTCAACGGTCAAAAATCTATTAATAATTATTAACAAAATTTAGTTTTAGATAAATATCACAAATATTATTATTATTATTATTATTATCATTTTTATTAATGTTATTATTATTTTTTTATTAATGTCTCACTTAAAATGTAATTTTTCTTCCTTAAACCACTTCCTTCTCTATTGAAGTTCTCACTCTCACTTATCACCCATTCATATACCTATCTCTTCTCCCAAACTCTTTCATTCCGAACTTGTATAAACTTTGAAAAACTTATATGAAAAAAGAACTAGCCCACACTACTTGTCTTTGTCTTTTAAAAAGTTTATTTTTTTCTCACTTTTTATTAAAAAAAGTAAACTTTAAGCCTAACTCAACCTTACAAAATTGGCTTGTAAGGTGAAATTTGCACTCACTTATAAATTATTGAAAGACCTCATCTCTAGTCGATATGGGATCTCCAGCACACCCTCCTCATGCCAAGACTCCTTAGCTTGAGCATAAAACTTATATGTAAGAATGGTCTGATAACAGGTGGCTCGATAATCTCAACAACCTTGCTAGGATAGACTCTGATACCATATCGAAAGAAGTGGACTTTAAGCCTAACTCAACCTTACAAAACCCATATTAAGAAGTGGACTTTAAGCCTAACTCAACCTTACAAAATTCATATTAAGAAGTGGACTTTAAGCCTAACTCAACCTTACAAAATCGGCCTAACTCAACCTTACAAAATCGACTTGTAAGGTAAGGTTTACACCCACTTATAAACTATTGAAAGGCTTAATCTCTAGTCGATGTAGGATCTCTAACACACTCACCTCACGCCGAGACTCCTTAAGTCAAGCGTGAAACTTATATGTAAGGATAGTCTGACAGCGCCCAGTAACAGGTGGCCCAATAGGCCCAAAATCTTACTAGGCTAGTCTTTGATACTATATCAAGAAGTAGATTTTAAGTCTAACTCAACCTTTCAAACCGGTTTTATAAAGTTAAATTAGACTTAAAATTCACTTTTGATACTTTTAACTTTCCAATTAATATTTTCGTCAACCATTTCACACAACAGAAAGAGAAATAACGAGACAAAGTAAAAGACCGCAAGGGAGGCCAAGAGCAAGAGATGACATAATGTGGCACAATGACAAGGCTACACAAAAATAGCGAGGCCAAGAGCAAAAGATAGCACTAATGTGGCACAATGACAAGGCTACACAAAAATGTAGTAATAACAGGTGATGTTTACAAAGAGTGAATCCTATCAGAGTGACCCAATTCAAGTATTAAATCATGCATAAGATTGCATAGTCACCTGTTGATATAAGCACGAACCAATATGCAGATTTTTTTTTTTTCATTTTATCTTTCTTGTATTTACCAAAAAAAAATTGTCAAAGTTTGAAGTTTGCATTCTTTTTGTGTTTAATCATGCATATGATGCTTACATGACTACATATATGTCAACAAAATCAATGAATAAGCTTACCTTCACTTATGAATAGAAATTAAATGTTCTAGGTAGGTTAAAATTCAAAATTAGGTGTTGATTGCATTAGTTTGTACAATTCAAACAATTAGTAGTGGATAGTTTTTCAACACAATACTAACCAACAATAACATTTAGCTGAGCCCCGTGATATAGAATTTATAGAGCTTTGTTAGCTTGCATACAAATATGGTGTCCCTTAGCCTTATATTTGACAGCTTTAACAATTCTGAAATTTGGGAGGTAGTGGCATCTTTTCTTGTTTTGTTTTTTTGTTATCACTTCAATGTCTCACTACCTTAGAACCCTACCCAACAAACACACTCTTATTTAACCACTTGTGTTCACAAATTCAACCATTTTTGCTTATCCCTTTTATGGAGAACAACTTTTTTTTTTCTTTTTCTTCAACAAGATAAGATACCCAGAGAGTCGAATTGTCATTTACATTAAAGAACAAATTGCTTCTTAAGCATGTCAAGTCAAATACAGACATGAGTTAAAAAGTAATACGTCTCGAGAAGTGTAACGATGTTTAACTTAAAAGTCAAAACAAGTCTTGCAAGTGATAAAAATCAAATTCTCTACAATCAAAAGAATTCCATATGAAAACCAGCAACAAAATCCCTTCTACAAACCACGTCTATGCTGAGGATTGGAGTGTGTTTAAAAGAAAGAAAAATAGCAATAAAAAAGTTTAATATAATTTGTAAGAAAAACTTAAATAATGTTTTGTTTCTGTATATGATTTTCGATAATTTATTAAAGATCAAAAGTAAAACGAAAATGTGTCAGTCTTATTTAACTTAAACAGAAAAAAAAAATATTGAAGACAATATACAAAATCAACAAATTAATAAGGGATTAAAAAATGATTATTAAAACCTAACACCTTAGCTTGAAGAAATTTATTATTTAAAGAATGAAATTTGGAACTTTGGTAAAAATCAAAAGAAAAGGGGTTTATTTTTTTTATAAGATATCACTCGAGATATCATCACTATGAGATGTAGATATTTCAATAATCTTGACATTTTATTTCTCAATAATTATATGCTTTTTTAAATAAATATATAAAACTCAAAAAACAAAAATACAAATCAACGTGATACCAAGTAATCATGAAAACCGATATTTAAAAGGGTTAAAGTTATTTATAAAAAAGTCATGATTAATATAAAATGGAAAATCTTTCACTAAACAAAATTTTGTCTCAAAGTAGTTTAGATTATCACCTTTACTATGTAAAATTTTAAAATTTAATCATCTAGCCATAGTCATACAATATTTCCATCTACATGTTAATTCTCAATATACAATACTCGATTTATTAAAAGAATCTATTACCAACATAAATTTACTTTCGGCCACATAAAAAGATCAATCTTCAACACCAAAGTGTGTGGTTAGATCATGATCTCTTATTAATTATAATCTCTTTAAAAAGATTACCAATTATATGTCACCACCAATAATAAAAAGATTTTTTTATTTTATTAAGACGTTTCGCATTTTTTAAACACCGTATTCATGTTTGAAAGTCGCGAGATGAATATCTTACATTTGAGTACTTCAAATATTATATATCAAGCACTTACAAACTAAAAAAATAGAAATATAATTTATAATACATTTACAGGTAGCTTGTTATCATTCTCAAAATTAGAAAGTAAACAAACAAGAAAAAAAAGACGATGAGGAGTCTTGAAAACATTTTCTTATTTTTTGATAAATAAATAGGCAATGATTTCTAATTCTTGGTCAAAAAGATAAAATAAATATTAATGTCTATTAAGTTTTGAGAATAAATTTTAATCATCGTAAAAAAAATATATTAGACCGACGAAATAAATTGTTCTCTATTTTAATATTTGAAAACAACTTTTTAAAAATTATTACCGAAAATGTTGTAACTTGTAGTGTCTAATTTTTCTTATTTCTGTGCGTACTAGTTTATTGTTAGATTCATTTTTCACTACTGAAGATCAATGAATTAATTACTTAATTTAGAGCTATAATTTTTTCTTCTCGTACTAATTCTTATGTGACTAAATTTTAATGATTTTTTTAAATATGCAATTTTAACTTTCTGATAGTGTTATATCAACCGAAATTTATTAAAGAAGTACAAATTATTCAACCGAAATTTATTAAAGAAGTACAAATTATTCAACCATCGAAAGATACTTAATTAGTCCAAAGAATTAAAGAAAATAAAAATTCTTTCATTTAACACTGATACAAATTAACCATGGATACAGGAATTTGAAACTATTAGAAAAACTAATTTCACTGAATTAAGGTAATTAAACACATAAAACATAATCCACTGATTTTATATTAGAAATTTATGGATAAACCTAAAGATCGTGTAGATCACAGGAAAAAAAAAAAACAATACCAAACTAAACAGAGTATCTGGTTTTTAAAACCGAACTTGACTGAATTATTTTTAGAAAAAACTGAAATGAATAGCTTGATAAAAATGGTTCAACTTTAACCAAAGCATTTTCATAAAATAGTTTAATTTATCGAACATTTTTCACATTGGTTCTCTAAAAAAAGTAACTACATATATAAGTGCAAAACGGATAGTCGAACTAAACCAGAAAAAATCAAACCATGATAATAGTTGTTTTTATTTAATTCTAAATTACTTCAAATGAAATGGTTATATATATATATATATATATATATATATATATATATATATATATATATATATTGTGTGTCTTTAGCTGATACATAATGCCCCACCACGACCACATATTTTTCTTCAGACAAAACCTAGTGCATGTTCTACAAAAATGGTACGGCTGTTTTGATCTTTTCAGAGTTTATATATATAAAAATGTGCAAGCTCTATTAGGTTTTAATTTTTGTGGCAGTAACTGGAAAGGAAGAGAATGGAAACACTTTACAGGAGAAGATGTTCTCCAACTAATGTGCTTGTTGGAAGAAAAATCCTGTTCTCCAACCATTCTTTCCCACTCCATTAGATGATGTAATTGTTTATACGCCATTGCTAATATTCCTCATTAGAGTGTTTTCTATTGTTTACTTTTGTCTAGCACAGTGTTGCTTCTTTTTTCTTTCTTGTCACAGATCAGCAAAACCGAAGAGTGCATGCACAAAGGGCTATGCAAATGCCAATTATATGAATTCACCTTTTTATGTAAATTGTTTATTGCTTTCATCTGTGCAGTGTCGGTGTTCTTGATTCTCTGATCGATTTAACAATTTCCTATCTGATATTCTCTGATCAGTGTTTTTAATTCGTCTTTATTCACTAATTTTAATATTGAATAATGAATATACGATTTCGTACTAAAAAAGTGAAACAAAATGAAATAGATTTTTTAGATAAAATAAAAAAAATATTATTTTAAGATAAAATTACTAATAAAAAAAATAAGATTTTATGTTAGTTTTAGAAAATCTTTTATATCAGTTTAGTAAATGATATTGATGTAAACGATTAAAAAATTTATGACTTTTTACATTGGTTTTTCAACTGATATAAAATAGATAAGAATTAAAAACTAAATGATAGACAACTAAAAAAATTAAATTAAAACAAGTTTTATATAAAAAAGAAAGTTAGTTTGAAAGTAAATAAGAATGAAATTGTCCATTTTTAATTTAGAACTTTTTACTAAGATAAATTTTATACAATTTTTTATCAAATTTTTTCAAGTTTAGCTTCTAATGAAGCATATTACTTTTTTTTAACAAAAATTCAATATTTTCATTTTTCATTCTAATATTCCTTAAATTTTACATCAATTCAACCATCCTTAATCACTATATCTCTTTCACATTTTTGCATAAACATTATCTTTTTTAAATTAATAAAAAGTATAAATTGAAAGTAATATAACTTAGACACAAATCAATATATTAATATAATAAAATGACAACAAAAAAAGTTATAAACTTTATCATCTTCTTTCTTCCCTTCCTCACAAAGACTATTAACAGCTTTGTTGGACTTAAAGATATCTCTAATCTCCAAATCACAACGGGTGTGCGTGTTGACTGACTTAGATATGTGTATTATTTGGTTTAAGGTTTTACAACATGTATTCTTTGAATATGTATTTTTAGATATGTGTATTATTATTTGGTTTAAGGTTATACAACATGTATTCTTTGAATATGTATTTGCTGATAAAGTTTACGAGAGGTGCAATAAATGATCTGGTATTACCACCTAATGACATAATAATGAGAAAAAATTACTTCTACCAGTTTATCTATCAAACTTAAGTAGTCAGACAACTAAATAAGATTTGAAAGTGTATGTAGGTTGTTATAGTGTGGCATTTGGTTACATAGTAGCAATAATATATTTAGAAACTTTGTAATAGATACTAAGGAGATTTTTAATTTAATTCAAGTTAGAGCTTGGTTATGGATCACAAATAAAACTTATAAGGCAAAATGTTCATATTCTGATTGAGTTGTCTCAAGTCAAGTAAATAAAGATACTCTAGTGATTGCAGTACGACAAGAGTGGATAGGAGTGTTAAAGTGAATTCTTACAATGACTGCAAATACATATAAACTTGACTTTTAACTGCTATTTTGACAATATTTGGCTTGGTAGTACATCGTTGCAGACATTTGTGGTAGCTCAATGTGTTAGCTTCTTTATGTTTCAATCAAGGCCATGATTTTGTTATTTTATTGGAGAGAGCTCTTGTATTGTATAGTTTGAATTTGGAAAATATTTTAAATGACCTTTAAGACAAGCTGGTCTGCAGAAGGGTATAATGTAAATGACAAAACTTCATAATTTTGATTTATGGCCAAGGTTTCAGGGTGATTTTTTTGAAAACATTTGATTATGGTTTGTCTATAAATGTTATATTGGTCTTATTTATATAATAGGTTAGACTTATAATTTTTTAAACAATGAGAAGATTTATTATACAATGGGAAGGATCTTCTGAATAAGTTCAAACAATTTAGGATGCTTGTAATATTTTATAATCATTCGACTTATTAATTATACTTTACATTTACTAATGTTTCCACGTCTATTTATTTTTTATTGTTGTTAAAAAAAAAACATGTTATTTACTTTTCTCATTTTAATTTAAACAATGGATTTTACCCCACTTACATTAATTATCAGAAATTTCGCTGAATATTGATAACATGCTTGGCTACTTTACTAGAATCCTATAAGAAAAACAAATGAATAAGAAAGAGTTCATTTGGTTAGACATAGAAATCCACCGATAGATATATTTTTATGTACTTAAGGAGTTAGTATGTTGAAAATCTCAGATTGATTAAAGATAAGACATTTTAATAATTTATAATTGGATACAAACATCAATTTACAAGCTAGTTTTTTTCGAACTTCACATTTACTTTCATTGAAACTCCTACATGACTAAAAAGAAATAACCATATCATTTTAAACGAGTTCCAAACAGCCCTTATGAAAGTTGACTCAAAATTCAGAAAATATCTATACTTATATTTACATTGATAGGTTATAAAAATTTTAAAAATAATTTAGAAAAAAATGGTAATCGTAAACGAACTTTTATAATGATTTTATAGTTTATCTTTCTCTCTATATATTTTCATCATACCATGCATATCTTCTTAATTTTCAATAATTTATGTTTAAAACAAAACGACAAGCAAAGAAGTGTGGACAAAAGGTAAGCTAAAGCCGTTAGTATTTCTATAGGATGCGGTGCACGTGCACAATAAGACACACTTCACCCAATTTCTTACTAATAATTGCATCCGTGTAACAATAATTCCATAATATTAGTGAATATATTGTTTTAATAAAATACTTATATTTTATTTTTGTGAGAAGAAATATAGGAGGAGGGTGAATCTCATAAACATAAATTCTTTAAAGTAAAAAATCTATATATTCATAAAATTTTAATTAAAAAAACACTTTCTTCTAAAAAATTAGAAGAAATGCTCATTGAAAATATTTTTTAATGATCCAAGATGGTGCCAACTATCTCCCTTGATGTGTTTAGTGGGGTTCGCACAGGCATGTCCACGTCACCACCAATCTTATATAATAGTGTTTCTTGCAGCTTTACAAAAGAATCCATGCTTGGGAACAGTGTTTATGTGATAAAGAAACCTAAGTGCACGAATGTGGATCAATAAAACCAAATCCTATCGGCCTTCACAATTAGAATAATCGCAAGACGTTAAAACAAGACTCAGCCTCGGATTCCTCGGCACAAATTAACCAAATAGAAGATGAATTTAGAAACTGAAGGTTCAGAAAGAGAACCATCCAACCTTTATGTCAGTCTTCTCTCTAAACAATCAGTTCCAGCTCTGAAAAAATTACATTTATAAATTTACTGCAAGTTTAGTAAATTTGAAATATGTCACCAAAACTGAGCTTTTTAATCTCTGGTTTAGGTGTGCCTTCAAATATCGAATGTTTAACTTCTACTGCGTTGAAGGTCTGTACCCATATAAAATGTCAAGGGTTATGCTCATATCGTAATTCTGTGATCAGAATATATATAAGATCAGTATTAATTATATAACTGTTGTGCAATCTTCACTTGATATCACCAAAGAACTGTGTTCATGGATAACAACTGAGACCAATAATATCTATTTCAGTTTTTGCTATATTGATATAGCTGCTTAATTTTAATTTACATATCAGAAGCAAAGAATTTTAAATGGATTGATATATATTACGTCACAGTTACAACTTTAGAATTATTTCTGAACTTAAAAAATATAGGATCTGAAACTAGAAGTCAAGGTCCATCTATGAAGAAGCAACATTGTCTGATCAAAGGATTAGATATACATTAATTCAATCATAAAAGCATTCTTAGAAACGTAATGAAAATGGTTTTCTGCTTTGCATTCTGCAGAAAATTACCTGCCAGGGAGATCAAAGGGCATGGTGTATGAACAAAGATGATGCAGAAAAGTTTAAAAAGACCATTCAAATTAAACAAACCCCTAGCGTTTAATATGGGGCCATGATATCCAAATTTCTAGGTATAATCCTCTTATCCTGCACAAATCTAGAAAAATATACTAGAAAATTTCCACGTGAATTATATGTTTTTCTTTTTTCTTAATTGGACGGTACGTATTATTTGCTGTTGTTAATGGCACTATAATTTTTTTTTTATAAATATAAATTCATACAATAATATGCAACATGTTGAGTGCAACTTTTAATTATCTTATCTACTATTTAGTCAATAGCTAAAAACAATCCATAATGATGCAACCCAAAAGCAAACTCTTTGTGAATACTACCAACTACAAAAGAACACAATGTTGCATAATGATTGAGACACATCTGCAGAAAGCTTGATTTTTCAAAAGAATATATAAATATAGGATATACAATGCAGCTAGTTTTCAGTACAATCAAACACTAGTTTATTCAGGAGTGACTAGTTTATTCAGGAGTGACTTTGTCATTTAAAAATGTAGTTTGAACAGGGGGCAGTTGTTCAAAACCAAGCCATGATATAGGGACTGGTTTAGTGTATTGATTCACATAATTTGCTAGAGCAAATAGCTTGGTTGTCCTTCATTTGAATTTGAAAAGGTTTAACAATGACAGAGATGGAATTTGTCTTTGTTGGGATTGTTGTTTTGTGCTAAATGTTAAGTTTTGAGAAATTTCTTTGACTGTATTAAACAGCTAGTGGAGAGTGGAGACAACCTGGAATTCCTAAGAATGTAGTTTCAAGGCTCAAGTTAACCTAATTTTGTTGGGAAATTGACTGAAATGATTGACAGTATATAATATGCGTACGTGAATGAACAAGGGTTGGTCCTACAAATTTGTCCTTCCTAGTATCTACCTGACACAAACCAAAACAAGTATAATTAGAATAAAACTATATATACTCTACTCCCTCACACTTCAAATAAGTTAGACTATACCTACAAACTTCTTTGCATCAGCTTTAGAAAAGAAAGATATAAAAAAAAATTAACTCATACTCCAAGTTAACTAATAATTTTTTTAAAAATAAATAAAAAGTTTTACAAATTATATCAACTATTTTAATTATACTTTTTGTTTTAATCATTATAAAGGTTACTTTTTTATTAAAAAATAATTTTTCATACATTAAAATTAATTTATATACACTAATTTATAAAATATTTTTATTTATTTTTTAAAATTTTATTTTAACGCATATGCCACTTAAATTTAACTTATAAAAATATTTATTTTTTTGAAAGTGTTTAGCAAAAAAATATCTAAACAGAATTTATACATATTTCCTTTAAGAAAATGGTGAACACAAATTCTCGTTTTTTGTAGATGGTAAAAGAAAATATTTAAAACCATATGAAAAGGTAAATATGTAATAATAAAAATAACTTAATAATTTTAATAGATACACTTAATTAAATATATTTTTGTAATAATTGTTTTTCAAGCTTTATTTCAAATGCATGAAAAATAATATTGATAAAGAATCAAGTTCCTTCCTCTGTTTTCAATTTTTGTTCTTACTAACGTCACTTTTTTTCATTTTCTTCTCTAAACCAAACATTTTTATATTGGAACTGCTCATTATACAATGATAAAGTGAATGCAACCTAGTATGAAATTAAACACATATGTTCTTAGGCTTTATACTACTAAATTTTAGAACATGTATACAACTTTTGTGTTTAGGTTCAGGCCCAATCCAGATGAATCTATGGCAATTGTTTCTTGCACCTCACATTTGCTTCCTACACCCCATCAGATATGTGAATATGAATGGATTAGCATGCCCATGTCAGTGAAGACAAAAGGATATTAGGATTTTTTTGGTAGACACCGATGTTCATGTTATAGGAGGTGCTGCGGAAGTATACTTCCGTCATTGAAGAGGTATAGAATTTTATGTGTAGAGAATTTTTTGGGTTAGATTATTTTTATTTGAATGTGTATGGATTTTACGGGTGTAGTGTGGCAGTTTTAGAAAGCAATTTGGGTGATTTTTTGATGAGTTTTGGGTGATGGTGGTGTACTTTTAAGAGTTTCGCCATTTTTTCTACGTTTATGGAAAAATTTTGGAAAATCATTTTCGGAAGCTAACTTCTTTTTAGATTTCAGATTAGTTCCGGAAATATTTTCTAAAACTTTCAGATTAGTTCGGGAAAACGTTTTCTAAAACATGTTTTCAAAAAGAGATTTTCTGTAACATGTTTTCGAAACTTAAATTAAACTTTCAAGAAAAGTTTTCTAAAACTACTTTTTGCATTTACAAAATTCAGAGAACTAAATCTGAAAGTCATCTTTATATCGTTAATATTCATTCTAGAATACCAATTATGAAAGTCATTTTTACATCCTCAAGAATAGTTTTTATTTTAAAATATGATGGGTGAAAGAAGCAAATGTAGGGGTGCAGGAAGCAATACTCCTAATATTCACTTCAAGTCATCAATATTGAAGTCCTGCTATGATTAAAGGGTCATGGCTTTTGGGATTAGCCCATCCTAAGCAAAACTTGTTTGAAAGGAAACATGGATCAAACAACCCATCAAATACTATAACATACCAATATTTTAGTTTATACAAAATATAAAATAATATTTTTTACATAATTAAAATTTATATAATTTTTTAAATAATATAAACTAATACTATAATTCAAATGTATGATAAAATATCGTTAGACATATTAATTATATATTTGAAATTTATAATAAATAATCTTCATTATATTTTTTAAGTTATTATTAATTTAGAAATAGTGATAAAAGAGGAGATAAAATATTATAAGAAAATTAGTTACAAAAGTAAAAAAAAAAAAAAAAACATAGTTTCAAAAGGTTTAGAAATATTTTTTGGTTAATTATAATATGAGAAATGTACATTTAAAGAAGAGGAAATATTAAGAATTTTAATTAAGAAAGTAAAAATAAAAAATTATGTATTTTAATTTATAATACTGTAATAAATATTATAAAGAATTTCTCAGTAGTTTTTGTTGATATAACTCTAATAATTTTTTTGTATGTGTAATTTATTCTTATTATTATTATTGTATTATTATTAATTTATGATATATTGGTTAAAAGGGAGAGTTAAATAACATAAATTTGAATAGTAAGTTTGAACTTTGATTTTGAGCTAAAATGATTTTTTATCTTAGAGTTAAAAACAAAGAGATAAAAGTTTGAAGGGTGTCAATGGAAATCTAAAAAGAAAAACATGTTGTCTTCTTTTTCCTTTCCCTCAAAACCATATTTTTATTCTACCTTTTTTTCCCATCTTCAAAAATTCATAATTTAAGCTCTCACGTGTTTGTTGATGATTTTCAAATACATAACCTAACTACGAGATAGATTATAGTAAGGGTAAAGTCATTTTTATCTTCTATTTTATCCCTCTTTAAACCTTCATTTTTCTCATCACAGAGTAAACGTGAAATGTTTGGAAAAACCAAATGCATGAGGTTTGTTCTTCTTGTTTTTAAAAGTATAGAGTATGAACTTGAGTGTGATTTCTTGGTTAAATTCTAATTTTTTTAGCAGGAGTTTTGATGTGTCTTCTCTCAACAATTCATTCTTAATATTCTAGTTCCCACACTTCTAAGTTACTCCAAAAGTAAAAAAAGAAAATAATAATGTTATTTTGAATTAAATTTTATTTTATTTATTTGGATATATATTCAAGCATGCAAAACAGGTTTGGATCAAATAGGTAGTTTTGGTATAAAAAAAATGGGTATTTAAGAATTTTAATTTTGTATGAATATTTTGATATTAGAATGTGATTAACAATTTTGTATTCGTCTGACAATTAGTTTATGTGTTTGGTTTGTTTTTGGTGAAATTAACATAGTTGGACTTTTCATGATATATTTTAAATTTAAACATTTTTATATTAAGGATTAGAATTTTGTATAAATATTCATCATGTAGAAATAGAATATAATTGAGTTTTGACTAAAGGTCGTGAAGAACTTGTTTATGAGGTTGATGGGAATATGATTAATAACAAATTACATTGTCTTAAAAAAATATTTTAAACGTAAGTACTTTAACTTTTTAAAGTCTTAAAAAGTTAAGGATATTGTAAGGGAAATTGATGAAATGTTCAAAAACCAACTTAATTAAAGTTGAGTAGCATTGATTAGTATTTAAAGTTATGAAGACAACTAAAAATAAAATTTATTATAGTTGATGAAATAGTAGATTATGATTAATTAGGTGTCAATAATAAGTGTATGATTTTGCATATCTTGATCAAACCATCTAATCTCACTTAAGTGAGATGAAAATAAATTCAAAGATATTTATTTTGTGTATAGTCTCAAAATTTAAGTAATTAGAAGTTGCTCAAATAACAAGTAAGCATTTGATGAAGATAATATTATATAAATTTTCTTAAGCAACAATATGTTGCTTAAGTAAAAAATAAGTTGTTTGAGTGACAATGAAACATTTGAATAATGGAGAAGATCATGACCAACCTATTTTCTTAATGTATATTGTTAAAAGGATACTTCTTTTCATATGCATGTTGTGATATATTAGTTATATTTTGTAATTGTTATTTATGTTTAATTTTAAGGAGTATGTGAAATTTGTTTTTAATCAAGTTTATGAATAGGTTTGAAAGGTAAAAAAGTATCATATTAAGATGTGGAGTATACAGAGTATACAAATCATTAAAGAAAACTTCATTAATTTTCAAAATGATATAAATAAAAGATTTTAAAAGTCAAAAGTTGATGGTGACGACTCCTGTACGGTTACTTTCATATTTCCACACTAAGTGCAAGGAGTTATCATAACTTCTTATTAGTTAATCTTTATGTTGTATTTGATTTTAAGTTGATATTAGTTATTGATTAATGTATTTAAGACTTTTCTTTCATGTAGGCCTCGAGTTTAAATATAATAAAAATTAAATAAAATTAAAAATGTTGTTTTGATGATGTATAATTTTATGAGAAAAGGTAAAAATTTATTTAACTTAACCTTTTATATATATGTTTATATATTTATGGTTGTGATAATTTTGTGTTGATATGCAATCGGATAAGCACACTCCTAATTTTTTTTTTTAGTTTGTAAAAATATCTATATATATCAATTACATGACAACTTTTGATATAGTCAGTGTAAACAATAATAAACTTACTCTAAGTAATAATTATTCAATAACAATACAAAACTATATAGTCTCCTCTATTAGACAGTTTTGTTTTTGGTCAATATCTTAGTTTTAAGTTTTTTTTTTTCTTATTATGTGCAATGATAATTTTGAAGCTTGAATAAAACTTCATCTGTACCAACCTATTCGATTTCATCTTACCTTTGAGATAATATATTATGTCAGTATGATTACCACGCTCACTAATTATAGTTGTTGCTTTATATGTGAATTATGATTCTCAATTGCTGATTGGGTCCTGTTTTTCGACTTCTAATGAAAGTTTTCTATAAACAAAAACAAACACATATAAAGGTTTCTCTTAAATTTCCGTAAAACTTGTATCCTTAAATTTAAAATGATGCGGCTTTCTTCTCATTTACTAAACTCTGAGAAATTCTTATTTAATTCTAAAGGTAAACGTGAAATTTAAGATGTATTGTGGCTGTGATTATAGTTTCTCTCTGAATAACATTTACAGAATAATGCAGCAAGTTATTCGAAACTGATAATATATCTAAATTTTATTGTGTGGAGAAAACTTTGCAACAAGTGTTTTCTTTTTCTTCTTTTTTATGGTGTTGGTTTTAGTTATTTGTAGCCTTATTAGATGATAAGTGATGACAATATTTGTCATGTGTTTGTTTGTGTCTCACATTTATTTGTCTTTCTATTTGACTTTGAATGAGATTTCAAAAAGCACGTTAAAATTTAAGATACTAACAAAAAATAATATGATTTTTTCAAAATAAAATCAACTAATTAACTTCCTAATGCTGAGAACAAGCTGGAATAATATATTATGGTTTAAGAATAACATGTGATCTTTGTAAGAAAATGTGTTTCTGGACAGAATATCAACTATTTACTAATATTTAATCTATTAAGAAAACACGTTACTCTTATTAGAATAATCGATTAAATAAAAAAAAATCAATAATTTGGTGGCTTTAAGACAAACCTGCTTTCAGAAATAATTGATTTAAAACAGTAAATCAAATGTTTATCATTCGAACCCAGATTTCTAAAGAACAAAACAATTAATTACACACATAAAATAATTCACTGTGTTCAAATAAAAAGATTTTGATAATGAATTAGTATTAATATACAGATCAATAAATTATTATTCAATTATATGGATATATATGACAAAAATATTAATGTTTATAAAAAAATTAAGAGTCAAATTTTAATAATTTCCAATTGATTAATAATAACTATTTACACTAACAGTGCCTTTAATTTCTAGTAATAAAAATTAGTTTCAGGGTAGGATACGATGAAAAAGGAAAAACCAATTCAAATATGGAACTATAATCTCACGGACACGATATCAACAAAATTAGTGATGATATTAATTACATTACAGCTAAGTGTAAACGTGTAATTTAGATTATTGACTAAAAATGCGCTAATATCTTATTAGATTGACCAAAACCATCTTTAAACTCTGATTATAAAGTGAATAAAGGCGGCCCATTGGGCCACGTGTGTCATTAATTGAGCCCATGGCCGCCGAAAGAGTTGCCTAATGAGACCTTTCACTCTTTTTTACTGAAAAGACTCTGTTGCCCCTAATCGACCTTTTTTTTTCAATTTTCGCTTCGCTCGCTCTTTTCACTTTCGTTCTCGCTCTGACCGGGAAAAGAAAAGAGAAACCAGTTTTCACCCTAGATTTCCTCTCTCTGTTCTTTCTTTCTTTCTCTCTCTAAAATCTCAATGGCGTTCACTTCGTTTCTCGGCAGAGTGCTCTTCGCGTCCGTTTTTATTCTCTCTGCTTACCAAGAGTTAGTTCATATTCCTCACTCATCCTTTCCTCGTACTTCGAATCATGTTAATTTTTGTTGTTGGAGTAATTTATTGGTTTAACACTTTTTTTTTAACTTCTGCTGTGTTGCTTGTTGTGTTAGTTTCCCTGTTTGGATCTGTTACGTTCAATTGACTCGTCAAAACGATTCTGCAGATCTGTGTTTCACACCGTTGAAGTGCATAAAACCGATATTTTTTTTCGCTTTTAGATTTTGTTTTTAATTTTTTTGCAATTCCCTTGTTCGTCGCAGTGTCAGATTTGTTATAGGCGTGAGTCAATTTCTTGGTATGGTAGTTAGATCTTCTCGCATCAATTGCATTTATTGATTTGCAATTGCTAACTGTAGTGTAGTTGCCAGCTTTGATGATTGCCGGTGTGGTTAAAAAATCGCTTTATTACATTAACGGTTTCGGGTTTTGTCAATCTAAGTTTGGGTGGGGTAGTTTACGAATGAATTTTGACCGTGTGCTGTTCTTACCAGTTAGTCATTAAGAAGTAGTGTGGGCGCAGGGTACTTTTTGCTGGTAGTTAAATAATTTGTGTGGTCGTTTCACTCTCTTTTCGTTTATAATGTGTTATTTTGAAACTGGGAAATTATTCCGAAAAAAAAAATGATAGGCTTATATTATTAATGTTAGATGAAAGTCAGTCAATTTTCAGTTTTCGTTAAAAGAAGTCAGATTTTTATTAGTGCGCACTTAAATAAATTTCTCAATAAGCACTTATCGAAAATTAATATAAGATGAAAATTTTGTCATAGTAAAAAAATGTTTATACATAATTTAATTTGTAGCACTCCCTTTTGGCTTCTTCAAAAAGCTAATTTTAACATTGCATAAGATTATTTCAACTAATGAGATAAAGTTAATTTATTTTACCATCTTATTTTCGATGCCTACTAGTATCTGTTACGTTTAATCTAAACAGGACCCAAGTCCTTGAGCTGAAAATGACTATTTGTTGGGGATCAGGGTATATTGGCATGTACACGTATGGTCTTAGTTAACCCTCGATCCTATCCTGTTCCTTGCTCGTTGAGGGCAAGGTGATGATGATATTTATCTTGTATCAAGTTATGGTTCCAACAGAGATTGCATGTCTGTGTTTTGGGGTTAAGGCATGGATTGAGGGAGACAAATCTATAATCGATAACACACCATTACACTAACTGAATTTCTGATTGTCTTTGCTAGTGGACTATTACCTTCTGATTTAAGTGGAATAATGTGAATTATGTTCCTCTTTTCTTTTCTATACTTGCCCATTTTTAATTCTTATTTATTTAGATTTGCTTGTTTGCATTTTTAAGAACCTGATTTATAGGATTATTTGTTATATTCTTGGGCTACTTGATAGTGTTTCTTTTCAGTGTTCACTGTTTACATTTAATCAGACATTAGAAACTAATAATTCTTTCCATTTGTCGTTCTGATTCTGGAAGCACATAGCAATCAATCATTACTTGTTTTTATTTATTTGTTTTGTTTTCTTATTTACCCTCACTTTCTTTCTATATTTTGTACAGATTTAATGCTTATGGGGTTGATGGCGGACCCGCAGCAAAAGCACTGAGACCGAAGTTTGATGCATTTGCACATCAAGTACATTCAAGAGTTGCATTTCAACTTCCGGATATTGATGTTAGTTTCTGTCTTTTATTATCTATCATTTAAGGAAAGCATGATTAAGATACAACCAAACAGATGAACAAGTTCTTGGTTAGGAACAAAATAAGGACAAGGTGATTAAATTTAACGTCTGACATGGAGTTGAACGCTGCTTGTGAATGGCTACATTTATCTATTATTAGTTATAGGTCTAATGTCTATTTAATGGTTGATGAAACATATACATTGGTATTTAATAGTGTTTTTATTGTAACTGCGTGTTTAAATAAAAGTACCATTTATAGTGAACAATGAATTAACATTGCTTGACTGCTTGCAGCACATATCCAAAATTGGGTTCTCAGCAGGCAATAGGATTAGCCAGAAAAATAGTTTAAAAAATTGGAGAAATGTTCTAAGAAAATGGTACAGGTGCAGGCAGGAGATGGGCAAGTTATGAAACATTGTAGTAGAAAATAATTGAACTTTCTTGCATTGTTATAGCTATCATGCATCTAGTGCATCCTTATGTGGACTTGTTCCGTACTTCATCCAATTAAGTGCTCCTTGTAGCATACATATAATGTTACTTAGCAGATGTATTTATATGATTGATTTCATTAACAGATGAAGTTTTTAATTGCCGGGGCTATTGCTCTCAAGGGCATTGGAGGGATTCTTTTCATACTTGGCAGCTCTTTTGGAGCTTCCCTTCTGGTTTGTTGCTTGACTTTAACCTATGAAATTGAAATTGGCTTTTCAAGTGCTCAATTTCTGAAGCCTTGGTTATTTTCTCCGTGTAGCTTTTGCATCAAATGATTACTACTCCGATACTGTATGATTTCTACAATTATGACAGCGAGGACAAAGAATTTATTCAACTTTTCATCAAATTTACTCAGGTAAGAGCAGTGTTCCCTCTTTTAAAAAGAAATTCATATGGAACGCTCAAACTAGAGCTGTAATGTTTCATGTATTGTTGCAATTTATCAAATATTGTACTCCTTGCAGAATATGGCCCTCTTCGGGGCTTTGTTGTTTTTCATTGGGATGAAAAACTCCATTCCTAGAAGGCAACCCAAGAAAAAGGCTCCCAAAGCAAAAACCTATTAGTTGCAAGGAGTTCTTGGATCGTTCCTGGTTGCTCGTTACACCCCTCCAATTCTCCAGGATTTGATTTAGGTGTCTGTTGCAGAACAAATGCTTCCCCCTTTACCCATGAGTATTCAGTGTACCATCCGTCACGGATTATATTTAATTTATAATTATTTATATATGTATGTTATTTTTTGGTTTGGTTGACATTAGGAACTATCTTTCGATAACTTGTATACGAAGAGGGAAAAAAATATCAGAGCCTGTTCATTCAGACTTTGAGTGCCAATTTCGTTATATAGCGGATTTGATCGGAAGGTAAGGTCTGACGGTTGCTATTTTGAACTAAGCTTGATTTCTCCACCTTGGCACATGTTTCTTGTTTTTAGTTTCTTTGGTTCTCTTGGTTTGGTAAGGAGATTTATGCTCATTTGAATTTTTCATCTGATATGGTTAAACATAGAGAAGACTAGGCACTACAAATTAATTGGATATTAAGTCTATGTTCAGATAATTTTTTCAATTATAGAAAATAAAATGTATTTAGAGAAGTTTATTTAAACAGAACTTAAGTCTTCGTTTTATCTATGTCAAGCTTCGAATAAGAACTTTCACTGGGATTCTTATAGGAAATCAAATAGAGTAATTGCCAATAATCTCGGTTTGGTATGGATTAGAGAATATTATTGACAGCTCACAAGACAACGCGTTTTGTAGTAATCTTCAATTTTTCTTCCTTCTCTCGATTAGTTTATGAAATTCCAACTTGTTTATGTCGCGTTGTTATGGACGTCAAATTATCACACTTCGCTTTAATAGTTGGACTTCCGCATTAGACGGAGTTTGGAAGGGATTCAAGGTAGCTAGGTTGAAGCCATAGATAAAGTGAAAATTGGCGTCGGCTGAAGAATAATATAAAATAAACACTGGGAGAATAATTTTTTAAGATGGTTTGATTGGAAAGAAAAAAAAAATATATGAAGAAATACGATAATCTTGTATAATTTATTTATAACAGTTTTATTATGACTTGACGTAGTTTGTAAATAAGATATATAATCAATTATGTGCCTTCATAATTGATAATATAATTTTAGTATCTATATAAATGGTCAAATAATCAAATGTAAGTGACTAGGAAAACTAGAAATTTGATCTCTAACTGATGGCAATTTTTTTTTTTCAAAATTAATTAAGAAGCTTCACTGAGGCCAATTCTCTCTCGCGGTAGTGTATATAAATAATCGTAATTGAGTGTAAATCAATTACTTGTTTTCGATAGAGACCGGTTTTTAAATTCCAGACCAAAAGAAGCAACCAAAAGTTTTGATGTGTTTCTTCCCACACTATAAAATTCTTGGATACCTCTTATTTATTCTGGAATGGACTCACCAGAACATATTTGAGAACGTAAAATAACCAAACCAGATATAGCATGCAAAAATCAGTGAAGAGAAAAGGAGAAAGCAACAAAGTATGTAAACTAGTTTTTGAAGAAAGAGTGCAAGAGTTGGTGGTTGACGAGATTAAGAAGAGTAATAAAGAAATGCAGTATAAAAGTGCATGTACACTGAATATTTCAATCTCTTTCCACACACGTTATTATGAAATTTTCCGAATTTTGAGCTCACCATAATTTTAACAAACTATTGACTACTTTTTGTCGTTCCAGACAACGGGTTTTAAATTGTCAACGTCTCTCCTTATCCATTCTTGCTTATTTTAGCGCTTACAAACATAGTATATCGTTAGGGAGAGTTGGACATGTATATTTTTCGTATTTCGTCAAAAATAATATTCTAGAAAACAGTGTCTTCAAAAAAATATTTGTTCGTTTTTTTTTTTTTTTTATAAAGTATTTATACGAAAGAGGTGAAAACTTAATTGTTCTGTCATAAAGAAGTTTTATTGTACTAAAAATATGAAGTGAGTCTTATTAGATTATTTAATATGGTGAAAAAAAATTAGTGAATTAATATTTTACCACGGTAAACTTTTTTAACACCGAAAAAACTTTTAGAAATATTAACTCGTCTGTTTTAATTAAGGTGGTAATAACCCTAGTTCAAAACCATGAAGTTTAAATTTGTCTTTCAAATTGCAAAATTAAAAATGGTGATCAAACTTAGTTTTTTATTTTATTTAAACAAGCTAAATATAATGCTTAGATTGAGCTTGTTAAATGCGAAGATTGACTGCTTGAGCTTAATTTATTTTAGTTTATCTATAACTTGATTATTTTTAAATCAATGTATGTGTGTCTATATATATATATATATATATATATATATATATATATAACTTGAGGATCAGTTTTTAATTTGATCAAATATTTAACAAGAGAAAGAAAAAAAAAACATATTTAAAAGTTCTTTAAGATAACATTATAAGTTTAAAATCATCTTATGTAAAATTAATATTATTTTATCACTTGATATGATCATGAGTTCTATAAAAGCTTTTAATATCAAGTTTATAAGTTTTTTATTAATTTATGTTAACAGTTTAAAGTGAATCTTGAACTTGTTTATTATTAAGACAAACTGGATTAGGTATTTAACGAGGTGAAGCTAAAACTTAGTGAGTAGTTTATCTCATACACTTTTACCTTTTCACCTCTTAACCACTGGAAAACCAATCACATTTTACTTGTTCACATGACAAATTGTGATTTTTCTTGCAATTTTGTCAATATTTCTGACCGCATTTTCACTGATTATTAACAACATAGAAGCTTGAGCCTCGCTGATGGCAAGTTAATGTACTCAGTGAATAATGGGAGAAAAGTCTGAGACATGAAAAGAGTGAGTAATATATGTTCAATGTATTGTGCTATTTTCAGGGTCAAACACAAACAAAGACAATCACGCATTTCAATCATTAAAAAAGAGCACACCACCACAACCTCTTATAACACACTAGGTGAGAATCATTTGATTCAGAGATTAAGAATGAGGGGCAACAAAGTTTGCAAGAACCGATCAGTTATTGTGAATACACCGTGCTCTTGGATTGCAGTATTTGAACAAGCGGCCACAAGATATCCAACCTGTGTACATTTCTGTTGTTTTGACCCTGTCACACACACACTTTACTCATCAACAATCAATGGAGTTTATGTATTTGCTTTTTAGAGTACACATCTATATACATTGGTCCCAGAAAACTTAATGTTTACACAAGAAAAAGATTTGAAAAACAAGAATAAATATCATGCATTCAAAAAATGGAAGACAAAAATCCAGTAAAAAAGTTCTAATTATAAGGGTATATATCTTATCCAATAAAATTAGGACCAAGAGTGAGTTAGTTGAACAATTACATTTAAGTATGCAATGTGCTAGTAGATATAGCAGGCTTAATTAATGACAAAAGAATATTGGACCTAATTTAAAGCCTGCTAATGAAATTTTATTGTCTATCCATGCATTTGATTTGGTGTTTTCAACAATGGATTAATCTACTATAATTGCTATCCAAAGTTTTGCCATATATTTAATCAAATTATAGACCAAGATTATGTCCGTACTTGAGTCTTGAACAGTGAAGTAGGTTTAAATGCATAAAAAGTAAAGCTAACTTCTGAGTTTAAAAATTACCTCCACAACAAAGCATATCCATATCTTTTCACCATGAACTTTAGTACCACCCTTCAAAATGGTAAGACCCAAACTTCTTATGGCTTCTGCTATTTCGAGAAAATGGCTGCACTCCTCACAGAGCATCTACAACAAAAGGTATAATTAGAATAGAGAACACACTCAATAGCTGATTATATCAACAACAGATTAATATCTCAGACCCTTAAATTAAGTGCCACTAACCTCCCTTTCTCATCAGGAGGAGTTTTCTCATGTATTACAATTATTAATTAATCAGTAACATAGAATAAATCAAATTGTAACTTTCAGATCATACCTCCACAAGCATCTGTCCATTCTTGCTAAGATTCTCCACTAATATTGAATGAACTTTCAGATAACCCCCTACTTCCATTGCCCAGCTTGAGCCCTGCTCATAACTAGAGGATCCAAGAATGTCTTCTTCCATGTGATGCAGCTGCAAAATTTCATCAGTGTTATACAATGGAAATAAGTTCACATGCAGAAGATGTTGGAACTAAATCAAGAAAAGCAAGAAATTCCTGATGTATGCACATCTTCATGTTCAATCAACTTGACCATAGATATATATAGCATACTTTTTTACAGACCATGAACCAGAGGACAGATTTCTAAACCCCCCTTAAACCTTACCTTTGACTTTGTATCACCAAAGTCAGCTAGCTTGTCAGCATGTTTAGTTATGCTTTGGAGAAAGAGCATGTGCTTTATTGCGCGCTCCAGTAGGGAATCAATACTGCACTGTTGAGGTTACAATGAAAATGTTAGCCACATGAACCAGATCTGTGATCATTACTCAAAACCCAACAAAACAAAGAGGAAACAGATTCCAGAATGATACCTTTGCTCCATTTGGAACCAGCTCTCTCAACTCCTTAATACGATCTTGGATTAATTGTCTGTCCCTCGGCCGAGGCCTACAACTTTCCCCAGGCCTTGCCCTCTTTTTGCTGTTCTTAGATGGTTCAGACGACCTTTCAAGTTGTCCACTACTTGAACTGGGGAATGTAGATGAAACACCTTTGGAGGACATCACACCACATATCCCTGATGATGAACTCAAAGAATGGTGTTTGTCCTCTTTGACAAGAGAGAACTGATCTATTGAACAACCTTCTGAATTAATAGCATACACATTGTGAGTAGAAGCTTCATGATTTTTTCCAGAGGCCATTGCAGATTGCATTGATGTACAAAACGATAATTCACTCTTAACATCATTGTTACTGTGGCAAATGTTGGCCACCATTGCTTCCAAGAGATGCTCTGGACGAGATTCAGAAGTCAATTGGCTAATCTCATCTGACATTTCAACAGTTTTCATATCTTGATTAGCCTGTGCTGGCCAATCAAAACATTTACTCCCTTTCAGAAAAGATGGTCCAAGTGCTTCATGCAGTTCACAGCCAGCAGGGAAATTCAACACATGTGATATATCCTTGTAAGAAGGCTCGGCGTGAAACTTTGACTTTTCAACGTGTTGCGAGTTTGCATCTGAAGGTTGGGTGAAATTCAACACCCCTTTTTGGCTATTATCCACAAAATGCAACTTATCAGTTTCACAAACAACTGTATCAAGAAAAGCTGAAGGAAAGTATGCAGAATCAATTCTGACTTTTTCTGATGGACATATTAAATCACTATCTGTAACCAAGTCACTTAAAAATGACGAGACATTGTTTTCTGATTCCAACCTCATATCTTTGCAGCCACTACTTCCTTCTTCACCCTTCCTCCCATAGAGAGGTTTCATCTCTTCAAAATCCTGATGCTCCACGTTCATCATATTGGATATTGACTGAAGCAATATGGAACTTTCATCACTGTACAATTCAGGCCCCTCTTGCTTGGCCACGTTATCAGACATTTTCACACAAGCAGAATGAGGTGCATAGTTCCTCCCAGAACATTGAAGGGGCATTAAAACATCTGCTGTTTCACTCTTCATAGATTTCTGTGAATTGTAAAAGCCAGTTGGCATAACATCTGAAGACAAATTTTCCTTCAATATATCCAGCTGAAAAAAACAAAAAAGAAATATAAACCTCATGATAATTCTCAACACATTAAGGTTAAATGATAATTATGACACGGTTTCACTTCTCTACATCAATAGCGTGTTTAAAAATGCCATGTTAACAGTTACATAAACCCCAAATCTGCATATTCATGCACCATGCAGACATGTGAACATAGAGAGAAGTGAAGACAAAAGCTTACCTGAGATAAAGAACTCTTCAAACTGCCCTGTATTTGACTAGGACATTGAGCTATTGAGTAATTTTGAGTAGACAAAAAGAGATTTCTGATATGAGTTACAAACCCCATATCTTCAATTACCTGCTACCAGGGATGTAAAAAGGGAAGGAAATTATTAAAAATAAGTCAATAATAAATTGATTTCCATATAATATCATAGAACAGCCCAAGACAAGACAGAAAAATTCTAATATTATATAGACAGGAAACTATATTGTACAACACACCCGTAATAAAAACTACTCAGCATTTTCCCAACCCCCAGGGCGTGGATTCTCCAATGTGCTCAGTGCATAAATTATAAATTACTACTATCATATATTACTTTCTATTATTTCAGCAAAAAGGAATAATACTATCAATCTCATTACTTTTTACAAATAATTCATAAAGAGAACAATTTCCCTCTTTGGTTTATGAAGATACAATGTTCAATGTCTCTATATTACATATTTATTTGTTTCTTGTAGTTTTATTGGATATAAATATTTTAAAAGCATGGACACTTCACCAACATGCATTGGTGAAGTATCCAAAAGAATCGGTATCATATACATTAAATATATTATAAGTTAAATAAATTAAAGTATTGGTACTTCATAGGGTTGAATAATTCATCAATATGTGTCGGTGAAGTATCCTAGTGTATCAGTATTGGATCTGAATCAGATACGGTACCTGAAACAAATTCAAGTGTTGGTGCTTCATAGCTTGCACCGTTTGAGTATATAACTGTTTCTTGTCAGTAACGAAGGTCAGGGTAGTCATACATGACATAATTGTCCATGGTACTAAAACATGCCTCAATCTGGTTTGCATGCCAAATCATAGGTGGTTTAGTAAATTATAAATTAGTATACCTGTGGCCTAACATAATTACATGATGCCTAAAGCCTATTATGACAAAACAAGGGGTGATTTGTTAATAGCCTTTCCTCCATTTCTCTTTAATTTTCACTATATATGTATTTACCTAGCACATACAATTAGAATTATAAAAGTATTTAACCAATATCTCAATCAACAACCAGAAATTACCAAAATTAGTTGGAAAAGAATTGAAGAAATATAAGCAAGCCGTGCTATCTGACTAGTTATAGTACATCGAAACAAAGGGCTGCAAAGCTATCTTTTTGGTACATCAGTGGCAGTGAGGTTTGAACCTATGATCGCATGCAAACTACCCAAGCCCCTTGCAACTAGTCCAGTCTTTGAGACTTGAGTGCAGAAAAAAATTTGAAGTCCTGAATACAAAGGCTGCTTTGCACAGCCATAAAGTGATAATAGATGCCTTCTCGAACCATATAACCACATTATCCACTATTATGCTACAGAATCAAATAAAATCAAGATTTAAAAGAAAAAATTGCCTTACTTTATTAAGAGAGCCAAGCTGAACAACACCAAGCGGGGCTACAGCAACAACAACAATAGTCTACAAGACAAAATAAAAGCTTAATCAATGAAAAATCTTAATGTAACCAAAGTACAGTGGTGCAGATTAGGAAATTATTTTCAAAATGATAATCACTATCTTTCTAACATAAAGAATACTAGACCAGAATGCAATATAGTCCGCTACAGAGCAGTTCAGTTGTATGTAGCGAATAAAAATAATGAGCCAGAGTCATATAGTGACCCAATAATGCCATATTACCATATTAACCACAGTTTTCAAAAAATAGTATTAAAATTAAATTGTACATCTCCTAAACATTCGTAAAGTATGCAAGGTCTAATTTCTGGGTGAAAATAGAAAGTTCACTTTTCCAGATTTTAGTTAAACACATGTGTTGCAAAGCTGTGAAAAAAAATATTAAAGCAGTTAGCATACCCTGATTCCAGCAGAAAACTGAGACTGCCACCCATCAGCAAACTGAAATTAAACCAAAAAGTCGGAAAGGAATAAGAATGATTGGAACATATTGACATGATACTCCAAGGTTGAAAGATCCTTAATGATGACATTAAATAATAAGAATCTTCACCTCAAAAGACAAGCCAGAACCTGCAACCTGATTATCTGCACAGATCCACCTATGCTTTCCTGTAACAGCAACCTGTCCAACAATACTGTGAAGAAAGAATCTTAGGACAACCTAAACAAACAGAAAATCAAAATTGTGTACAGTATCAATTCTACATTTAATCAATCATACCCTTCTCCTAATGAATATGCATGATATGACATCTTAGCCACTGCTAAGCCTAATGCGTTGTGTGAAAATTTCCCACAACCAATCTGCTCCAAGATATTCTGGCAGTGCTTATTTTCTGAAGAGTCATAATCATCAGGATTGTTATAGTATGCGTCCTCCCATGTCAAGATCCTGCAAGCAGTACCACATCGAGAAACTTTAAGGGACAACATTATGGAATTCAAGTTCAACACTGATAAATAAATCTGTAACAGAAAAAAAATTGAATCACCAAAATTGCGAGCAACATTAGATCATTTAAGAGTAACGAGCTTCCTACCAGTACACTTAATATAAAACAACAACAAATGCCACACTTATCCTACTTCCATCACAATACAATGAAAACAACATAAAATATTTCAAATAACAGAAGGATCACAATCCTAAAACAAAATGACAAAAATAGAAAACATCCAAGAGCAAAAATACTCGCAAAACAGTGCAATGATATGGATTCAAGAGAGTAGATACACAGCACATGCCGTTCATAGTACAAAAACTCTAAATTCAAACCAAGCATGGAAATTACCAAACCTGGAAGAAGGAGAAAACAGAGGGATAAACAAAAAATCCTTCACACTAAAAGTTGATCTTAGAATTTTGGTCAACTCAACCCCACAAAACCAATTAGTGAGATGAAGATTGTCTCCCACTTATATACACTATTTTGACCATATCATTAATGTATGAGGGATCTCTAACAGTTGATAAAACCAATTGGCCATTATAAAATCAGTTAAACAGGCAAAAGCTGGAAAATGTACACAACCAATCAAATTAACCCGGTAAGTAAAATGGCCAAGTCAAATTTCAGACCAAAGGATTCAAACATGCAAAACCACAACTTCACCTAATTTAGCATATTATGAGTTGCTTACATCTAAAACGAGGGTAAGTTCAAAGACACGCCGAAGGAAAAGCCACACACACACAAAAAATAAAAAATAACATCACAAGCACCACCAACAATGATATGATAAATAGTAGTATCATACATTCGAGCACGATGTTTGAGCTTCCAAAAGATGGCGTAGTTCCAGTGAGTATTCAAACAGAGGCTTCTGAGTACTTGGTGCAAGTTAGTACCCATGTTGTCCCCTCCTTTAACAAGTCAGAAACTTTAACACCCCGAAGGCACCCCCGAGAAAAAGGGTCGTGAATTCCAATCCTCCAAAAAAGAAGAAAACCCCTCCAACACCACACACTCACCCTCCTTCCCCTAGCTCCCTCTGTAGGAACCTCTTCCAGCCTGCTTCCTCCGCAACCCCGCTCGCCGTTTTAATGGCGGTCCAACTGTTGGCAGTATCAGACGATCCGCACCCATCACTCACCCCGCCAATTCCCACCACCCCACCAGCCAAAGCTTCCAACTTTCCCTCACTACAGTCAAAACACAACCAAACCCACCACCACACTTAACGCTAAAACTGAAACACCAGACTCTACGCAGCAAATCTCGCAACTAGTCATTGAATAACAAACAATCTTGTCAGATTCCAAAAGGGGTGTGAAGAAGGTTGAGTTAAAGAAGGAAAGAAAAAGGGTGGCTAATAATCTAGCTTATATCCGACGACATGTGAGGCTTTTGCTTGTGGAGGAAGAAGGTTTAGTTTCTCCGGGAATGCAATTGTGAACGTAGTCTTTACCCTTTGCAGAGTGAGAGAGATAGAGGTTTTTGAGAAGTTGCCAATCGCTGAGTAAAGAGTGGAGAAAGTAGAGAGTGAGAGAATGTCAATGGTGGAAAAGGAGTGCTCTTGTTCTATATTGGGGTCACGTTGGCACGCTTTTCCTTCTAGCTTTTCCACCCGGGGAATCTCCACCGTTGATTCAAGCAATCATGGTAACCATTGCGTAATCCAATCCACCATCCCCTCCTATCATATCACTAACCACACCATGCATTTTTGTAAAGAAAAAGGTCATTTATCTGTGCATGCCAATGTGCAAAATCGAAAGACAATAAAACTAGTGACTTGAACAAACAAACAAACAAACAGTAAACAGACACACTTTAGCATTTCAGAATGTGACAGAATTAGTCTCTGATAATATTTTGAACATAATCATATTTATATATACTCAACAAAGCAGTAAAAATGAGTACTTTGATATTATTGTTCTGAAGATAAAATGAAAAAAAGGGCATGTGGAGACAATGCTAGACACTAGACAAAGGGCAGAGGCCCTAAGGGAAGTAACACTATGAAGGGTTAGAGGCTAAGTAGGGTTTATATTTAGCGTTAAGAAGCACGAAAGGGCAATGGAAAAGGAGGAAAAAGAATGATGGGGAACAATCGAATTGGGGTATGAGTACACTTTATGGTGGTGTCAATTGATGGCCAACAGCATGATGCCAAATTGAGGACATGCTTCCTTATTTTCCCCTCAAGTTTTCAATCCTTTCTTTGAAACCCTAGAGAAGGTACCCTTAAGGTCCTTTTCAACAATGATCTTATTGCCCTAAAGTTGTGACACCTTCAACCTCCCATTTCTTCAAACAATTCCTACTTTGTCACGTTATAATTCAATCTTTTAGAGTGCCAACCTTTGTTTCACACACTGCTGACCATGCTGCCCTTTATGATCATAGCTTTCCACCGATTTACACCTTCTTTCTGTTTTACCCTTTACATGGCTTGGAAGCGGAGTTTGGAAAAAGTCAAAGTTTTTTTCTTTTGCCTCTCACACAATTACCTAGGAACATGTTCTATTGGATAACTAAAACATGTTTATGATCATTGATCATGTTGAATTTGTTCTAGATTCTATCATAAAAATTGGTTTTGGACTTTAAAAAATATATTTTCTAATAATTTTGTCGATCAAATGTAAAATTTATCTGAATCCGACTACCGAATGCAATAAAAATTAGTTATAAAAAATAGCTGAGAAAAGATTTAATATATCTTATTAAATATTTTAATTTTTTTTAGAATAGAAATTAAATAAATTTTGCAGAAAATATTTCCTTTGTAGTAGTTTAGATCGTGATTGATTTAACTTATTTAGAAATTATTACTTGTAAGTTTTTCTTAAAAATACTTATTGAAGGTTTAATATTAAACTAGCAATAAGTTAGTATTAAATATTTAATTTTAATCATTTAAGATTTAGTTTTAATGTTATCAAAATTTTAAAAGACACTTCTCCATCCATTTCAAAAGAAGTCTCGTTTTAACACATTTTTTTAATTAATATTAAGTGACGCTTTAGGTTTTTGATTTAACATTAAGTATTTTCTTTTAATTTTATCTCAAATAAACAATTAGTGTATGACGAAATAAACCCTCTGGTAGAAAATAAACATTAAGAACAATTTAGAAAAAATGATATTGAGTCACTAAATTGTTTCTTTTCGAGAAAAAAAACTTAAATGTACTTAGATTGAAATGAAAAGAGTACCACAATATATGTGCCTAAATTTACCTTAAAAGATATAATTTTACCAAAATAAATTATTTCAGTTTATTGATTTAGACACATATTTTATCACTTTTGAACTATAAATAAATGAAACTAAATTGACAAAATCTATCATTCAAAATTAAATTAAAAAGTAATATAATTGTTATAAAAATTAACAAAATTATACAATAGTAACATAGAAAATTCACTTTCAAAAGAATTTACAGCTTTTTGGACTATTCATTCTTTGTGGGATGACAGTTGCAAAATTCATATAAACAAAATCACATACTATAATTAACTAGTTACAGATTAATTAAACAGTGTAAAAAGAAACGATACAGTATTAATTATTAACGTTGTTTTGATGATGTAGAGATTCAATTTGTCGGAAGTAGTTAACAGCAATTTACCTGGTTTCGTGCAGTATGGAGGCATAATCATTCATATTTGTTTCTGTTGCTAATTGGTTGGGTTTACATCTACGAAATCAATTATATCTCTCTAAGTTTCCTCAATTATCGATCATCCCTCATAATTATATACTATGACCCATCATCTATCATCCATATTTGGACCCTCTAGCTAACTAGCTATAGTAGTCAAATGCTTTGTTTATAGCTCACCCTACCCAAAATTCTTCAACCACTTTCAATTTTTAATCGTCTGAGTATGGAAAATATTTTGAGTTTTGATTGTGCATTGAAAAAGGTTCTCTTTTAAAACAGTTATATAAGTATATGAATACAGGAAAAAATGCAAACAAGAAAAGAAGAAAAAAAACCATGATGTTCAGTGGTGGAAGGAATAAAAACTGTTTGAACATTGTTTCTGGCAATAAATTTAATTATAGGGTTATGAAAAGCTTGCACAGGTGATGGTCATAGGACAAAGTCAACTGGGCTATGTATGAATATGCTAAATCAGTGATTCTAATGATACAGTTCAGGGAGGACTGAGTATTATCATGAACGCAGACACAGACCAAACAACAATCATTTATCTCTTCACTTTAGGTTTTATTTTTCTTCGTTTTTAACTAAGGTGCCTGTTAATGAATTTACCAAGTTCTCAAAATTAAGGAAATAAATAAAATGTAAAATAAACTATAAGATTGAATTATCAAACACTTCTTCAAATTCTATCGTCATGTTCTAACCTGATTTAGATCTCTTCTTTGAAATAAACTGTTGTTATTAAGATTAAAATTTGGTGTCCATCAAATGGTTGATGCTGTGTGTTTTTTTACAGGTTATAGACACGATCAACTAATCACTATGAGAAGTTCTTAGTTTCATATTATCATATAGAAATGTTTACTTCATATATATAAACATTTAATTGATGAGAATCAACATAAAATGATGATTTATCGTCACATATATATGCTTGGTTTCACGTTTTTGGTTTACCTCTCTCTTCTTCTTTTTTTGTCTGAATTAATTTATTCTAAACTACAAACTTATTGCTTAATCCTAACTTTAACACTGTCGAACTAAGTAAATATGAATTGAGCTTAATAACTATCCAAATCAAACTGTTTGATAATAAGTTTAAGTTTTGTGGATATCAGTTCATACCCACATATAGCATTTGTATTAAATACAAGAAAAATTATATTAAATGCTGTTGGAAAGAGGAAATATTTGTGAATTGAGTTACTTATTAATGAAAACTTCAATAATTTGAATGAAAAAGAAATTAGATTACTTAAAATTAAGTGAGTTGCTTAAAATTATTGAGAAAAATGTCTATAATTGCTTAAAATAGAAGACAATTGAAAAGAATCACACATCATTATTGTATGAGTTTCCACGTAACTTTTGCTACAAATTTCATATGATGTTTTTTTAAAAAAAAAAAAGTAATGGAAACATTTTACAAAGACATCAAAAAGTTTCAATTCATGTATTAATGAAAATATTAATTATTTTTTCATAAATAAATGTATATAAAACATATTATTATATAATTTTTAACTATAAGGTGTCCATCTCCTCTAAATTTTAATTGTTGAACTCATGTGATATTATCTTGATTATTATGTAAATATCACCTGTTTATGTTTATATATATATATATATATATATATATATATATATATATATATATATATATATATATAAAAATATATATATTT
>Ga0099824_1000886_pt1 | contig 39522 bp, 21 predicted proteins | sample SiratrowhiteBW_FD_76837 | JGI IMG/M metagenome (GOLD analysis project Ga0099824, IMG submission 76837) | Root nodule microbial communities of legume samples collected from California, USA - Siratro white BW | ecosystem: Host-associated > Plants > Roots > Nodule | place: USA: California... | reverse complement strand
TATATATATTTTATATTTTATATATATATATATATATATATATATATATATATATATATATATATATATATATATTTCTTAATTGTTATCTTTATATCTATTATGGCTTTAGTATATATCGTTTTTGAATTGTTGTCTAAGTATAATTTGACATTGTCACCAATAGATATGACAATATTTAATTTCTTCTTTTTGTCACATATAAATTTATTAATTATTATTATTATTATTTAATATTCATTTTTCTCATAAAATAAAATATGTTTATGTCCTTTAAAATCTTCCAATATACTTGTTGTTTTCAAACTTTTTTCTTAGATTTGATTAATTTATTTTTTTATTTATGTACTCTAATATTAGCTTTATTAATAATTCATCTATGGCTTACATATATAATCTGAAAATAAGTGATTTAGTTTAAACACGTTATACACAAAATATAGTTTTTCTAACAATTATTAATGATTACAAATTATTTATATTTATGGTTATTAGATATATGGTAATTTACAATAAAAGAATTTTATTTATTGCACATAAATGTGGTTGGAATTTGGTGTTCATCATCACCTTTTTTTTCAGTAAAAGAGAACTCTATATATTCCAATCAAGCTGGAAATAATAGTACTGTATAATTTCAGAAGATAATGAAGGAACTGGTGAGAAAGATTTCTGAAGGTCTGCTTTCTAGGCTTTAGGATTCACTCTGAATGAGCTGGAAGAAAACCCAGATTCTGAAGTGAAAGATGATTCCAAGAGGGAGGATTGTAGGCACAACACAGGCACAAATTCAAAAAACAGTGAAAGCTTGAATATATTTTGGTAATCCCAATAGAACATGTAATTCAAAAAACAGTGGTTGAATGTATTTTGGCGTTGTTTGTATATTTAAATGCCAGTAGCATATGTGATGAGTATATATGTACTGTATTTAGACACTTTAATTAGGACTTTTTTATATTATACCTAAGAATAAATCTATTTTAAATAAGATTTAATTTAATTAAAATTAATTAAGCTTAATTGAAATTATTGATTAAATTTGAATTTTAAACATATTATTTTAATTTGATTGTTTCTAATAACAATGTGTAAAGATTATATGAGTTTCAATTTTTAATCAGATCTTCTCATATATATCTTTTATAAAGATAATTCTTTATAATTTTTATTTGATTTAGAATAAATCTCTTTAAAATATTTTGTAATATATTGTTATAAATATAGAAAGAAAATATATACAAGTTAATATAGGATTTTCTATAATAATTGTGAAGTAATTGGAAAAGAGGTGAGATATTGAATGCATATTTTGTTCTGTTTTGTTGGTAAGATTATGTTGAATTTGATTTACTGTCAATTTGATTGAGTTCAATATTATAAAGAGAATTGAATGACAAGAATCTTAAAAAAATGAATAAAATGAAGAATTTATTGTGTAAGAACTTGATAATTATATAATATACATCTTTGTTTTGATTGTATCAGCGTTCTTATAACAAAACTAAATTTTATCTTTTACCTAATATAATATACTGTCAAACTAGGTCGAACCCAAAAAAACTCAAACTTATTTATTTTATTAAAGATTTTATTTCTTTGACAAATTATACTCAATAAGGTAGTTTTAAAATTAAGAAGTACAATTTAAATTGAACTAATAAAACTAGAAAGAAATTACCTATATCCTAAACATAATTAAAATTGAATATTAAAGAAAATAACAAAATTATATCCAACATCAAAGTTTAACTTCTAAAAATTGAAATACCAACTAAAAACATTAATGAAATCTAAAATGCACATAAGAGAATTAAGAAAATTAACTAAACAAGTTCATATCAAATCTATTTTAACAGAAAATAAAACTCCAATCAATCTTAAAATTAAATTCTAAAATGCAAAATCAATTAGAGTAAATGAAATAAAATAGAACTCATGTGCACTAATGAAAAATTAATTAAAAATCTAAAACTAATAGAAGAATATATGATCATCACTAAACATCAAAATGAAAGGAAATAATTAGAATAAGAAAAAAATTGACAAAGAAGCAAAAGAACCAAATCCCAAAACATAAAGAATCATCTAATCATCTCGGAACTGCAAAAATCATATATAAACCTTAATTTCTTAAGCATCTTACTACTCTTCCTATTATTAACCATTCATTCACTAATCAAAACCTAAAACAATTGAAAATGAACACTATGTCGAAGACACCTAAACAAAGAGCACATATAGCCTAACTAAAATTTTAATAGTAAAAAATAAAATGGAAACTTAATCAAGAAAACAAACCCGAAAATAAGAATGATTAAGCACAGGGATAAGAGAGAATCGTAACAAAAGAAGAATTAAAAAAAATTGAATTGAAGAAGAAATAACACTGTAAAAATGGGTACTGCACAAACCCTTGTTGTTATTTTTCTCACTCTTCATTTTTTTTAGAAATACACAAAAGACACCACCACTATTGTGTCCAAAGTTAATTCCAACACTATTTAATATCCTTATGTTTTGACTTTTCAATTCCAATCTAAAATGGTGTGTTCCAACAGAGTTTCTTTTTCAACCAAACTAAAACCAATTAATGCTGGTCGGAAGAGTTGAACAGTGAATTTAAGATCATATGTGTTGAAAGTTAGGTTCTTTGAATTAAAAAAAATATAATGAGATTTGAATAGAAAGTAGTTTATGAGTAATTTGATAAAAGTGATAGATATTTTCTTTTAATTAATAAAATTATAAGATTATTTTTATTATTATTTTATAAATTTATTATTAATATTTTTTATTTTATAATTTTTTTAAATTTATTATTATTTTAATAATAATATTTAATATTAATATGTATTATTATTATATTATATTATATAATTAATTATATTTATTTTATTATAATATAATATAAATATTAATAAGTTAATAATAAAATTAATTATTTAAAAAGTAAGCATTCTTTCTCGCAAATCTCTCCTATTATACGAGGAAAAGGAATAGTAAAATTTTATATATGTTTCTGGTTTTTTATTATTATTTTATTAACTTTCTTTTTTAATTCTTCATCCAACCTTCAACTTTCATTTCCGGTGCAATTTTTTTTTTCAACTTCTTTAACTTCTCCTAAAATTTAACAACTCAAGAATTAGAAATCCGTAAAAAATTAACCAAACTTTATTAAAATATCTAAATTTTCTAAAAATGCAAATTATTTATTTAAAATTAAAAATAACAAATAAAATGAATGTTAAAAACATTCCATTAATCCAAAAAAATCTGAATCAAATGTTATCGTCAACATATTTCTTTTATTATTTTACAAAATCTATTTTAATTTTTTACACAACAATGCTCAAAATATAAGAGTTTACATAAACTCATTATTCTAATCAATTACATATATAACTATACTATCACTTTCATAATAGATAATCATAAACCAAAACAATAATTTCTAAATCAATCTCATATTTATGTTACAATTGTTTTTTTTTTTTTCACTCGGATGTATCACTAATTATTTGTGGACTGAGTAAATTTGATTAATTTTTCTGACCCTAATTCATTTATTTATGAAGAAAACTAAGAAAATATGAACTTACTTTTAAATAGTTTTGCTTAAAAAAAACCAAACACAACACTATTACATGCTTATAAATACATTAATATTTTTTATTAATGATTGAATTATATATTAATGATAATCAAGTTTACTTAATTTTAAAAAATTAATAATCAAATGTGCAAATAAAACTTTGTAACAGTTACTTTTATAAATCATATATAAAATAATTTATTATTAATTATTAGTATACATTTTCTACGTAGACAAATCAAACTTAATTTCAACGTAAGTGTAAAGCATGTTCTACTCAAACAGTTACAAAATATCTTAGATGCAATCCGCAATAATAATTAAAAAAATTAAATATTTAAAACATTATTATGTCCCAGTTATCTAAAAAAAGTTCCAATTAATTTTAAAAATAAAATAAAATAATACTTTACCACAAAAATTGAAGACTATAACTTAACATTTTTATAAAACAGCATTCAAAATATAAAAAAAATATCTATTAATGTGTCATAGAATACCCTAAACTAAAAATTATTAAATACAATAAGAGTTATTTTATGACAACGTTCATTACTAAATGAATGGCTACACAGGACAAAAATATAAAGTTGTGTAAATTACTATTAATTTATGGATGCAAAGTAACATCAAGAAAGGTGCATCACCATTCATCATTTTTTAGGTAAAAAATAACATGAAGTAAGCATTGTAAAACCAAGAATATTTTAGTAAAGTTCCAAATATTATTAATTAGGTTTTGGACACTAAAATTAAGTCTCTCTTTCTCTCCCTAAATGTAACAAGAAGAACAAGACACACGTTCTAATTTGCATTTTTACTCTTGCATCACTGCCTCCATTCCCCATTTTCCAATTCGATTCAATTCGCTTTTTGTTTTCATTCCCATTTATGTTTCATTTTACAAAAACCACGTTTTGTCTCTGCATGTGCGCTAATCATTGAGTTCCTCGTACCTACAAACTTCCATGATCCCAGAATCGTAGATTTTCTATAATCATCAGATCCAAGAGCTTTTTCTCACAATCCGTTGACACCCATTTAGTTTCACTCCCAAATTCAAATCTTCCTCGTGTAAATTTTCTCTTTTGCTTTTGGATTAAATCTGCAATGTTTGGAGATTTTTGGTTGAATATTGATATTTTTTGGTGGTTTGATTTGTTTAGGGCAACAAAGGAAAAGATGGGCGAGGGAGAGAAATTTCAATTGGGAACTATTGGCGCATTGAGTTTGTCAGTGGTGTCATCGGTGTCGATTGTGATTTGCAATAAAACGTTGATGAGTTCACTGCATTTCATTTTCGGTAAGTTCATGAAGGGTTTGGTTTATATGCTTCAGAAATTCATTGGTGTGTTCATGAAAAGGTTTAGTATATGATGATGACATGGTAAACCATTAGTTGAGTTATTGTTGGGAAATGCGTCTGTATTTAGTATTCGTTTCGAGAATTTAGTGAAGAAAAAAATTTATTGAAAATCATAAAAAATTATGAATACAACAAAATCTTACTTGTTTACATTGAGAAAGCATACTTGTTTTAACTTCTAATTAGAAACTATCAAAAAAAATTTAAATGTTTATACGGGAATAGGTGAAAATGTTTGTGTTTTCTCTGTTTCCTATTTTCTCTATTTCCTATTCAAATTTTTGATAGTATCAAACAGATTAAAACAATATGAACTTTTCTGAATAGGATTGAAAAAGTAAAAAAGGAAACCCTAAAAGTATTAGCAAAGTAAATAATGTGCCATTATTTTCGCTATTCATGCACAAATATTTAAAAATAAAATAAAAACTAGGTTGTAATTATTGTGGAAATAGAAAATAAAAATAGAAAATGAAAATCTCAAACCAAAAGACACTAAAATGGTAATATTTTAGGAAAAATGAAAGGAGTTCTAACTAGATGTTTAGATATCTGTATATAATCTTTTATACGTTCAATTCAAATGAAAATTACTTGTCATTTTACATTTGCAGTGTAATATCCTAGTTGAGGCTTTAATGCATATTCTTGGATTCCCATGCAGCTACAACTTTGACAAGTTGGCATCTATTTGTAACATTTTGTTCTCTTCATGTGGCACTAAAATTGAGATTTTTTGAGCACAAACCCTTTGAGAAGAAAATTGTGATGGGATTTGGAATTCTAAATGGAATCTCTATTGGACTATTAAATTTGAGTTTGGGCTTCAATTCTGTCGGTTTCTATCAGGTGATACTTTTTCTTTCTTTATATATTTTTCTCTCGTGTTATTTTCATTTTTGTTCTTTAAGCAACTTTTCAAGCTTTTTTTGACACAAGCTCTATTGTATTTGCTTTCAGATGACTAAGCTGGCAATCATTCCATGCACTATTCTATTAGAGATCCTTTTTCTTGGAAAGAAATTCAGGTCTTGTCTAGTTTTTTATTATTAATGTAACATTTATTATTATTTTGTTTAAATATTTATACTTTATAAATTTTATATATGTTTAGTAAATTGTGTAAGTTTCATTTAAGAATTATTCTTTTTAAGTATCGTTCCTTCCTTCTTTGTTATCTATTAAGAAATTAGATTGATTAGTGATTTATAATTAATTTCATCATCATGTCATTTATATGATTGTCAAGATATTATATGATTATGGAGATATTATCTGTCTTGTTGACCCTTATACAAATTTGAAGGCATTTATTAGTTTCATTGGCTTGTTATTTTAGCCTTAACTATCATTGATATTACACTTATCCATTATTCAGAAATTCTTTTATTTATGTCACTGTTGCCTCAAATTTGGTATATTGGAATAAGGATATTGTTATCATATGACATTAGCTCTAATTATTTGAATTGTATTCGATGTTTTGTTTTTGCAGTAAAAGAATACAATTTTCACTTGTGATCCTCCTTTTGGGTGTTGGAATTGCTACAATTACTGATTTGCAGCTTAATGCTTTGGGCGCTTTCTTATCTTTGCTAGCGATCATTACAACGTGTGTTGCTCAAATTGTATCCTTAAACAAGCTTTCACTTCTCTTAACTACTCAAATTCTCATGCAATCATAAAATTCTTTTCAAAATCAAATTAGAGAATATCTTTGTTATTTAAGTTATATGCATTAATTATTAGTATTTTCAAACTGATTTTCATGACAATTATATGTTGTTAATTACTTAGAAAAAAAATGCGACATAAAATATGTCATTCAGTGTATGTTTTTATCTTAGTAATAGTCGTGACAATAACTATATAACAAAAACATGTCAATTTATTTTTCATTTAGCATGTGAGAAGATAGATTTTTTCTAAACTAATGCAACTTCTATTTATATATATTTTTATATGCATAAATTTACTAGTTTTTATATGTCTCGATGTGACAAAAGTATATAATTCTTTTGAACATGAATTCTTAAAAACAAGGTTAATCCTTTTTTTCATGTCAGATTAATTTAGTGTTGATGTATTTTTTGTTAAAATCTTAACCAGTCTCTTTCAGATGACAAATACCATTCAGAAGAAGTTTAAGGCTTCTTCTACCCAACTTTTGTATCAATCATGTCCATACCAAGCAGTTACATTGTTAATCTTTGGACCATATTTGGACAAACTTCTAACAAACCTAAATGTTTTCACATTCAAATACACAACTGAAGTGACGGTGAGATTTAAATAAACATGCGTGTTTACTTTTGAACATAAATTATTTTTTAATTAATGTATTTTCATTTTTTTTTCATTGTAGATGGTCATTATTCTTTCATGTTTGATCTCTATTGCTGTGAATTTTAGTACATTTCTTGTGATTGGAAAGACATCTCCAGTCACCTACCAGGTTCTTGGACATTTGAAGACATGTCTTGTGTTGGCTTTTGGATATATTATTGTGCATGATCCTTTCACTTGGAGGAACATATTGGGAATTATGGTAGCTATGGTTGGGATGATTATGTATTCCTACTACTGTGTTCTTGAGAGTCAGCAAAAAGTAGTTGAAGTGGTTGGACAAGTATCACAGGTTTGTTATGAATCATTTTGCATGTTCTTGGGTTTTTTATTTTTTGTCTTTGCATGGACTAAAAAACTCATTTTGTGTTTCTTCACTCTTATTATTTTCAGGCAAGAGATGAAGAAAGTGAGACTCTGATTAATGTGGAAAATTCAAGTGCAATTTTGAACAAAAGACCTCCTGTTTGGAACAAAGATAAAGACTAAAACTCTGAATTTTCCAAAATCATCATTGCAAACATTATGCAGGCTTATAGAGGACTTTGTACTCTTAATTAGGATTCCCACTTAAATCTCAAATACTTACATGTGTGAATTGTTTCACTTGTTAGTGTTAGCTTAAGCATTACATTCATTGGTAGCCAACCAACAATATTAGTGAGGACAAAATACATGGTCATGTCTGCAATATCGTTAATAATTATAACTCTGAAAAATATTAGCTAGATATTTTTCACAACATGTTTCATATATATATATTTCAAAATTCCTCCCTTACATGTACATATAACCATCTAATGGTATTCTTAATTTCATTGGTGAAAGATGACAAAATGTAAGATTTAAATTTTCTATGATCTCAACTTTATCCATAAAATACTTTCAACAAAGAAAAACAATATATTTATGATGTATATGTTTTACCACATATTTAAGATGTGTATGTTTTTTTTTTTTTTTTTTTAAATTATATTCAACTTAACTTAGCCACTTTTCAAAGCACGAATGCACGAGACAAACATTGAATCTTAATTGGAAGAGCTCAAAATATTTATTTCAAAAATAATAAATAATTTATTCTCAATTCACGCATTGAAACGCATAATTTTGCATAAATATTTGTAATGACACTTTTGAATTTTAAACCGAATGTGAACTTAAATGGTAGATTAGAGTTCAGGTTGAAGAAGTTGAATAACAAAAACACTTAGTTGTAAATACAATCAATTCTGGATTAGAAACGGAGATAGATAATTCAATCTTTTGTTATTCCCTAGTTTTAATTATATAGAATAATAATTGGGACTAAATTTTAACTATTTCATTTCCTTAAATAGAATGAGACTATATTACTGTCTATAATGTGTTTAATTTATAATTAATGCTTTTTTATTGGTTAATTAAATACAATTCATTCATAATTTTTATATAATTTTCTGTAGATTTAAATTGCATTCATATTATGAAACTGCATCAACTAGTTTTTGTACTATTTCACTATAAAAAAAAAATTTAAATTATTAACAAAGTTTATATATTGATAAAATGTTATTATTGATAAATTTTACAGACGAAAAATATTTTAATCAACTTATCGATGAATTTATTCACAAATTTAATCAGTCAATAATTATTTATAAAATAATTTATCATCAAATTATCTATTAATAAATTAGTCATTAATTTATCGACACACTTTGTTCATAAATAATTCACTAATTTAATATAGATTTATTGTGTTAATAATACTTAAGGATTTGGGTTGAAGGTGGTGCATTCCTTAATGTGAGTTTGGCTTAATTCTCATTCTTGTGAGATCTCCCCAGTTTTGCTCCTTGAATTTCCCAACATATTATAGAGGAGTTATTTTAATAATTTTTATAGTCCTTAAAGATAAATTTATTGATTGGAATTGAAACTATTTAGGATGATGAAATGTTAGTTAAAAGATAAGTAATTTAGTGGGGTAATTGAGAAATAGTGGCAAAAGATGACAATACAAGAAATAAGAAGATATATCTTTAGATAAAACTTGAAAAAATCTTAAATTGAAGGTGAAATAATGGAATAAGGAGAAGTTCATAAATATAAGTGGATGTTTAAAAGATGATAGACAAGATGAATGAGTGATGGGTGTGGCTCAAAGTTTCCCAAACTAAACTAAGAAGCTAAGTTTATAGTATAACTAATTTAAGTTATTTTTCCCAATAACTATTCAGTCGTCCTCTTAAGAGAATTAAGGGATTTTAATATAATAATTAAATAAGAATAAAATTTTAAACAGATTAAATAAATTCAACTAATAAAATAAAAATAAAATTTTAAACTGATTAAATAAATGCAAGTAATAAAATAAAAATATAATTTTAAACAGATTGAATAAATTCAAGTAATAAAAACTAACCCCAACCTGACCTCTTTTCCACTCTCTCAAATCTCTCATTGGTTCTAAAGAAAATTCAAATCACATATGTGGATTAATTAAACCAAGATCTATGCATATTTTTAACATTATGAATACCTCCGTGGAGCATTTCATCTAATACACAATATGATGAACAACTACAATCGCCCACTGTGAACAACAATATTATTTCGACTTGAACATCGGTTCAGAAATTTCACAACACAATCCAATCGGTATTAATTCAATTACTGAATTAATCTAATTATTAAATCTAAAAATCAAATTAAAATAGCAATTGAGGATGTAGTTATGGAAAGAATTACAAAACATGAACATCAGGATTAAGAAATAGGAGAACACTTGTAGATAAGATTGAACAGAACAATCAGCCACTCATAATCACGATTGACACAATAAGGCGAAAAGATGAATGTAAAATGCATATAAGAGAAAGAAAGGAAAAAAAATAAAAACTGTATTTAATTATCTACTGTCTACTTTGATGTTGATGTCCCTCAGCTCTATCAAGAGAGCTTTATTTATAAAAAATTTAACCTACAATATGAAATGACTAAATAGTGTTCCATAAAGAAAATCTGCTCAAAATATCCAAGTGTCCCCTTGTTGTCCACCCTTTGTGTACCTATTTCAAGTCTAATTTTAACCACTTTTCAGTTCAAATTTGTTCTTGACCCTTGAATAACATTTGTAGATCTTTAAGTTATTTGCAAAACAAATCAAGAATCAAGTAAATCCAATTTTTGTGATAGAAGTTATGGACAAAATACCAAACATACTCAAATATGTTAAAATTTGTATCAAAATAATAACAAACTTTTAATTGAAATCTAATTGACCCAATTATACAAAAATGGTGTAAAACCCTAATAATTACCAACTAATTTATCTTTATTGTTATCATTATACAATCAGAAAATGATAAAAATAAATAGTTATTAATGAGTTTGATATTAAAGAAGAAGTGCAAGATCTTCAAGATCATGAGAAGCAAGAAAACAAAGTATTAGATCAAAAGTTTTAGGAATTAGCTAAAGCAAGATGACACCTTTAGACTAGGTTAGAGGATTGAAGCAAGATGGCAGAGAAGGAGGAAAATCTAAGAAAAGTTTTGACACCATAAAATATTGAAGTTAATACAAGTATGAAGCACATTTTTTGAATAGTATAAGAGACATAAGTAATGAGAAAATAACAAAGTTAACTTGAATAGTGAGAAATGATTAATGATCTTTACTAGTTAGTTTTTTAACTTTATCTTTGTACAACTCTATACTTACAATTAGGACACTCTCAATACTTTATTATTATATTTTTAGTTCCTTTACTTAAAAAAAAGTAACATATTATAAATATTACTTATTATAAACAAAGTAATTCACATCATATAACATGTATATGTTATTGGTATTTTGCTTTGAATGACTTTTTACGTCATTGTAAGCTACAACCGACGTAATAGATGTCGGTTCTAGCTTACAACCGACGTAATATTCATCTCTTTTAGTTATTTTAGTTGGACATATGATGTCAGTTTCTATTTTTAACCGACGTAGTGGTGTACGTATTACGTTTGTTGTATAACCGACATTGTATGTCTAAGACTTTCTACATTGTCTATATCAACCACAGTTACATAACCGACATAAAATGTCTTCTACTTAAAGTAAAATATAGTAATGTATTTTAAAAATTCAAAATATAAAATGAAGTATTTATAAAGATTAAAATTAAAATTTAAATATGTTTTATTCCTTTACAAAATCAAATAAAATTATTCCTTATACCTTTTTTCTTTGGTTTTTTGTTCGAAATAACTCTGTGTGTGTATGAATTGGAGTTTCAAACTTATATAATACTTTTCTTCTCTATTTCTCCAAAACTTTTCATAATCCGTAATTTTTGAAATAAATTAATAACATCAATGTTAGTTTACGATACCAGTATTTTTATTACTTAAGATTGTCATTTAACATTTTATTCAAACATATAAATATTTTTTTAATATCATATAATACCAGGAATCAAAAAGAGTTTATTTCTACTTAAAAAAAACAAAATCAAAACTAACTCAATTTACATGTATTAAAACGATATTTAAACTAAAATAATATTTTATAAGGACTAAAAACAAATTATAACATATTCACTATGACTGAAAACAAAAAATGATATACTTATGAGCTTAACGAAAAGAAGTAACATTTTTTCAAAAAAAAAAATATAGTCATTGTATTAAAATGAATATTTAATAACTAAAATTTGTCGTGAATTTTAAAGATATAATAAAGAATGAAATTAAATAAACATTATTGCAATTGAATAAAGATCGACAACCGCCATAAATTAGCCTAAAGTTTCAAATAACTATTTGATGCAATTTTTTAAGTTAAATTGTCATAATATTTGACTCTCTTAAAAAAAGGAATAACTAGTTATAGTATATAAAGCGTCAAATAACTATTATCTTTTAGTTTAATTCTTTTAACATTACTTTTTAATCTCAGTTCTTATAAATATATTGTTTTTATTTGAATCAATAATAATAATAATAATAAAAATAATAATAAAAATGATGATGACGATGTTGTTGTGATACTTATATAATAACATCATTACAAATTTGATTAATTTTGATAACATTGGTATATAATGATGCTATAATGACAACATTATTTGGAAGTGTAATAGAGAAAATTAATAGCTAGAGCTATAGGAAAAATATCCCTATAAAACAAAAATAGGGATAAAACAAAATTATGCCTATTTTATGATGACGAAACAAAATTATTTAAACATTTATATATTGTCCTACTTTTTGTATGCTATTTCAAACTTGGTTAAAAATATCCTCAATTAGTTTTTCAGTCTCAATTTTTTTTTTCTTTTCCCTAAAATGGATGAAACAAAAAAATGGATCTTTCTTCAAAATTACTGCTATCTTATCCGAATATTCTTTTTTATGTTTTATCTTGTTACTTAACATGCCCGAAACTGTGAGTTATGACGTAAAAAGGCTGTAGCAACCGTATTTGTGTTTATTTAAAAAATGAAATTATACTTTTATATCCTAAAATTTAGAATAAATTTCAAATTAGAAAATATCCCAATCCTGAAATTCAGTAAAAATGTAATTTTAATCATTAGATTTAAAAGATTAAAAATAGTTTTAAAAAGTTGGAAATGAAATCATTATAAAAAAATAAACTTATTTTTTTTCAAATCTGGAACCAAATTCAAAAAATTAAATAATAATTAAGCCTTCAAAAAAGTATTATATCTGTGTTCTGATGACAGAAGATTGAAAACTGAGAGATAGTCAATGTGGGTCAAAAAGGATAAAGTCAACACGTGGTTTTCGAAACTCAAGTGGTTTTAATTCTTTTCAAATAACATGTGTGTATATATACTAAAGAACAAAGATCCCGGTTCCTGCGACTACAGAATGAGTAGCTTCAAATAATGTGGGCCACTTTGTGAATGACATTGAAGGAGGGAGAGTTTCTGCTGAAAATTAATATCTCTGAGCGTTGGTGATGAGGTGTAGATCTTTCGACCCAGCTGCATCCGAGACAAAAAGCTAGAATCTTTTTGTGTTTTTTTCTGGTAAAATTCTCTTTCGCTGAACCTTATTGTTGTGGGTATAGTGGAGGTATGGCTGCAGGGGGGGAAATTCTGTGACCCAAAGTGCTCTTTGTTTGAGTAATTGGTTTTTTGCCCTCGTTGTTCAATGTTTCCTTTGATCGTTGAGTTCTTGAACGTTTTCTGTATCAAGAACAGAGCTTTTTACTTGTTTGGGTTTTGGGTTGGGAATAGGGTTTGTGGGTTTAATTTTTTCTACCCTTCCTCTGAACCCAATTGCTGAATTGGAATTTGTGAGTGCCCTGATATATGTGCATTGTTTGTGAATTGTGCATGCTGTAACATATGAAACCTTGTCGCCTGCATTTGATGAGTTATTCTTGTTGTGTTGAAGAGTATATGTGGGGGTAGATTACTGTTTGGAAAGAAGTTAGAATAACATTTATTGACGAGATGATGATGATGAAGATTTTGATAATGCGAGGATCAATAGAGCCCTAAATGAGAATCTGGGTTAAACAGAGGCGGAGGAAGACTTAATAATGTGTTGCTGGAAACCATTTAAAACACCATGAGTTAAAATGTTCTGTATTAGTTTGCTAATTAGAAAGAATTTACTTCATAAATAAATAAGAACTAAAAGAACATATTAATTTTAGTGTAAATAGTGAGTCACACTTTTCTCCCCTTTCTGGTAACATCTCAGTTGTTGAATTCATTCACAATCATTTTTCTTTGCTTAAATTTTGCCATTGCTTTAACTGAAAAAAATCCTGCTAGTTATGTCACATTGGTCATATTCTGTTTCAGCTTTATTTTGAACTAGTCCTTGTGTCTATATATTGCATATTGGAGTCACAAGCACGGGTAGGAGAGGGGAACAGGTGTACCTAGTAGAAATTCAAAACCCTGACAGCATTATTGTACCTGAAGCTTAAAGACTTGAATCAAGTTCAATTAAATTACAAGCTTATTGGTTGCTCACTGTTATTTTATTTACCTTTAAAGGTCTGGATAATTCATGGTAATTCTTATATTGAACTTAATAAATTAATGGTTTTTGAGGGCATACTAAGTGTGAAATGGTCATGGAGGACTATCACAGTGACCGCGCAGTGATTTTCCATTTGTTAGTATGCATAATTAATAAATTGACACCACCAATCTTTTCTCGACAATTTCAAGTCTAACTAGTTATAAGTGTCCCATCTTTAATCCTAGGCTCACCCAAATGAAATTTGCCTAATTCTTCCTGTTTTCATGAATTTTGTTATGATATAAAAGAAATATTAGTTTTTAGGGGCTGTTTTGCTGTTGTACATGCAGTGACTGAAGGTAATGCCAAGATATTGTGTTTGTGCTGCTGCCTTACATGTCTAGTTTCTTTTTTTTTTGCCAGAGTTCTAAGCTCTAACATCTGGGCTATGGATGATAAACGAGAAAATTTGTTATCATCCAGCTTGCCTAGCCAGCTATTATCAATGGACGAGGAACTATGGCAGATGGCTGAAGAGAGGGCACAAGAGATACTATGGACAATTGAACCAAATGTATTATCTGAGGTGAAGAGAAAGGATGTTATTGATTGTGTTCAGAAGCTGATTAGAGGTTGCTATGGCTCTGAGGTTAGATTATTTTGATCCAATTATCATATTTGTAAATTTTATTGCCTAAGTTGGTTTTCTACATCTGGTCTTTTCTTCATTTAACGAAGTTGCTTTCTTTCCCTCATAATTAGTTGGGTGTTCTTGTTTCTTTTGCTGCTTTAAATTGTTTGTACATAATTAGATTCACTTTGATGTATGCTATGAATATTCTTTTATGTTTTGTGAAAATGATTGATGGATTTTTTTTTTTCCTTTTCCCATATCATACTTTTCTTTTAAGAGCCATTTTAATGCGATTTTATTATTTATTCCACTGTCTTAGCATGATTTTACAACCATATTGTTGGCTCTTTATACTTCTACCATTCCTTACACGTGCAGATTGATACCTTACCCTATTGACTCCATCTATTTCCCCTTTTATATTTCGATATCTAAAAAACATAATGTTAGGAAAACCATGTTATCATTTGCAAGTCTTGTGATCAACATAATCCTATTTCTGCGGGCTGGCTTAAAATTTTCATGCCAGGTTTTAGTTTCCTTTACACTGTGCTCTTCCTCTCACCTTGACCACCATTCTTTTGAATTTATATGAATTGATACTTCATGGAATAACAAGCATGCAAGCACAAATTGTGCCCAACCAGCCCAAAATTATTGCCTGGATATGTGCAACCTGTAGTTTCCCGACCACATTTGATAAAATTCATTTCTCTATACTATGAGATCTGTAGTTTTAAAAGCTTTTAAATGCCTGAATTGAAATGATGTTGAAGTATTTTGCCAGTCATTGATTGCTTGGATGAACATTGTTGACTTCTGGAATTGGGTGAACATTGTTGACTCAATATCAAATTTACAGATTTTTTTTTAACCTTGAGTGCACTTAAATATTAAAAGCATTTTTGCTGCACAAGTTGATTGAATTATGTTTATACCATGAAAGTGGTGATTGAAAATGAATGTTTTTCCTCTCTTTGGATATCCTACAGGTCTTGCCATTTGGTTCTGTTCCGCTAAAAACCTATCTTCCTGATGGAGATATTGACTTGACTGCTCTTAGTCATGAAGATGCAGAGGAGGATCTGGCACAGTCAGTATTGAATGTACTTCAAAGTGTAGATGACCCTGAATACCAAGTAAAAGATGTACAAGACATACGGGCACAGGTTTAGAAACAAATTTTCTTTTAAACTGCTATCATTGTCTTCCTGGCTTTTATATTAAACAATTAATCCTTTTCTGTGATTGACCTTATTAGAAGTGGTGTTTAATGTTCTTGTTGTCAAAGGATATCTCCTTAGCTTTGTTATTAGACTTACCTTTTTTATGTTTGGATCATTGGATGATGGTTTCCAGGTCCGGCTTTTGAAATGTACAGTGAAAAATATAGCAGTTGACATCTCTTTCAACCAGATGGCTGGACTTTATACCCTACGTTTCTTGGAGCAGGTATTTGTATTAATTAATATTTACCTCCAGCTTGCTTTCCCTTTCCATTCTCTTACTCCATTCGTTTTCTTGATAAATAATTGTTACCAATTCTCCATCCTCATAATGTATCCTTATTTTGTTGAAAAACATCTTTCAAATACTTGTTGATCTCTATCCTTCTAATGAAATTCTACTATTACTTCATTTTTAATTGCAAACAGAAACTTCGCCCATGTTTCTGAATATTTTGTTTTCAGTTTATATCCAGGCTTTGCTAATTTTTTTAATTGGAAATATTTTAGGTTGACCAACTTGTTGGAAAGGATCATATTTTCAAGCGCAGTATAATCTTAATCAAAGCTTGGTGCTATTATGAGAGCAGACTTCTTGGTGGACACCACGGCCTGTTGTCGACATATGCGATTGAAATATTAGTCTTGTATATTATCAATCGTTTTCACTCTTCAGTGCGTGGTCCTCTAGAGGTGAGTCACGTCTTCCATCAATAATATTCTATGCACCCTTTCAGCATCTTTATTTACACTTCAAGAATAAACCACTGAATTACTACTACTAGCAGGTGCTATACATATTTTTAGACTACTATGGCTCATTTGATTGGGACCATAATTATGTTAGTATATGGGGTCCAAAAGCCTTATCCTCCCTTCCAGAAATTGCTGGTAAGTGTTGCAATGTGTAAGCATCAGTGTAAGCAGTTAGATGCATTTTCAATCTTCAGTCCTTGATATACTCATACTCACTTGCTTGTCGCAGAGACACCAGAATGCGATCAGGGAGAATTCTTGCTCGAGAAAGAGTTTCTCAGAAATTACAAGAATATGTGCTCTTTTCCTGCAAGGGCATCTGAGCCTACAGCCCATGAATTTCCCGTCAAGTTCATGAACATCTTGGATCCTCTGAGAAATGACAACAACCTAGGCCGCAGTGTAAACATAGGTAATTTATTTTTTCCTACTAAAGTTGAGGGATACTTTACACTTTTAACATGGTAACAAAAAAAAAAACATATGATTTACGGTATGCATAAACACTTTAGTTGTTGCTTGAGCTTCCATTCTTCATAATGATTAAAGGACTTGTGGTATTTAGTAGATCCAAATTTTACCCTATGTAAAGTTTTATAGTTTAGAAGATCTTTACGTTTAAGAACATCTACAAGTTCACGACAACTCAGCATACTGGTGAAAATGCATCAAAGCTTACTTAAATATCATTATATATTATTGATATTTGATATACTCCGATGATGACTTGAAGTTTATATGATACTGAAATATTTAGACAGTATGATGTTTCATGATATTTTGACACTCTAATGGTTTACCTTTTAAAATTCATAGTTTTCTTCCACTTATTTGCCTTCCTTTTTACATACCTGCAGCCAGTTTACATCGGCTAAGATTTGCTCTCTCATACGGTGCTCGAAGGCTTAAGCAGATCCTCACACTTCCAGGAGAAGACATGGGTGCAGCACTAGAAAATTTTTTCTTCAGCACTTTGGACCGGAATGGGAAAGGAGAAAGGGCGGATGTTGATGTTCCGGTTTCTCCATTTGGTACTGGAAGATCTGAAGAGTGTGTCCTCCGTGGAGATGGTGAAAGTTACTATGGTGGCTTACAATATATTCAGCTGTATCGTAACTATGCCATGCCTGTAACTGTACATTCCAGTTCCTCTTCGAGGCCTTCTCAGGATGATATCCTTGCACTATCAAGGCAGCAAAACTGGAGTATGTTTTACCAAGGCGGTACAGATGTATATATCCCAGGACAGACACTTTATCATCGAACTTACAGCCTTGAAGAAGGAGGGAAATCACGTGGAACAGGCACATACATCCCTGACTTGGTATAATGTCTTTCTTCTGAAACTTTATCTATATAGGCCTTGTTTGGATAAATTTACATAGCCACACTTATACAAGAGAAGAAACTAGAAGGTAAAGTAAATGGGGCATCTCATGTAAGTTAAAATCAACTCGTGCACATAATTTATAAAAGTTTTTTTAATTTTTCTTCAAAAGCTAAGGTGCATAAGATGATTATAGCTTATGGAGAAGCTCAATGTACTTATTTTCTCTTCTTACAAGTGTTTATGGAGAAGTTTAGTTAAAAAGGACCGTATATTGTGACAATAAAACACTATATCATCCCCAATATGGTTGAATCTTGCAGAACTATAGTTCCTACTGGAATATACGTGGAAGGGCGAACAGGGCAAGGAGATATACTTCTGCAAAGCACAATGTGCTGCCCAATTCACCTTCGAAGAGGCAACAAGAGGAGGAGGTTCACTATGAGACAGACATCAGTAATGGTGATTCAGATTCAAGGCATTTTGATCTCTCGAACGAAGATTTCCCCCTTCTTCCATGCAATTGCAAGGCTACACAGTCAACACAGGCCCCATTAGCCAAGATTCATTCTGAGACAGGCATTTATGGTAATTCGAGTATGTCTGAGCCTTCAAATGAAGATTTCTCTCTCCCATTAGTGAAGGGTCATTCTGTGACTGACATGGATGACAGTACTTTTCAACTCTTTAAAGAAGACTTCCCCCTTCTTCCAAAGGTTTGTTCTGAGACCCAAATGGAGGGTAGTTCAACGTCAGTTCAGCTCTCAACGAAAGATTTCCCCTTTCTTCAAGGCAATCACCAGAGCGTCTGCTCAGAGTCTGGTCAGTTAACTAAGCAAGACAAGAGTTCCTCATGCCCAAAAGAATCTAAATGGAAGAGTATTGAGTTTGGTTCTTTCAAGAAATCACAATCACTGACAGAACCAAGTTTGTCGACAAGGAATGAGAAAGAAGATTGTGCAGGTGTTTCATTATCACAAAAAGCTGTAACTGTAGTTCCGAAGGTGGCAACGGAGAGGAAAGAGAAATCTGGCGAGAGCAATGAGAAGATGTATTGAGCGTGTTAACATAGGTATTTTGTAGGATATACATAAGCAGAGGGGTCGTGTTCTGACCGAATAAGTGGAAAATAATAGTGTCAACTTTTCCTTCCTTTTCTTTTATCTTTACATGTGTATATTTGGGAGAAACTTGAGTTTGTTGGTAGTGATATCCTCGAACATCGTGGGATCAAACAATTGTTAGGAGAGTTTGTTGACCAATTTTGTCTTGTTTTAGTGTCGGTAGTATACCATTACCATTACTCTGGGACAGAATGATAACTCCCTTTTAATTTAACATCTGCATCAAATTGTTATCCTTTTGCTCGTTTATGGTTCTATTTGGATGGGTAATAAAGAATGGAACGATCGAATCAAATGTAATCCGATGGAAGGTATTAGAATAGAATAAAAGGGGGAAAATAAGATTTTGATCCTCGGTATAAAACTTGTGAGATTTGGTCTAGATTCTAATTTTATTAAATAAGTAGATCTTGGTGAGGTCTAGCTGGCACAGAGTCAAATGTGCGTAGTTCATTTAGGACTTTACTTTTAGTCTCTAAATTGAAAAGGAAATCATTTGTGAAATTTAGGTTAAATGGACTTTTTTTGTCCTAATATGTGATCCATTTTCTTAATATAATCTTGATATTTTTGAAGTAATGTAATCTTGATATTTTTTAAGTTTTCAATTTATTTTTCATTTAAATTAAAATAAGTTAAAGTAATTATTCTTTTTAAAATTGTTGTATTGGCTAATGGTATAACGAAACGTGGTTGTGTTGTGATATTTTCATCTTAGGTAAAATCTTGCTTGATCTTTGACATCATTCTTTCGTTGAAAAATATTTTGTGTATTAAAATTAAATTTATTTATAGGGACACGAAGACAAAAATTTATGCATGGTTTATGATTGATGGAATGTTTGTGAGTTTTCAAGATATGATTTTTTTTTTATAGTCTTATGATATTTGTCACGTTTAATGGTTGAGTTGTTTTAGGCTTGTGTAATTCGTTGATTTCTCGTTCAGTTCCTAATATTAGTATCATTTCATGATTTTTTTATCATTGTTGTGGTGTTTTTTTATAACTTAATTGTGAGATTAAAATATTGTGTTTGATAGGATTTTGGTTGTTGTAAGTAATTAATAATATAATTTTTTTAATTTGATTACACTTTGTGAGTAATTAAGTTTTTTGTCTCACCATGCAAATGTTTTCTATTAGTGATTCACGTATTGTTTGTTGATGTATGTGTTGTTGGATTTGCTTGTTATAAATATAAGTGATTTATGTATGCATTTTCATATTTGACATAGTTGTATATTTATTGGTTGTCATATACGAGAGGGTTTTGAAGTTGTTGGTCTATCATGAAATTTGTAAATATTAAGAGGATGAAATATGATGGTCAAACATCTACATGGTCATGTGACCTAGATAGATAAAACTATTTTGAAATATTAGAAATTTTTATGTTGAAATTATGATATTCTATTGATGGGTCTGTGTTGGAAGATATGTTGCACATGTTGGTTGATGACAACAGGTGAAATGCATTTGTTTGTTGTATATATGGTTTCCCAACCTGAGGTAATAGAAAATATTGTGGAATGTATTTGATCAGAGTAATGGACCTCTAGAGAGTGTGTAAACTGATGAAACTGACATTGAGAATTGACTTGTGCAAGGTAATTATGATGAAGAGGTATAAGGGGATGTGGAGTCTAATAATCTTGAAGATTCATATTACATTGCTTATTTGGAGAAGCATACAGGTAAAGAGTGAGATAAAGGAGGTGTAGCTGATGTGAGTTTAGTTGATTGAATTTAGGTGATGTGGTTTTAAGAATTGTGGGGTTAGGTAATGAATGTTTAGTTGATATAAGATCGATTGGTGGTGAGGGTTTAGCTGATGTCCAAGAGACTGATGATGTTTCTGAAGATTCTTCTTGCTTAGTAGACCTTATTAAACAATCAAATTATGGTCTCGATGAGGATATTTTTGTATATGAAAAACGTGTGAATGTGCATGTTTAATATGATGTAGAAAATGAATTAAATGAAGAGTTATGTGAAAGTAATGTGAAAGTTTATGTGTTATATGATGAATAAGTGATTGGGAGTAAGAAACACTTACAATTGAAAGAGTAAAATAAGTGTTACAATTTAAGAACACATGTGGAAGTTTACCAACAAAATTGTAAAGAAGATTTGTTGTTTTTGGATGATGATGATAAGTCCAGTGATGACATAAATGCTAAAGATTAAGGACTCTCAAATATTAAGTATAACTTAGAAGATTTTGATAGTTAAGTAGACACAATAAAAAGTCATGTCCATCGCTCCCCACTGAAGCCTCTGAATAGCAACTATCTCATCCAATTCAACCATCTCAGTCAACCTAATTTTCTTAACCAACCATCTCAATCAACCTAGTTTTCTTAACCAACCACCTCAACCATCCCAATTTAACTAACTGAATCACTTCCATCAAATCAATTATCAACTACTGACAACATTGAAAATACAATTACAACAACAGACATAAATTGAAAAATATGAATGGTGCTATATTGAAGCCACAATGTTCTTTGATGTATTTTTATTTATTGTATTTTTGTATGCATTTCAAATACAATTAAGATGTATTTCCATAACAATTTAGACGTGTTTGAATGTTGCTTATCATTTATTTGAAGTCTTTTGAAGAACAAAATTATTAATAAATTATGAAGTTCAACTATACTTAACTATGTTCTTGTTAACATTATTAATTGTTTATATTTGTTACTTCTATCAAATTATATGCTAAGTCCATGTTATCATTACTTCCTTTCATCATATACTTAATACAAATATAGCAACCATCTTATACTCATTACTTGGAGTCAATACAAGTAATTTACGTCTTACCATCATATATACTAAGAAAGATTTACGTCTTACAACTTCTTGTGAAAATTTCACCAACAATATCGCAATAATTATTTTAATTACAAAACAAAAAAAGTTCATCACTATGCCAAGTTTTTGAAAACCTTTATAGATTTCTCTAGACTATATATTTTTTTTTCTTTTGTCTCACAATAATTACATTTCTTTCATTACCAATATTTTGAATGCACTATTGAAAATAATGCACGCACCACTTCTTCCCTGTTACTCTACTTTTTAATAGAACTATGACACAAAACAAATTAACCATATACATTAAACTAACCTTCACAAAACAAAAAATAAAACATAAAAGATTGAAAATTTAACAAAACAAAACCCTGTAACTCTTATCACATAGTTGGGACAACTCCAAAATATTTTCCTAACATTCTTAATAGTTGTAATTGTTCTCAACATTGCAAAATCTCTACAATAATAAATAGGTGCAACATCACAACTCCTACTTTCACAAGCACGAGAGAAAATACATTAGTTTTGCAAACTCCCAAACACCCTAAACATTATTTGTTATAGAATTTAATTATATCTGCATCACAAAAAGATAATTTACTTACTTAAAATGATATTAATAGAATTCAGTGTTATTTTTAACTATATTTGTTTTTAAACTATCTTTAAGAAATTATTACCTTTTTCATAATATTAATAGAATATACAAGGAAAAAAAATCACATTAATTTTGAATTAAAATATTAAAATTAAATTATAAATATTATGGTAAAAAAACTATTTCACTTAGAATTGAATTAATTTGATTCCACTAACATTAACTAATAAAATTATAAATAATTTAACATGCATGTGAAATTAATTATTATATAACTCGTTACTCTACACAATTTATTAGTCAATACCCAATTTAACACATCTTAATTTTGTAAGAACTAAAATATTAAAATAAATTTAAGAAACTAAAATAAGCATGGGGATCTAAAAATTATAGATAACGTTTTTTAATAAAATTATTTCATGATAGATGTAGTTATTTTGGTACACGAGCTCGAATCATTTAAAAAAAACAACGGAACCAGTCATAATAATTAATTATCATACTACTTTTTTAAGAAAATATATTATTTTAAGTTTTAAAAAGTTATTTTTCATAAACAATTCTATATTTATAATAAAATAGTGAAAATTTCTGTATTCTTATGTTTAATTAAAAGAGTTTAATTTTACGTCTTAAATACAGATAAATTATATTCTCATAGTAATTCTTTCAATATTTAATACAACAACTCATTTAAAGTTCTGTTTACAATTATTTATAATTAATACCAGCACAGAGATACTTTTTATTTATCGAAAACATAAAAATATCAACAATATTGATTAAATAACTAACTAAATTGGGGTTTAATTTTAATAACTGTAAGTTTGAAATTTTACCTTATTAATTCATTAAAAATTATTTTATATATTTTAAAATAATTATCAATTACATAAAAATTTACAATTGAATGAGAATTAAAAAAAACACCAGAAATAAAAATATTCTAATTATAAAATTTAAAATAATGTATTAAAATGTCAACTGAGTTAATCTATTTTGATTTTAACTTTAAAAACAATTATCATTTTATTGCAGAAATAATTAATCTGATCAATATAATTAATTTGGATCATCATTAATTAAATTTGTATTATTAATTAATCAATAAAATAATATGAGTAATAATAATAATAATAATATATAACCATTAATAATGTAGTTTTTTTAACTATTTTTTATACATAATTTTGACTCTAATAAGGACAACTAATTTTATTAATATTATAATATTTAAGAAACTACAAAAAATGAACTGTAGTTACTTTAAAAAAAATCTAAGTAATCTTATTTAATTATAATATTATAAAAATACTAAAACATACTTATCTTTTGATATATTATACCTTACTAATCTTACAATAATTAATATTTTCATTATATTTTTACTTTACTTTTTATTATTAATTAGATGTAGATACTGTGTTTTCATTATTATTATTAATTATAATTATAATTATAATTGAAGCCATTAAATTTTGTTAAGGAAAAAGTGTCTGGACACAGGTATGCCCCTAGTACCTAACATTTCTCTTGGAAGCAAAGTCTGGTTTTGACTATGGATCTGAAGCCACTAATTGTGTGCCCATTACCAAACCCCATTTCAATTAACTCTAATTAATTCCATATTTCATAGTGTTTTAAGTGTTTTACTACCAAATCTCCTTTGCTGCCTCACTCACTCTCTACACATATCATAACAATATCAAGCATTCCATTCATCACCACTCTCCATCTTCTGCATCTAGTTGCTCTTCCTCACAACCATACTCCTTCTCCTTCCCCACTTTCTTACTTTGCTACCCTTTTCCATTTTACCTTCTTTTCCTGCTTATCTCACCACTCACTCTCTTTCTACCCTAAATCACTCAATCGATCTAAATTTCTTCCAAATCGTAAACCCCTTTGGCTCAATTCACTCAATTCTCCGCCTGCTCCGCTTTCCGGCTCGTGGGTGGGTAAAGTTGTCATTTTTCTCTTCTGGGTATGGCTGCTTCTGCTGTTTCAACTTCTTTTTGTTGTTGATGGAACTTGGGTGCTGTCCGATTCCCCTTCTGATTGATGTTTTGAAATTGGGGATGCTTCTTTTTGTTTCGGATTGGATTTGGATTTTCAGGTCTTGGAGCAGAGACGAAGATGGGCGAGGGAGAGCGTTTCCAGCTGGGAACTGTGGGCGCGTTGACTCTTTCTGTGGTCTCATCTGTGTCCATTGTGATTTGCAATAAGGCACTGATGAGTTCATTGCATTTCATTTTCGGTAAAGTAACTTCCCTCTTGATTGCTGCAAGCTTGTACCCTTGTTTTGTTTTCTATGTTTGCCACTTTTTTTGTGTTTTGTGTCTTTCATTTCTTCCTTTACTAACCTACTTTTTCCATCAGTGCTTGTTTGATTTCATGTGTGCTATTACAATTGAAGATTCATAATTTTAACCCTTCTCTTCCTCTTGCCTCTTTTATTGGAACTTGGAAGTTGATCCATTGTACTTGCTGCTACTCCTTGTGATGTATTGTGCCAGCGATCTAGACTATGCACTCACCTGGGGTGTGTCTGGTTGGCTATTTTGGCGGAAGTTATATAGTGAAAATTACTCCATACTTGCTTCCTTCGACATGAGAAGGTGGAAATGAAAATGTTTTTCGTTATCACTTTTGGTTGACAATCATTTTCCACCACCTCAACTGCCCATGCCCTTAGAGAAACTAGAAGTGTCAGTTGGAGATTGTTTTTGTCGAATTTTACAATTTGTCATGTTGCCTTTATGTCTAGAATTTAGTTTCCTGGATACTATATGCGGAAATTGATATGATCTGTTGGATTGTTGATATCCCTTCTTTGTCTGAATTAAATATTGCCACTTTGGACGTATCTATTGTTGTCTGTATTCGCTAGGCGTTACCAAGTTAAGTATTTTGTTTTCTTTACCTCTTTTTTCTGCAATCTATACAACTGCTTAGTAATGTGAATAATATATAAGTTGCCTGGTAAAAATTATAATCATTGATTTGGTTTTCTGGAAGTGCCTGAACATTAGATATTACTTATCATTATTGTGTTTTTTAATTTACCTGTTTTCTGTCCTATTGACAAAGAACGTAAACTTGTTTCCTTTGAAATTTGGTTTATGGTAATGGTTTAGGTTATTTCCATCTATCTATGTGCAAATTTGAGCTTTCATGTTTACACTTCAATATATTGTCTGAGGTTTGCATGTTTTTGAAATTTGTCCTTTTTGATACGCAGCTACAACTTTAACCAGCTGGCATCTGCTTGTAACATTTTGTTCCCTTCATGTGGCTCTCAAAATGAGATTCTTTGAGCACAAACCTTTTGAGCAGAAAGCTGTGATGGGATTTGGGATTTTAAATGGGATCTCAATTGGACTTTTAAATTTGAGCCTGGGGTTTAATTCTGTTGGCTTCTATCAGGTAGGTTTGTTATGGTTATGTTTTTTTCATTTGATTACTGTTGACTCTGAATATCCCTGTGATATTCCTTTTCAGATGACCAAGCTGGCAATCATTCCTTGTACTGTACTGTTGGAGACCCTTTTTCTTGGGAAGAGATTCAGGTTCCATTTAGCTTCTTGTCAGTACTATGATTTTTTATGTTTGATTGTTGATATATACTCGAAATGATAGTTATGTAATAGTCACTGAAAGAATTGATTCATTTACTTACTTTTTTTTTGTGTTATTTGTTGTCTCTCTCTCTCACACACACATACACACACTTGATGTTCGGACCTCAAGTATGCTTGTATCTAATTGTTATGCACATTTAACTGTTTGAGCTGACCTTCCTTTAGTATTTCAAATAAAATTCATTGTTACCTTTTCATTTGTTATTGCAGTAAGAGAATTCAATTTGCCCTTAGTATCCTCCTTCTGGGTGTCGGGATTGCTACTGTCACAGATTTGCAGCTCAATGCTCTTGGCTCTTTCTTATCTTTTCTTGCAGTGATTACAACTTGTGTTGCTCAGATTGTATCCTTTAAATAATTTCATTTGCATTACCACGAATTTTTTTGCAATATTGTCTGATCAATTGTGATAGATTGAATATTATAGATACTGGGGACTTATTTTTGAACGTGTTCAACTTTGACATTTATTATTTTATACTCTATTTGTTAAACATATTCAATAATTTATGGACTATGCAGCCAATTATACAGGAAAGAAATTCTGTGTTTGCCTTGGTCACTTAAAGTGATTATCTTCTGCACCAAGGTACATGAGGTGGTTGAAGAACTAATCATACCCCTAACTTCATTTCTTTTTGGGTTTTCTTGTTTAAATTGTGCAAGGCAAGGCTTTACATGCAGAGCTTCATTTTTGACCTGGAAGCCCTTGTTTCCTTTGACTTTGGACAAGTTCATTTTCTTTATCTAGGGGTTCTCATTTATGTTATTTGAAGATAGTTAGAAGTAAATATAAGGTTTTATTGCACTTGAGAGCTTTACACAGATGATTGTCTGATTTATTTTCCTGGGATATCATTGTTTTATTTGGTGTCTTGTCCTTAATTAGTTGCTTTTAGATGACAAATACTATCCAAAAGAAGTTCAAGGTTTCTTCCACCCAGCTTCTGTATCAATCATGTCCATATCAAGCAGCAACCCTATTAATCTGCGGTCCATATCTGGATAAACTTTTAACCAACCAAAATGTATTTGGTTTCAAGTATACAACACAAGTGACGGTAAGAGTTAAATTATTAAGCAAGTCTTCTCAAGTTCCAACTCTTTTTTTTAACGTGTTATCAACTGGTTCTTTCTGCATTGCAGGTTTTCATTATTCTTTCCTGCCTTATCTCCATCTCAGTCAATTTTAGTACATTCCTTGTTATTGGAAAGACATCTCCTGTCACCTATCAGGTTCTTGGACACCTGAAGACATGCCTTGTCTTGGCATTTGGTTACATACTACTCCAAGACCCATTTAGCTGGAGAAACATTCTGGGAATTTTGATAGCCTTGATGGGGATGATTCTATATTCTTACTATTGCACACTTGAGAACCAGCAAAAAGCTGTTGATGCTTCATCACAAGCATCCCAGGTTTGTTCGGCCAACTTTGCATGTCTTAATTTTTGCACTGTCACAATCATTTCTAGAAGTACATTCTGTCACTATTTCTTCTTAACGTTTCCAGGCAAGAGAAGCTGAATCTGATCCTCTGATCAATGTGGAAAATGGAAGTGCAGTTGTGAGTGATACAATTGGACAGAGACAGATGTCCCCTGTATGGAGCAAGAGCAATGACTAGTATGTTTAATGGGCTTTGGTTATAGCATTGTCAAGAACAGTTATAGTCCTTATAGAGGGTTGACACCCATGATCCATTTGGAATTAGGAAGTGGAATTGCTGCCAAATACATGTCTCTGTCATTTTTCTCAGTAGCTATAGTCTAATATGTTCAGAACCGTTTGCCGACCAACAATATTAGGGAGGGGAACAAGATGGTCATGTCGTAATTCTATTGGCCAACAGATATGTCTTATAGTAGCATACATTTTCTGGTGATGTTTTCACATCATGTTACATTATAATTTCGTATAGATATTCAAACTTCTTTCTTGCCTGAATAACGTATAAACACCTACCGGTTATTATTTCTTTTATTCACAGTTTTTCCTGTGTGTTTTAGATATGTCCTGATTGTATTCCTATACCCAAAGTAGTCATTTCTTCCAGTCTTTATTGTATTATTTATTTTTGGAAACTGAATTATTCGAAGCATGACGAATGCATTATACTGTTCTTGGTTTCAACTTTACAAGTGCCATCTATCTTTTCTTTGTATATTGTAATGTAAATTGAAACTTATGCTCTTTTAAGGATAGTACCAAGAAAAAATATTTCTTATTTCCCTGTTGATTTTACTTCTCTTGTTGTCTACTTCAATTAAAGCGAGTGGCAGATATGGTTACGAGTGAATGAAATGAAGAAGCATCTAATTAAAAAGAAACAAAAGTAAAGGCAAGTAAAATAATTAGGGTCTGGGAGTGGGAACATCCATTTATCATGTTAACGTAAGGAAATACTTTCAATTTGTAAAATTCTGGCATTACAACCTTGATGAAGGTTCATCAAATCTTTTCTGGGTCTATTCAGCTCGTGAGATCTCAGTGAAAACCGACTCAATGTCATATAAGCTTGATGAGGGCTCATCAAATCTCTTTTAAGCTGCAAATTTCGATTTTACTGTTGCAATTTGAAGGTTTCCCTGATATCAGTCCAGATTGCAGCGGCAATGGAAGGAAGTATTCAGTAGCAGTAATGTCCTTGGATATAGAATTCAGAATCCAAGATGCAACAAATATTCATTGTATGAGATGAAAATAAGTTTTTCAAAAATAAAGTTAAAACTAATTTACATACAAGTTATATTCTAAAAAAGTAGAGAAGAGTTCACTCACATCGTGTAACACGTAATTAGCAATCGATAGAAATTAACGGTCTATGAATTCGCCTATTTAGTGCAAGAGAATATCTAGATCAAACAAGTTTTATTTTTGAATCAGATACGAATGAGGCAAATCATGATATTGCTTAACTCGTGAACTGTTCCTGAATAAAATAATAGCAGCAAATAAATAGACGGCGGAAAATGTTAATATGGTGGGCAGGTGGTGCTATGGCTGTGCTGCTATGGACGCGTGTACACACTCACTGTGTTTAGAAATATTACTAAAAAGAAAACAATACGTGAAAAATTAGTTATATAATATGTATTAGATCAAATATTAGTAGCATTGGCGACAAAATATTCCATCCACTCTAGCTGTGTTGCAGAATCGTTTCCATATCTTTATCGATGGCTGCGCGAGCCCTATTCACCAGAAAAACCCTAGCCTCACTCCTCCGCAATGACGCGGTGGCTACTCATTCCCGCGGCCTCCACGTGTACACGCTACCTGATCTAGACTACGACTATGGCGCTCTGGAGCCAGCCATCAGCGGCGAAATCATGCAGCTCCACCACCAGAAGCACCACCAGACTTACATCACTAACTACAACAAGGCCCTCGAGCAGCACCAAGATGCCGTTGCCAAGGGCGATGCCGCTGCCGTCGTTAAGCTCCAGGCCGCTATCAAGTTCAATGGCGGAGGTCTGCTTCCCTTTTTCTCTTTCTTTTTAGTTTGCTGTATTGAATCTTAAATTGCGGCAAATGACTTCATTTGTTGATTCAATTAAAATTGATTCCTGAATAGGTGACTGTGGATAATAAGTTAATTGACCTTTAGGTGTTAAATAGAAGCAGGGGAGTGGGGATTTGCTTAGTACTTAGTGAAAGTAACATATTGTATTGTATCCTAGGCATTGATGCACAGATGATTAAAGCGACGACCATTCCGTTTCTATCGTACTCGAACGAACATAATTTTAATTTCACTCACATGTAGTAGTTGTGTAACATGGATCTTTGAGTGCTTGTAATGTTTCCCAAAACTTTATCGTTGTCATTCTGCTTGGAAACTGAAGGGGGTGGTTGGTGTCTAGCTTCTATGCTAAGATGGATTGGTTGATGAGAATGAGCAGTGGTTGCATTACTGCAGTGTAATCTGGAGTCGTTGTTTGTGTTTTTCATATTTTACTCTGTGTGAGAAATTATGCCTGGTTTTAAAATGAACCAGACAAACTTTTGAGTGATGGAGCCAGGATATATCTTCCTTGGTCATTTTCTACATTTCCTGCACAGCTAAGGATCATTTCCTGCAGGTCATGTCAACCATTCTATTTTCTGGAAAAATCTAGCTCCTGTTCGTGTAAGTTTGTATCTTGATGTTTTTTTGGAAAGTATTTTGTCTTTGGTTGTTTTTTACCTAATAAAACTTCTGCCCTTGTGCAGGAAGGAGGTGGTGAGCCACCCAAGGGTTCACTGGGATGGGCTATTGACACGCATTTTGGCTCTTTTGAAGCATTGATACAAAAAGTTAATGCAGAAGGTGCAGCAGTGCAGGGGTCTGGTTGGGTGGTGAGTTAGTCAGATTCTGAAATTCCCAGAATATTTTCTTTCCTTGCATAAGCTTAATGTCTTGGTCGTTGTTTGAAATGCTGTTTCGTTTTAATTATTCTGTACTGCCTTGCCAGTGGCTTGGTCTGGACAAAGAGTTGAAGAGGCTTGTAGTTGAAACCACTGCCAACCAGGTAAACTGACCCTTCCACCTTCAATGCCCCTCCTCATTGTCTACATGTTCCCAAGAGGCTTCATAGATCATCAGTAACATATTAAAAAGAAAATAAATGGAAGTAGTCTTTTGGTTTGGCCTCCAATTCTGCCTTTTTGTATTTCTGTTGTATCTCTTGTAAGTTCTCACACCATTCAAGATCTTTTACTTCATATTACTATTTCGAATAGTTTATATTCCTTATGTTAAATCGATGAGATTCAGCAGTCAAAGAATACTTTACCAAACAATACTATAATAATATGGCTTTGTAAAGTGCGTTTTACTTTTTAGGCTTCAAGTTTATTTGTAGGTGTAAATTGCTAGAGTCCTTACACACGTTGTATTAAATTTATAGTCAAGTCTTTACATACTTTCATAAATTCTTATATCTCTAGGTAAAGAACATCTTGCCTGGTGGACAAAAATAAAATGTATTATATGCATATCAAACTATATTTACCTTTGTAAACCAACAATATTTTATTTGTCCTTCCATCCTTTTTGTTCATTTCCTCTCGTTATTGTTGCTGAGACAGAGCAACCTCTCAAGTTCTCATTTGTTTTAGCTTTAAGTCTGACCACGGGGGGACCTGCAGCCACCTGCCACCATATCTTATCAGTTTTTCCCCAATTTATCTCTTTAAACTGTTTATTCTCTTTGTCTTCCATTTTATGCTTTTCTGATCTGGCTATTGAACTGCTTCTATCACTTTATTAGTCTAGACCCAACCACCAACAGACCTCAGCTGAACTTTTTCTCTCTAGATCTATTTAATCTTGCTGCCTCTGAATCAATGGCTGACTTATAGTCGAAGGGTGCAGAAGCTATTTGGCCTGTGTTCCTTTTTTCTAGACCTTGTAAGACAAGTTTCAGTAATGTGAGTTCAGTTTTAATGAAGCTATAGCAATTAATGATTACAGGGACCTGCTTACAACATTTTAAAATAGCCAGGACTCAATTCTAATTAACAAAAAAGTGTAGGGACCCAATTAAAATTGAGTGACATTGTTGCAATGTGGAGGACTTCTTCAAATGTTAATGGTGTTCAGGATATATAAATATTTCTATAGCGAAAACTATAGAAAAGAGAAGGAACTAGTTAGCGTTTTCGTCTTTTCTCAATCCTCATACTCATTTTCTAGCTTTAGTGAACAGTATTTATGCTCTGTGCATATGTCTGTTGGTTATCGGATGTAATTTTGAACATTTTATTTGCAGGACCCACTGGTTACCAAGGGACCAAATTTGGTTCCGTTGCTTGGTATTGATGTTTGGGAGCATGCGTACTACTTACAGGTAACATTGACTTGGTGATCCACTAGTGACAGCGTGGTTGCTGTAATGTTGTTATTGCAATCCTGTGCATATTTTCAGTGGTGGTTATGACTTACGAGATGCAAAGAAATATTGGGCTGGCGGTCAAATTTAGGGTCGGTTTGGGTGGTTGCAGAATTTGATTTTTGGTTTTCAAATGGAATTTCAAAATAAGATTTGTTCAGTTAAAATGGAATTGAACTACTTTTATCTCAATTTTTAAACTCTTTTTTTAGAGCTTATTTCATCCTAACACTTTTATGTTAATAAAATGTGAATTACAAAGAATTGGTTTCCTAACATAGTCAATAGTCTGACTTAATTTTCATCCTGAAATTTGACCTTCAAACGTTCTTCCAGAGCTTTTATATTTATTTGCATTCTGATAGTTGATATTACTGATTTGTTTTAGTGAATCAAAATGTGAATTTAACGTGAACATAAACTAATAGTAGAGACAAGTAGGAAATGATGCAATAGCTCTCTCCGAAGTCTAAGAAGTTTATGATTAGCTTCTGTTAAGATTCGCATTGATTATGGATAGGGCCAAAATAGTCCTTATAAGAATTGGGTAATCCTCCCCCGTTCTTGAGCTAGGTTTTGAATTGGAAGGCTTAGTGAAGCTTATAATTTCAAGAATTCACGTAAAGTCACAACTTACGATGGAATATTCTTTTTCGTCCTTTATGTTGGTTAGAAATTGGAATCCTCACACTCACCTTTGAATAGAATATTCACATACTCACAAGTTTAGAAACAAATTAATTTTCCGTCACGTACGATATGTTGAAACTTTTATCACGCTATTATTTGCCAATCAGGAGGAAAAGGTAACACGCTTTCCGAGATTCCTAGATGCATATTCGTTGTCAAAATAATTTCTGATGTATGCTTGTTTTTCTTAATGCAGTACAAGAATGTTAGACCAGATTATCTGAAGAACATTTGGAAAGTTATTAATTGGAAATATGCCAATGATGTGTATGAGAAAGAGAGCTCTTAGTCTGAAAGTGCTGCTTGATATGGCACCTGAGATGAGATTTCCAGCAAGGTAAGAATAAAATGATGTGATGTATAAGATAACACTACACATATAGTTGTGCCAAAGAACCTCGAGCATTTATGGCTGCATTGTTCATGTGTTGTGAATTTTCTGATGCTCTGTTAAGATACTATTTGTGTCCGTTGATGTATATTTTTTGCTTCTAGGACGTGATCCTTTTGCTCGAATAAGTAGTATGATTATGAAATTCAAGCCCCATTTTATTTGTTGGATGAACAAGTGGGAGTTGTTATTTAGTTGCGATTCGTGGAAAATCAATTTTAAAAGAAATCTTTGGAAGTTAGGATGTAAAATGATTATTTTTCAAAATAAACTATTCCAAACATCTGCATTAAGACAAAAGTGAAGTATCAAAGAGTTCCCCAAGATATATGGACGATGACCGATAAAGCCTGTGAAAGAAAATTTCTTTCACGTTAGTCCTAAGGTTTTTATTCGTTGAATTCTTCCGTTAATAGTAACTTCATATCTAAGACCAAGAAATTGCAACTTCAAGTAGTGTTGTTGAAGTTCTGTTTATTGAGAGCTTGAATAACATCCTCAGATTTAGATTTTGAATATTTTTTCTTGTTCCTAAACAACTTGGATGTAAGTAAAGAAAGTGTTGTAGCCTTTGAACATCTTTTGGCCGCTTCTGCTGCCTGCCTCCTTAGTCTAAGCTTCAGCTTTCAATTTAACTATCACTGTCATTGTCTTTCTGATAGGAGTGTTTTTCAGCTTCAGGCTGCCCTTGGATATTTTTTTCGTTTATCATCTTCAACATTCTTTTGTGCTTTCTTCTTCAATTCTAATAGAAGTGTTTTTCAAGCTCCCTTTATTGGTTGTTGTATTTTGATTTCCATGGATTGTTAGAAATTTAAGATTTTCTTTTCTTTTCTAACTTTTTTATGGATGTGGGTTGGATTGTCTAATTAGGATGTATTTGAGAATGTAGGATTTTGGACAAGAATCGAATAAGGTTGTAATCATGGTGGAAAAATAATTGAAGTTGAGAAAGAGTAATTGAGAAAGTTGCAGTTGTTGAGGGAGAAAAATCAAAGAAAGAAGTTAAAAGCAATCTCATCTACAAGTCAGAAAAATTGTCAACTGGGCACATAAATGACTCTTCTGATGATAGAACTATTAATGAAAAGAATAACTTCTCTCCGGAAAAAACTTTAAAAACTAATGTGAAAATAGTTTTTTAGAAAATATTGATAGTATACCACTTACGTAACATATACCTTTTGACCCTCAATAGAATAGGAACTGTGATGTGTCATTTTGATATTTAAGTGAAAATGTCACAGTGGTTTTTAAGGGAAAAATATTTGACAAACTAAAATTAGAAGGAAGGAAGAAGAGAGAGTGGAAAAAGAATGGTGTAAAAGGAAGTCTAAAAAGTGAGAAATCCTCAATTAATTACTTTTTTTCATATAGTTTGTAATTCACATTTGTATTCCCATTATGGGTGTGGTTGGGAGACTGTTCCCAGAGACCATAAGCGCTTCTTACAGCGTTCTGTGGTGGGGAACCGGTGTTGCTGTAAACATTTCCAATTCTTTTTATTTTTTTAAATCACTGTCTTAACTCGTTTCTAAGAATACGAAAGGACAAGACTGTCAAACTTCTTCAAAAGCTCATTAGGGTTTCCGATAAACATTATTTTACTAGAGCAATGCTTTTGGATCTAGAACTCAATTTTAGTGATATTTTGTAATTATGATAAATTGTGTCAATGACTTCTGAAATTTCTCACTAAAATTGTTGATGTCTTATTCAATTTTGATTTTCCACATTAAACCATGAAGAGTAGTGATACATGTACATCAACATTTTTATTATATCATCTTAAAATTTATGATTTGACATTTTTTAATCTTAATAGATGTGTAAAATTTTGATATGGCACATTCAATTTTCAGATTTAAAGAAATTTCTATAATTTTCTTGATCTCTTCAATGTTTGTTTCACTATGTTTTTTTCCTTTGACATAGTTTTCCCCCACACCTGTTAAAGGTCAGACGTTGTTATAAATTTGAGAAAATATTTTATTGAATAGAAAACGAATTACACTGTTTTATTCTATTGGCTTCTTAGCCATCTCAAACTCAGAAAATCTAACTGAACCACGATTTACACCCCCTAGATGAATTAAAAATAAGGACCTCCGTCTAAACATGCCTAATAAATAAAAAATTAGAAAAGAAAAATAAAGCAATTAATTAATTACAACACTTCAATCCCCTCGTCATGCTAAAAGCATTTAGTTTACTACTGAATTATCGATCATTCTTAACATATTTCCTAACTTCAAAAATTGTTTTAATTTGAATGGCTTTGCCATTATGTTTGCAATTTTATATTGAGAATTATAATAATTCAACTCTAAAACTTTGTCTTTTATTAAATCTCTCATAAGTAAAATCTTATATCAATATACTTGTTCCTTTCATAAAAAAATAAATTTTAATAGATTTATGGTGGAGTTATTATCACACTGAATCAGGATACTCTTATTTTTTATATGACAAAGTTTCTCCAATATCCTTATCTTAGTAATATTGTCTTTTATTAAATCTCTCATAAAGTAAAATCTTATATCAATATGCTCCTTTCCCAAAAAATTAAATTTTAACGGATGGAAAACACATTGGCAAGTACAATATGCAACCTCAGTAGTATATAATGTCACTATAAGTTGTTTATTAGAGAACCATGAAATAGTTCCATAACTAGTTAAAAATATAAAACCAAAAATACTTTTTCACATACCTTAAGATTCTTTTTGCTGCAATCCAATGAGACTCAGTTGGACAAGACATAAATCTACTGATAAGACTCTCTCCATACATCAGATTAGGTCAAGTTGCAGTCAAATACATTAGACTACCAACCACTTGTTTAAACAAAGTTTCATCAATTTTGGTTTCAGTTCCATCTTTTGTCAACTTTGTCTTTCAAACTATGGGATTCTGCACTAAACTGCTTTTATCCATTTTAGACCTTGCTAAAATTTCATGAGCATATTTTCTTAACACAAAAATTCCATCTAAATTTTGTATAACCTCAACTCCTAAAAAGTACCTAATTCTCCCCAAATCAGACATGTTAAACTCCAACATCATTGAATTCTTACAATCATCACACGTATTTCTATCATTCTTAATATATATTAAATCATCAATATAGAGGCTTACTATTAAAATCTTGTATTTTTTTTTTGTCACTTTACGAATAGTGTGTGTTCATATGAGCACCTTTCAAAACATGTGTGAACAAAATAAACCTATATCTTGTTATATCATGCCCTTAATGCTTGCTTGAAGCCATACAACATCTTTCTTAACTTGTAAACTTTATCTTCTTCACCTTTCTTCTCCTACCCCAATGATTGATGTACAAAGATTTCTTCATTGAATTCAATATGAAGAAATACACTTTTCACATCGAGCTGAAAGACATCCCAACTATTTTGTGCTACTACAACAAGTATTAGTCAAATAGTGTCAAGTCAACAAGTATTGGTTCCTTGAATAAAGACTTTATGTCGATCATGTGATTCAAACAACCACTATCTAGAAATCATAAATAGCTTGCCTTCTGATTAGCTTAAATACAAGCCATAAAAAACTTGTTTTCTTTTTTAGTTTTTGTTGCAAAATTCATTTTTTTTATACCAACAATCACCTTTGATGTGTCTATATCTTTGCAATGATGACAATGAGTGTTATTCTTTGTGTAAATTTGTTCATCATATTGTCTTTGTCTACCATTCCTTCCTCGACCTCTGTCACGGCCACGACCTTGACCACTACGAAATCTTCCTCTTCCTCAACCTCTACTTACTAATTGATCGTTTTCTCTTTTTTTGGTGGTTTTCTCCTTCACTTGGAATGCCTTCTCTTCAACATTGTGCGCTGATAGATCTTTTGCTTCTTCTAAAGCTACCACTTCATTATCAAATTTTGGAGTAAAGCTTCTCTAAACTTTAGCTATAATTATTTCATTATTTGTGACATAAAATCAACAACTTATTCATCATTCTTCATTATCAAGGTTCAAAAGTCACACTTACAATTTCACTCTTATAACCTTTGAATCACCTAAAAATGCTTTTTTTTAAGATTGACCTTACTTCCTTTGACATGTTTGTTGCCGCAATACATGAGAAAAGAGTCTCATGAACTCTTTGTTGGATAATAAACAACTCTTTAATATGTTTCTTCCTTATTTCTTTTAATCTCTCCTCCTCCATTTCATTTGGTTTTGATATTTCTATAAACCCATTCCTTATTTCTTTTAGTCTCTCCTCCATTTCATTTGGTTTTGATATTTCTATAAACCCATTCTCCACCGATCATACTTGAAACCAGTAAAAAAATAGATATCATGCCTAAAGAAAACCTAAGTGTTTCACCCAATAAACCTCACCACACTCAATTGCCTAAAGGATTAATGACTCGATACCAAATTTGTGAAAAAATAAATTTAGAAATAACAATATTTTTTATTAATTACAAACAAATAAATACTCATACTTATAGGTTTACAAAGAAACTAATTCGAAAACAAAAATCTCACTCATGACTTAAATTGTTTTGTAACTAACTAAAATATACAAACCATTTAATTTGACCATGTCTCCACTCTAGCAATTTAAATTAATTTTCAACAGTTCCAATTTATTAAACATCGGAGGTGGGAATTCAACAATCAGATACCAATAATCCCCCGATGAACAGTAATCTCGTCTACTTTCTGAAACAACTCCCCCTGGTCTAGTTGGGTAAATTTTTTTATGGAAATGTGTTATATGGGGTGAACGTTCGAAAATATTGAACGCTTTTATAATATATCAAGTTCTCATTCATAAAAAAAACGCCATATTATAGCCAGAAAGATACAATCCAACGCCTAGAGCAGATAAATTATGACAAAATAACCTTCCACAAAACTGATATTTTCAAAACTAAGTAGCAAATAAAAGTCTATCATAAATTTGATTCAGCATAACATCAAGCCTCTTTTTCCAATGAATTGCTCTCAGGTTCTGACAGGAGCTCCTGCGCCAGCCGGACGAGGTGCTTGACCAGGCTGACCAGGCCTTGGAGCATCATCCTGGTAAAGATAAATAAATCATCAAACAGGTCAAGAAGGGCAGGTGTTACATCAATTCATGAATCAGTATAAAGATACATAATAATCAATCAACGATTACTAACACTTTGAAATACAAAAATCATCAGAGTTTATTCATACAAATGTAGCACATTTTCCTATTGCAAACTAAATGTCAAGCGAATTCTCTTTGTGCATCCAACAGAGACGTGACTTTCTTTAACCATCAATTAACTCATTGATATATCGAGCTCCCAGCAAGACAAGAGAGCCGTATACGAGTATCTCTACTGAGTTCTGGTTCATACAGCTCAAATGTAGCAGTAGAAAAAGACACAAGTTTGATATGATTAGTTCAAATCTTAAATAATGTTCACAGTATTGTCAAACTAATCCACAATATCAAGAATAAACCACCAGTTTTGCCTCTATAGATATTAACTTTTCTCGTAATTAAGCCCTAAAGCAATGAAATTATTAATGACGATTTTACTTTAACCAATTTGAAGGGTTTTTAAATTTGGGAACTGCTCAACATGATTTCTAATACCTTCTATAGGACTACCTGAATAGTTCCAAAATAAAATTCAAAAATCTACTACTGTATCACTGGCCAATTGGGGAACGGGAGGGTAGGACACAAGCTCCATCAAGGAACAGAAGCAAGCAAGGCAAGCTGGTGTTTTAATATAGAATAGGTTACAAGTAGATCATGGGGATTGTACAATGGAACAAACTTAAGATTAAATCTGTACACACGAAATAGGCCTTATCCTCTCCGTTGAAACTTTTCAAATGCAGTGTACCCTAGGTTCGGTGTCAAATTTTAAAAGATTCAAACAATGAAACAATACGTGTACACATCAAGACTCAATTCTATCTACACTGTGAAAGCATAACATTAAAACAAAACCAAATGGCATTGGATAAAACACAATGTAGAGGGGGAAACAGGAAAAGGGTTATATATAGTTACCCTGCGCCTGATGAATCGCTGAGGTGGGTCACGCTTCCTCCTGTCAGTGCGGGATCGAACCCTAACAACGTGAGAGTGGATGGCACAGGAAACAC
>Ga0099824_1000885_pt1 | contig 39522 bp, 26 predicted proteins | sample SiratrowhiteBW_FD_76837 | JGI IMG/M metagenome (GOLD analysis project Ga0099824, IMG submission 76837) | Root nodule microbial communities of legume samples collected from California, USA - Siratro white BW | ecosystem: Host-associated > Plants > Roots > Nodule | place: USA: California... | reverse complement strand
CTATAAAAAATTATATAAAAATTAATCAAAATAACCCCCTTAAAACTAAATTAAAAACCAAAAAAAACCCCAAAAAAAAAAAAAAGAAAAAAAAAAGGAAGAAAAGAAAAAAAGTGAAAATAAAAAAAAAAAAAAAAAAAAAAAAAACTTACAAAATCCCTTTTGAGTTTCTCTACCAAATAAAAAACTATATTTCCATTTTATATATGACATGATGGAAGAAATGTAAAAATTAAGGTCAAATTGTGACTTTAACATCTTGTAAATTGGCCATTAGCTGCTTAATGTGTAGGAGGGAAAGCACTTGCGAAAATAATTAGACGATTGTTCTTTGTTTTTACACGTATCCTTCACCTTTTATATTTTATTCCCAAATCACATTACTCCTTCACCCCTTTACATTCCAACTATTTAACAAATCCACTTTTTTATTTTTTAGCAGGTAGATTGCTTGCAGAACAGTGTTTCAGTCACATTATCTCTTATAGATTTTTAATTTGTTTTTTCACTGTGCTCAAGCTACATCTTCATACGCAATTTACAGTCTCCATATACTCCCAATAGGGAATTCAAGACACTATCATTGGAAAAAATTAAATTAAAAGCTTGTATATTCATTTATGCTTATAAGGTACAAATCTATGAATTCCACAAACATGAATTTTGATAAGCCAGTAACCGACAAAGAATAAATTCAAAGAAAACTCTGGAATAAAAGTAAAAGGTAAAAAAAATATGCATCGGAATATTCTGAGGAAGTGTCTGATTGTAAAAACAAAAGGATTGTGATCAAAATTGGTTTAGAACTATAACTCAGCAAAGTCTTGATTCAGAAAATTTTAGCTCTTTTCTCAGTGAAAGACTCGTTAATGATATCAAACCCAAAGGGTGGCCGAGTATAACTACTTTGAAGGGAGCACCACCTGCTGGTCATCATCTGTTCCAAAATACCGATCCCCAAACTCACCCATGCCAGGTATGACACGGAAATCTTCATTCAAACCAATGTCAATATCAGATGTCACGATCTTTATTCTTGGGAAGCTTTTGCAGACCACACGAACACCTTGAGGTGCCTGACAATATGGGAGCATATATGTAAATCATTACGTAAAAAATTATTGCAAGATATAGTGATATAACGAGGAACAACAAACATTAGTAACTTACGGATATGAGATTGAGAAATATAATGTTGGACTCTGGTACACCCTTCTTTAAAAGAAGAGAAATTGCTTGAACAGCCGAATTACCTAAAGATGAAATGTTATTCAAAATAAAAAATCAATAAATTAAATATCTAACTTTTTATACATCCTTGTTATGCTAAATGTTTGTTACGGGACTTAATAAGTCTGCTCATATACTTATTTGCACAACGTAAAATGTTTAAACTAGGATATAAAAACCACCATAAAAGAAAACATGATGAGAATGAAAACCTGTGCCTAAGATAGGATCCAACAGCAATACATGTCTATCTGAGATATCCTTAGGCAACTTCTCATATATTAGCTGCTCAATAATCAAAGGATAGGTTAGTGACCCTGAAATGAAACAAACGCATATATAACCAAGCACACAGATGACAAACCTGTTGACCATTGTCACCTTCTCTGTGAATAAGAATTTTCCCAATCTTGATGCCTTTGCAGCATGCTCGTAAAGCATTTTCCATACTCTCGCCACTGCGATTAGATTGTATATCAAATTTAAGGACAGATTTTTTTTTTCTAAGCAATTATTTCTTATTTATATAAAATTGCGTTATCATCATAGAACACATCAAACCAAGTAATAGGAAAGAAAATATTTTAGTCAATACTTTATAGCAAGGATGACAAAAATAATCATGGGAAAAAAAATCTGCACTAAAACAATACCTCCGGATGATTGAGACACCACACAACCTCTTACAGAAATCCACGCCACTGTAAACCGATCCTGCATTAAAAGACAAGTAGTAACTGTAACCATAAGACACGAAACAAATTAGTTCTGCTTTTTGAATGTTAGAAGGAGAATGTCAACTAAGAAGTAGAGCCACATAAGTGTTGGGGTAAATCAAGCCACCTCACAAACAACCCTTTACTTGTTGGGGTAAACAGGGAAAAAATATTAAGAAAATCTAACAATAATGAGACATGAATCAAATCATGTAAGGAACTTCAATAAAAAACCTTAAGATAATAGATTTCGGAGTTTTTTTTTATATATGTTATTCAGCTTACTTATTCTACTCAATATGGCAGTTAGATTTACATTTAGATTTCTAACAAAAAGTTTATCATTTTCAATACGGAAACTGTGGCAATTATCATCATGAGCAGAACATGTCTCTCAACCGTATAATAACACGATACCCCCTATGGTTCTCATTCTATGAAGTATCTGTTGGACTCGGTATTCAGACTGCATAAATGACACCTAGTACTTCCAAGAGGTCCAAGACAAGTTAGACATTTCTAAAACAAGGCTAGAAACATGTAGTCCATGTTCATCCTCACTTTTCTGACATGGATACGGCAAGATTTTAGAAACCTGATACACCCAACAGGCACATCGCCCACTGCGCTCTCAAGTAAAATGATAAGAGAATAATTCATCCTTAGAGGTCCATATAATACAAGCCAAGAAAATCATCATTGAAAAAGAACAGCTTACCAGTTGGAGTGATTACTTGCTTTTCCGTAAATGGAAGATGCCCTAGGCCATGTTCTACAACCTGTTCAAGTGAGAAAATTTCACATTAATGCTTAAAGAAAAGGTCATGTCACCACTAAAATTAAGAGCAGCAAATGAACCCCATTTACATACCAAACGAATCAAACGGTCAGAATAAAATACAAAGTCATGCTTCATTGTTTGAGAATCACGAATCAGGGTATGCATACCCCGTATCTGCATCGAAGCAATTATCCTGAAAATTCAGCCTCTAGTAGCAAAAGCAAATATTGGATCTCCAGCTGAATGGGGATGATTGAAAAAATTCAACAAAAGATAAGGGATACCTGAAAAGTAGACTGAATGACATATAAGTTAGGGTATATTTTACATAAGTCATGTTGCCCAAGCTTCGTGCGGATATGCTGTACAATCAAATCAATAGCTACATGATTATCTCCTCCACGGGGTATAATGATATCAGCATACTTCTTGGTGGGAAGAATAAAGTCATCAAAAGCTGGCTTCACAAATTTAGAATACTGCATAAAGTATACAAGAATCAGTAACTAAATATATATGGTAAGCTAAAAAGGGAATATAATAGCCTGATTTACTATCAAAAACAAAAAAAAAAAAAATCAGATCACTAAAGATTTAATTTCAAAAAACAGAGTAATTACAAGTTTTCTAATCAATGAAATTGCATAACAATCTCTCAGCATCATGAACTAAAATAACATATAGAAGTCTTGAAATTCAGTGAATGTAAGAATTACGAACGCAAAATAAAAAAAAAAAGTATAATCAAAGTATGAAAATGGAAGTGCAAATGGTGTGGCTGGAAAGTAGCTACCTACCTGATCGAGCACAGCTCCAATATCACGAGCATTGTCGGCAGTATCCCGCTTAATTCTTCTCGCCAAACGAATATCAGCATCTGCACTGAACATTTCATAATGTAAAATGACAGCATAACTTAGTAGTGCAACAAAGCGATAAAATATAAAAGTGAGAAAAACATAAATAATTTTAGATAATCTGAAGAATATCCACTCTCCAATATCACAATGTGAATAAGGAGGGGCGAAATTTAAGTCCACCGGACTAAAATGAATGAGTATGATAACAGAACCTACATAAATTAAGAAATACCAAAGCCACAGGAAACACAATAATAGAATACAGTGCGCTATAAACGATATATTGGAAATAAAATAATAAAGGACCTGTGTCGACAAATATCTTCATATTCATCAATGCCCGCACTCGTGGATCATGGAAAACAAGAATACCTTCCAAAATAATAACATCCGCCAGGTTTACCTGCAAAACATATTAAACCAACATAAAATGGAAGTGTAGCAAAAAATGTATTCGATATAAATTTAACTCTGCTGGAAATTATAAAACACCAGAAGAAACACATATACCGCATGATTTGGCAATCATTAGTAACCAAAGTATTCAAATTAAAATAAGAAAATCATTGTCATGCCTTCCCAATATATTTTTACTTGATCTATGCAAATAAAATAACTATTCTTTAGCCTGATATAAAAACTAAAAGTAGTAAACTATATCAGTCGGGGCCTGTTTTGCCAAGCATTTCAAGATCGAGGAGTAAAAGTTATTAATTAAAGTGGAAAATATGAGATACCCGTCTCGCTGGAAAAACACCACTTTTGTAACCCTTAAAGTCATACTTCGGAATATCTACTGCTTGGCCACGCTTCAACTTGTCCATGACACGTAGCAAATTCTCAGTATCAAAAGCTTCTGTTGATACCAACAACATGAATTAGAAATAAAGTAGCTACAGCAAGTCCAAGAACCGTCGTTCCCATATATAAAAACGATAAACGCTTTTAAAGTTGATATCATATCAGTTATTAGGTGTATTATATTAACTATTACGAAGTGGACTGAGCTACTAATTATGCTTGCTAGGTACTCAACTCTTGTATTATATGAACTTTTGTTCAACCTTTAGAATGCTCATGATGCATATATCACATCTAGTAACACTTTGACATGAATTTCCAGTGGTTTCACCAACCATGCTCATCTATAGGCTAAATGCCAGAATATTCTAGCTCTGAAACTTCGTTAACACTTTCATGTTCAAATCACTTAATTTTGAGGTAAATTATGATGTAAATCTTTCAAATGTTAATATCCTGAAGCATTTTGAGAGTAAGAAAGATGCAGTTGGTGCTCACTGAATGTAATGGATTTGATCTGGTAGAAATTTAACTATCTGTAGGGAACTATAAGACCAGATTCTATATAATATCTTAATGTAAAGAGCAAGTCACTAATTAGTAAGGAGAGAGTAACCTTTAAATTGAACTTACCAGGATGGTCAAAGTTGTAATCTTGTACTCTTATAAGTTCCTCCTCAGTCAAATTATGGTAAAATGAATCCTGTTGTAAAATAAGTAATTGATTTATTCCACTCAACGTCACGAGTACAATAAAACACATCAATCCTAATTCTGAAACATGCAACCCCAAAAAACGTAGAAGAAGACCAAAATACAAAAGAAAAAGTAATATGTGAATAAATAAATAAAAAGGTTAATATCATCGCTCAACAAACTCACTTAAGTTGCCATAATAAATATTTTATACTTCATTTAAATTCAAATATAAGAAAAAAGTTGTCATAGGAAGTTTAAATACAAAGAAATCTAAATAATTATACCTATTTAATATTCCTAAAACGCCATTCTTTATGTGGCTATGCTATTTTCATTGAGTTGTTTTCATTTATGATATCACGTTTCAGTGGGGTATTTTAAAAAAATAAAAATTTAAATTGAGAGTAATAAAAAATTGAACGATGTTAACTGACTTTCTTAATTAGAATGAAATTAATTGTTTTTATTCAGTTCAATAATTTTGTTTCCAATCCGCAAGTCTAGAAAATTTCTTAAAAATACCCCAAAATTTGACCCCGCTCTTTTATACTATATTAGTTATATTCATTTTAATTTAAAATACTTTTATGTCATTTGTTAAAATAAAAAATAAATCCATAATGATTTTTACTTACATAAATTTTTATTTCAAAATTTAAAATGGAAAGATAAAAGACTGAAAAAAATTATATATATACTAATTTTTACTAATTAATTTTTATAGTAATGAAAAATAATGTGCACTAATAATTCAAATAAAAAATTAATTTTAAATTAATCATAACTTTAAAAATAAGAAGAAATATATTATGAAAATATAAATTATTTTAAACGACAAATAAACATAAATTAATTTTAAATTAAATAAAATGCTTTCTATAAATAAATATATACTAATATTTAATATATGAAATTAGTTAGACTACATTAAAAAGTAGAAAGCACTATTGCTCTATATAAGAAAGATGCTTTGTTTGTAACCCATGAAAATTGCTTTGAAGCACCCAAAAAACCTAGACATTTCTAATGCCAGGAGAGCACCTACACTGGAGATGCCGTAACTCTAAAAATGTTAGAAAACATATCCGAATAATTTTTAACTTTTGTCAACTAAAAAAAGGTCTGTTCCAATGTAAGACTACTGTTGGTGAGAAAAACATACATATTCATGGTAAAAGAGGGGATGAGAACAACAAAATGCTGAATATGAATTAAAAAAGAAATAGAGGTGGAGGATTTTTGGTGAATGGTACCCAACTGAATGTCAACATTCAATTGAAAATAGTACAGAACAAAGATGATAAAAACAATCACTTGAAAGATTTTTTGGATATCACAGGGACAACATAACCGAACAAAATACCAAGGGAATTCAAATATAGGAGGATACAGGATGCTAACAAGTTATGAGGCTTGAAGCATAAACTGAAAACTATTGATTGTCTTCCGTAAATATATTTGAGCACAATACTTATAAATTATCAATTTAATCACCAGTAAGTATGTATAAAAAATTTCTCTCCATCTTTTCCGTATCTTTTATTGTGTCTTTTCTATCTCTATCATTTATCACATCCATTTCTTTTTTCTTCTTATTTCTTCCTTCAGCTCGAATTCAAAATGGAGTTATTAGTACTTTGTAAGACATAAATACCTGATTAACAAGTACAACTCGTTGGTCATGAAGCTGCTGAATAATCATATCGCAAACTGATGTCTTACCGGATGCTGCTCCACCAGCAACACCTGTCACATATACAAACGAAAAATTAAATAAAAAAGGAATTAGAATCATAGGTACCTAATAAAAATTGCCAAGGTGTGAAAAAGACATCCATAGTTGTTGAGATCTTATTTTCAAAGCTCCTGCTTCTAACTTTGAAACAAAGAAAATTCAATGTTAACGTAGCAATTTTGCCTGAAGCTGTGATTTATATGATTAGGTGTTAGGTGTGTGAGGTAACCACAATTTCAAAACTGCAGAATGACAAAGTAACAGGAATAATCAGGTGAGAGGATGCAAGAACCTGAAAATGTTCATTTCGGATAAATTTTTCCACAAATACTCACTAGAGAGGGAAAATAAATAGGATTAAATTTAGTTTATGCATAAATCACAATTAAAATATTTTAGAAGTTAACATAAAATGTGAAGTATTGTCATTTCATGCGAATTTTTAAGTTTACTCGAGTGTGACGACTCTGATTTCTTCCTCTCACAACCAATATGAATTCTGAGTTGGTGGTAGTTAATCTTTCGGAATCAGATAAACTTCTGTTTCAAGAAATTTCGTTGCTCTAACCTAAAACAAAATTGTATTGAAGTACGATGTCTTCAAAGGTAATATTGTTCTTCTTCACTTAACCACAGAAGCTAAATGGCTCACTGGAGAATCATTTGCTAATGCTGGAGGAAAAAGAAAATTGGTGATATTCCTCTGCCTTAACAGAACAGCACAATTCACATATGGGGTCTGGAACCTCAGTTCATAGCAACCAAATCCTTAATATACTTAGTATCTTACTGTACATTAGATGAGGCCCAACAAACAAGACAAAGTTAATGAAACAAGTACCAACATTGACTTCCATTTCACAAATGGACAAAATTATGATTTATTGACTGCGTAGGCAGCTTGGCTTGAAAAACACACCTATCACAAAAGGTTGTTTATTCATGTCAGTTGCAGAAGTAGTTGGTTTCTCTGTGCCATTTCTTTGCTCTATGCCATTCATGTAAACTCCAGAAAAGTGAACCTCAGATGAAGACTCCATTAAATCCACAGCTGACATAGTTCCCATAGGCAAAGACCTGGAAAAATAACACTAATTGAAAATCATAAATATAGAGAATAGGGGTGTTTACTGGTTGGGTTGGATACCATTTGGGCAAACCTATTACTTAACCTACTAAAAAAATTTCTTCTTTCATGTTAAAATAACACAATATTTACAAAAAATAATTGAGGGCTTCACGTAAATCAATAAAAAGTCATAACAAGTTTATCAAAATCAATTGAAGACATGAAAAGAAAAACATAACACAATTTATCCATTAACACAAGTACAAGACTGGGTCTGGAGTTGGATTTCGGGTTATCTGTACTAAACCCGTTACTCAATCCTTATGATGATGGATTAAACTCAACCCAACCTAATTGAGTTATTAGGTAACCTGATGATACAACTTGAACACCCTAATAGAGAAACCAATAGCAAACAAATACTTAACAAAAGATAGGAGAATATAAATAATATAAATAATAATAGTTTTAACAGCTTTCAAATGAATGTGGCTGAATGGATCAACGAAGGCGCCATTTAACCTGAACAGCAATGCATAAGCTGGATTCACCCTCCGGGATGATGTTCATTCAAACCATCTGAAGGATGATATCAGTACACCAAACAAGACCTTAACAATTGCCACTTACTTCCTAAACCAGTATACATACAAATAATCAGCAGAGAGCATTATTATATATTCCCGAGCTGAACTAAAGGACAAAACAAGTATTTCAAAATTTCGTTCTGTACATGATCTATGAAATAAATAACAAAGATTCAGTACATCATCCACATACGACGCCGCTTCCATCCGATCCAACGGACAAAACAGAACACGATTTAATTCCGTCACCATGCGGTGCATGTAACAATCAGTCCAACCACAGAGAGGTTTCGGTTTCAAGGTTTATACATTTTGCGGCAACCAAACAGACAAAGAGATAAATTAATTAAAAGCGGTTCAGTTGGAAGAAGGAAGGTAATAACAAGCGCAGCCATTGTAGTGTGAAGAGAGAAGGAGCAGCCATGAATGAACAACGAATGCAGTTTTTGTGAGTTAAGAAATCCAGATCCAGACAAAACGTGAAACGAAATGCGGAGAGGATCGGAAGAGTGAAATAGTAAAAGCGTGAAACGTACCTGTGAAGTGAAAGAATTTAGGAAGAAGAAAGAGGAACGAAGCGAAAGAAGAGCGAAGGAAAAGGGGAAAATAAATATATAGCAGCGACAGATACGGTGGTGCACTCTCTGGCGCTGCCTTTTCACCTTTGGTATATATAGTGACGTCGATTGAAGCCATAAACAGAAAGAGATAAAGAGACCTTCATTTTCGGTTCGCCTTCAAAAAAAAAATTGAAAACAACTCCAAAATACACTGTTCCTGTCAAATACAAAATTTGGGATATGTAAATAAAATAATTCTAACTATTTCATTAAATTTTTAAAAAATATATATTATTCATAAAACGGGATAAAATCTCAAAAATCTGGATACTTTCCATTTTGTCTTACTTATTACTCCATTAAATGTTAATAATTGCTAATACATTCTATTAATATGACACGTCATATTAATAAACACATTAATTATTACAGTATTAGTAAATATTAATACAATGTATGAAAGTGGTAATGAGACAAGAGAGTGTGGTTGGTTAGTGGGTCTGTGTTGAGTTGAAAGTGGAGAAAAAAACTCTAATCTGAGGGCCCCACAACGCAACACAATGTTGTGCTGTCACCAAAAATTTTAGATCCAATTTGCTTTGGCACTGAATCTCACGTCTTCACCAACCTTCCCTCTCTACACCTCCTTTCACTCTTTCAATTATGTTCTAATATCAATTTTATGAATATATAATTGTTTATTATATATATATATATAACAAAAACTGAATAAGAAAAACAATTATGATGTTTGATATCCTTATAGAAATAAAGTAGACGAAAATAAAAATGACGAGTAGAAATAAAAGCAATAAAGTTGAAGCTAAATATATTTAATTAAAAATTAAAGACAAAACAAAAAAGAAGTAAATACTTTACCTACCATTGCCTTAATTAAACACATGAGAATAAATGGTATATTATACACACACTCGCAACATAAAACAATATTGTTAATTAACCATGAATTAGTTTTATATTAGTTTTTTAAAAGTGGTATTTGTCATATTTTTAGTTAAGTAATAGTGTGTAGAAAAGTGTATATATTATGATATATAGTGTAGGTCATGTGGTTCCTTGTTGGGTCCCACTAGAAAGCATCCACGTATCTGGCCCCACTCAGAGAGCACTCATTCATCCCTTGAAAATCGAAATTGTTGAAATCGAAAAGAGTGTTCTCTTCAGTTTTAATTGTATATTTAATAAAAATTATACAATTATTGTATAAGCCCAATAATTGTAAAGATAATAATTTTTAATAACTGAATGTTTTGAAATCTGGATCGCATTCACTACTTTAGATTTTATAAAAGTAGTGGGTAGGGTTATTTTTCCTAAATTTAAATCATGTTTACTTCTTTCATTTTTAATATAATTATGCATAAGTTATTTATTATAATTATTAGTTTTTTTTCAAATATTTTTCAGTGTATGATAAAAAAATTAGAGTGTAATAAAAAAAAATTTAAAGTTAAGAAGTAGAAAAATAATAAAGAATAAATTTCCTTTTACAAAAATACTATTATATAGAAATAGAAAAATGTATTTAAACTGATGATTGAGAAATATGTTTAATGCAGTAGTATTAAATAATACAAGAGAAATATATTATTATAATATTAAGAATTTAAAATAACCTTAACACCTTACAAGTTAACAACCTGCTATTCTATAAAATAAACAACTTTTCATTTTCATTATACAACAAATCTCATACTCAAATGTCCTAACTTCTCTTTGAAATATTTTCAAACAAACAGCTTTTACCTAAAACTCAAATATTATTTAGGTCCAAACCTTTAAATATTTTTTAAACAAAATGTTTTCTTTGTAAAGAACTTAAAATATTATAACCATACTATCTCTATATTTAAATTATCTATAATAAGATACTATAAAAACATAAATAGTTTTTCTTATCCAAAATTTTATTCTCAACAGATTTCAATTCAAACACAAAATCTAGAGACTCAAAAATAAAATATCAAAACATAATCAAAATTTAGTATAAATATAACTAAATTGAGAAAATTATTTGTTTCAAAGGACCATATTAAAATTATGACAGGATCATAAAAAATAAAAATAATAGAAAATATTTGAATTAAATTAAATCTTGTTTATTAGAAAATTTAATTAGATAGAGATTATTTATAACTTCTTAACTATTGTTGGTTGTGATGAAAATTTTGAAACAGATGAAATAAAAAAAAAAATTTAGAGGACAGAGAAAAAAAAATAAAAGAGAAGAAAAATGGAAAAGAAAAAGGAAAGTGCGGAAAGTTAAAATAACATATTTTTTTTATAAATTTTAATATTAAAATACACATAAACATTATATGCATTAAATAGCAACAAGGAGGTTGTAAATAGCATGGGCAGAAAATATGAAAGTATAAATGTATTATTGGGCTTAAAAGGCTAAAACATTTACTAGCAGCACAGATTTCTTTTTACATCACCATGTTTTTCTTCTGCACCTCATGAACTCTACTTCGCTGTATATAATAGGAAGACTTCTACAGTTTGAAAAAAGTTTTCTATAATCTAAAAAATATTTTTTAGATTTGAAAGTCTATTTTAAATTGTATAATTCAAAAACTATTTTTCTGAAAAATCACAATTAGATTTTACAATTCTAACAATTTCAAATGATACAATTGAGAAGAGAAAATAAACTAAACAAGGAGAATGAATATCTAAAATTAATTTTATCCCACAGGGATAAGGAGAAAAAAAAAAAAAAAACATGAGGTGCAAAATGAGATCCAAGCATAACCTATCGAATGCTTCAAAAACAATTGTGGAAGCAAAACCAAATTAAAATATTTATTTATTGAAATCTAAAAACAAACAGCATAAAAACATTTCCAACAATAATTATGTTCTAAGAATTAATATTTCACAACATAATAGACTAATATTTGAATTTGTACTAATATTTCAAAGGGGGCTGTGGAGTGTATACGAATGTACCTGTGTCTCCATGATATAAGGCTAATCCCCATTAATAACACAATTAAGTTCTTTATTTACGTATTCAATAAAAAAAGCTAATCTTAATTGCATGCAATATTTTGGACCACATTATAATGGTTATCTTAACTAAACTTGATGTTCTTTTTTTTTTAAAAAATAAGTATATATGTGTACGATGATATTTTGAAATCTAAACATACAAAAGAGTACTCTTAAACCACCATTATCCACCTTTAAACATGTAGTTTCAAATCGATTTAATTTTTAAAAAATTACTTTGATTTTATTCATGAGAGATTTAATAAGTTAAAGTGGTTAATTACCATTAAATTAAATATAAATAATCAACACTTTTAACTTTTAAATACAAATGCTCTTATAAGTTAAGAAAATTTACTTAAATACTCAAAATTTAGTTAATTTAGAAGGAAGAGAATTTAAAAATGAGAAAGTAGATTAAATTATTATTTTCTGATATAAAATACAATGGAATAAAGCTGAGATAAAAGACAAAGATGCAGATTATTTAAATTGGGTAGTCAACGTTCGAAAAGAGGTTTGAATTTTGGAAGATTTTGGCTCTGATGTTAGCATTTCAAAATCTAACATTGCTACATAGATTCATCATATGCCTTTATTCCACTGTCAAACACTGGGTCCCACCCATCTTTTCTTTTACTATTTTTAGACACTAAATTTGGTGAGACAAAAAATTTTAAATATAATTTTCTTACATTGGAGTTTAGAGAACCATTGTTTAAGGACAATTTATATGTATTTTTTAATATTTTGATGAAAATATATCAAATTATAATAATTAAAATATTTTTAATGTAGTGATCAATTAATGATATTACTTCAATGAATTTAAAGTTATAAACTATGGGAAAGAAGAAAAAAAATCAGATATTTTGACCTTATTTTATCATTCAGTACATTATCCATTTTGTAATAATGTTAAACATTATTTTAATATCATTTGATCCATAATATTCTGATTATTAGTTTTAAATACCATCAACCACTTCTATGACGTGGACAAGACAAGCGTCAGTTATTCTGTATCTTTAACGACATAATTATAATTATTAATTAAAATAAATTGTATCAATCATTTTAAAATTTAATTATATTATAAAAGAAATTTTTAAATGTCCATATTTTTTCCTCCATAATTTTTAAGTATTTTGAACATTTTTAGTTAATTATTTAGTTTGGTTTTTTAAATATTTAAATTTTGTATATTTTCTAATTGAATTTTGATTGTAAATTAAAATGACATGTACAATATCTTAACACCACAAAGATAATAAAAAAAATATTAATTATAAATATAATTTTTTAAATTTTTACAATGAAAAATATGTATTAAAAAATGCTTTTAATAAAATTAGAAATATTTTCTTCATAACCTAAAATTTTGTAAAAGTTAAATAAATATACTAAAAAACCTTAAAAGTAATTTTTAAAAGTAATCTATCTTTGTTGACAGTAAATTTGTATAGTTATCAAATTATAAATCATATGTATTATTTTATAATAATCATAGTAAATCCATATAAGAATAATTTTTAATTCATAAACACTTTAAAAGTTTCATATTAACAATAGTTTTTGATTGATTTTACAATCAATGAAATTTAAACAGGGCTCATAAAAAAAATAGGTAACATCATTCGAGTTTCTCAAAACATTAAAAGTAGGAAAATTAAAAGAAGTGTTTCTGAAAATGTAATTTATTAATTACTAGAATACCAATATATCTCTACATATTAAAAACGATAAAAAAATGGTTTAAATTTAAAAAAGATATAAAACATCTAAAATTTTTAAAAATATATTTAAAATTTCATTAAAATTAAGATACTGAAGTGATGAAAAACTTGAACAAATAAAAGTTTGTGAAGGCACAAACAATGTTGGTACGACGTCATTCAGGTCGAAACGTGCCGTTCGGTGGGTCCCATTGAGGACAACGGCTGCCACGTCAGATAGGGCTAGAGGCGCCGTTAAGACGCCGTGACCCCCAAAGGACAGAGAATTGACGGAAACACCAACGTTCAAAATTCAAGGTGGTTTGTATTTTAAAGTTCTCTCTGAAAACTCACTTCAAACTCTCACTCACATTGAAGCCAAACATTTAATACAAAACCCTCTTCGGATTTTCGAACGCTCGTTTTCATTCATCAAAGCCACGAGAAATCTGCTTCTCCTTCAAAACGCGCTTCTGGGTCAGATCCAATCTCTTTTTCCATATCCAAGAACAAAGCTTTACATCCCAGGTAGTTAGCTATTTTTTTTTTTCAATTTTTGAAAATTTTTTCTTATATATAACGAATCACAAAAGCTAGTTGTAACCTAGGATTGTTTTCCTCTTATATACATGATTCAAGAACCATTTCCAATGAATGTGGGACATGGATTTTAACCGATACTTGTTGGGTGGTTGGATTCTACTATATTAGGAACTGCATTGAAGCGTTTCTCCAACTGTTGGTGTTGCAGAGAAAAATGCCACAAGAAACTTTACTAAGCTCTATTTTTGCATCTCCTCATAAGAGAGGATTGAATTTGAAAAGTTCGGCTTCAGTTTGCAACAACAATGAGGCCTCATACACCATGATGGCGGAGGAGAGCATCAACGATCATGAATTGGCTCAGAGGAAAGCAGAGGAAGCAGGTATCAGCTTTTAACTTTTATTACTCTGGTTATGCAATTGCACATTGGTACTGTTCTCTTGTTACACTCGCTGTGAGGTTCTAATCGTCACCAAAAATGTTTCATCACAAAATTAATGTGAGTATCTTCGAGAGCTTAAGAAAATGTTGTTTTTAAGGTTGTTGTTGTTCTCCAAGATTTAACCAAAACTGGGAAGTTGGAACTCTGATTTAAAGCTGGTTGAAACTAGAAACAGTGTAGTGATTGATGGATAGCTGAAACTACTTATTATTTAAAAAACACTATTTTTTTTTTTTTTTTGAGGGATGATTTCCCTAAACATAAATAAAACATAATTTCCTGTTAAAATTGAACAATGAAACATGCTTGTTGCTTGAGTTAAGGCACATTTCTTGGAAAAGTTTCACTGTTTGAACTTAAATAATTATCTCTACTCTTTCCTTTTCTTTTACTATGATTCATATGCATGCATTTAAAAAATGTACCCTAAAATAAATAAAAAAAGAACAGAGTTTTGTTGTCTCAGAAGAATGTTTCTTTACAGTCATAGAAAAAGTTTTGCCTTTTTTCCACCCCATTTTCCTTGGGTTTTCTTAACGTGTATGATTTGTTTCTTACATTTTCTTTTCCATTCTGTCCACTAAAATTATCAGTTGCACCTTGTTGATCTGTTTAAGAAAAGGGAAAAAAAGGTATTGTAAGAAACAAAAAAAGTAATAACTAGAATTAGATTAGAGAAATTAAACAAAGTGAGGCTGGAAAAGAAAAAAGAAAGGGACAGAGGACACACGAAAAGATGGTGGAGCACAAAATTATCAATCGCATTATGAATGTGTTGCTATGAAATGGCATCACTCCCCCAACTCACTAGCATTTGCTGGTGGCGTGGGCCTTTAACATTGTCATTCATTTTTTTCTGATTTCAACCATGTCCTTCTGAAGATATCTCAACTAGTATAGTGCTGTGATTTGAGGAACACAATACTACTTATTAAGATTTAAGAAAAATAAATTTTATGTTATTAATGGTCTTAAGCTAAAGTTGTTACTTACTTTACTGTGTATTATTCTTCGACTTAAACCAGTAATAAAGCCTCATTTGAAACAGGAAACACCATGATTTTGGTGCCATTTAATGTAACAATGCTGTAATAATCATGGCTGCTTTATTAACTTTAACTCCAGTGCTTGTGATTGAAGTAAACATAACAGTCAAAAGCATAACAGTAAAATCCATTTAGAGAGTATGAAACAGCACGTGGTTTTCTTAATCAGAAGAATAGACACGTTAAGTGAATAATAATACTAACAATAACCTTTTCTCTTTGTTCATACCTTTTCTTCCTCTTTTCTTAACCAAATCAATAAGTTGAAGTGATAATGTAACGGATAGAAGAAAAAGAGAAGAAGTAAGAAACAAATCAATCACGTTAAGAAACACAAAGGAAATGAAAATAAAATAAAGAGAAAATTTTTCGCTGAATATATATATATATATAGAAGCATTACTTCGAGTTAATAGAGTGTCTGCTCTTAGTTAATGAGAAATAAGCTATGTTAACATTTTTATTCTTGCTATGAATAACAAAATGTATTTTTAGAATTTAATAAAAAAAATATAAAATTAAAATTGTTATTATTTATTTACGATAGTTTATAAAAATGTATTCTTTCAGCAACAAATCATCATTACAAATAAATACAAATGTGAAATAAAATTCTATAAAACCAATTGAAGTATAAGTTAAACATCTAATTTTGGAAAGTTATGTTCATAAACAATTTTATAAATTAGCCTAGAAAGAAATTTATGTGATTTTCGTTTTCTTTTTTTATAAATGATCTAATTTTAGTTATAAAATTATAATTTGTCTGGATAAACTTTTGCCTAAATAAATAATTTTATGATAAATTTAAATAAATTAATTTTTAAATTGTGAAAAGAAAAATCATTTTATTTTTTTCGGGTAAACCATGACTGTAAAATAAAATAAAAAAGTAAATTATGCATGACATGAAATGAACTGTAAAACGTTGTCGTATAGAAATTTCCCTCCATTTCTTCATCTTGTTCAAATACTGGTTGTGACATGGTGGGTGGGAACAGCTTCAAGGAGATACGAAGCAGCAGAATGGCTTCGGCAAATGGACAATGGCGCATCTTCATCGCTCTCCAAAGAACCCTCCGAAGAGGAATTCTGCCTCGCACTCCGCAACGGTCTCATTCTCTGCAACGTCCTCAACAGAGTCAACCCCGGCGCCGTCGTCAAGGTTGTCGACAATGCGGTGGTCGACAACCTCGCCCTTCAGCCTTCCGAGGGACCCGCCCAGTCCGCAATTCAGTATTTCGAGAACATGCGCAACTTTCTGGAGGCCGTCAACGACATGAAGCTTTTGACTTTCGAAGCTTCTGATTTGGAAAAGGTGACCATGATATGATCCTCACCCCTTTCACGCTTAAAGATGCTACCTTTGCTCTACTTTTTTTATGGGGTTGGGTCACAAAATACCATTACTTTAATTTGCTTCAGCTATGCATATCTTGTAGTCTTGGGTACTTCGCTTATGATTAATCGTGAAGTATTATTATTAAGTCTGTTAAGTTATCAAAATCCAAATATAACTACTACATTAGTCTTTTTTGGGATGATTTCAATTCTATTTTTTATTTTTATTTTTTTGTAGGCATTAGGAATTGCTTATCATTACAATGTTTTATGACTTTTATTTCTATTTTAGTAATGCGCATTTGGATTTGTAGAGTTACAAATTGTTTATTTATCTGTTATATAAAAAGATGTGCATCTTTAAGGGTTGAATGTGTTTTTGTAGGGGGGTTCGTCGAGCAAAGTTGTGGACTGCATTCTCTGTTTGAAAGGGTATTATGAATGGAAGCTGTCGGGTGGAGTTGGTGTGTGGAGATATGGTGGAACTGTCAGGATTACTTCCTTCCCCAAATGGTCTCCTTCCAACATACTCGGCACTGAAAGTGTTGACGAGTCTGAGTCATCACAGTTCCTTCATCTGTCTGGAGAGGTATCCGTTGAAGAAACCAAAGCTGCTAATGCTTTGACTTCCCTTTTTGATCAGTTTGGACTCAAGCTTCTCCTGGCTTACCTCAAAGAAGCTGATGGGGTTGATGATCTACCGTTGAATGCAATGGTAGGTAAGATCCTTCCCTACGAGGTGTGATTTTTGTAATTTTTAAGACTGGAAATTTAGATCGTTGTTTGGGATATGTTGTGAGAAATTAAATTTATGCATGAAGATTCATTTGATTCGTGCGATCAGCAATCTTATTTGTGACTGGGCGAAATTTTGTGCAGGTAATAGATTCTTTGCTCAGGAAGGTTATCAGGGATTTTTCTGCATTGCTTGATTCTCAAGGCACTCAGGTACTTCTGAATTTAATGCATCTGTTTTGTCTTGCTGTGACTTTTGTAATGTAAGAACACCTTCTGTTGTTTGGAAGGTTACCTAAAATATAACAACTGTCTGCAGCTTGGACATTTCCTCAAGAAAATATTGAAAGGCGATGCTGGTTGCCTCTCTAAGAGAGAATTCGTGGACGCTATCACATTATATCTTAATCAAAGACGTAGTTCGGCATCAAATGAAATCTCTAAACTATGCACTTGCGGTGGAAAACGCGACAGTAATCACCACAATGTTAAATATTGCGCCGAGCATGCTGAAATAATCGATGCCCAGCAGAAAGAGCTCGAGGTATAAAAGTGGAAAATCTAATGTACTGCTTTAGACGATTTATTATGCGATCTTAGACTATCATCATTCTCTGTAATGATATTTTTTTTTCTGGTTTAGGGACTGAGGCACTCCTATGAAGAGATAAAATTGGAGCTCAAACAAATTCAATCAAAGTGGGACCAAGAATTGAACAGGCTTGGTAATGATCTGAAGACTTCTATTTTCATAAGAAATATCCTTTCATGTATTTAAAATCTTTTAATGTAATATTCTTTCATAATGCTGAGTTGAGTTCTACATGCTTCTTAGATAATCATATAAAGAGCCTTGAAGAGGCTTCCTCTTCGTATCACCAAGTTTTAGAGGAGAACCGTTTTCTTTACAATCAAGTACAAGACCTCAAAGGTACACAAGAATTCAATACACTTTTTCAAGGATCTAGTTACATGATTTATATACTTTAACAGATTTGCTGACTTACAGGAGCCATTAGGGTCTACTGTAGAGTGAGGCCCTTCTTGCCAGGACAACCAAATGGACAGTCTACTGTAGATTATATAGGAGAAAACGGAAACATAATGATTATGAATCCCCTTAAGCAAGGAAAAGATGCTAGAAGGGTATTTTCATTCAATAAGGTGTTTGCAACAAATGCCACCCAAGGTATTTTAATTTTTTGGCATATTATTAGAAAATATACAGGGCCAGCAAATACTTTGTTCTACATGATTATTCCTAAACGACTCTGTAGAATGTAGAGTAAAGATTTGAAAAATAATAATGGACTTATTTTAGATAATGGAGACTTGGTTATATAACGAAGAGTGATAAAAGAAGAGTATTTCTATACTGGATCGTAATGTGATAATATAACCACGATATCATAATGTAATGCACTTGTTACAAATAAATAATCTTTTTTGAAATTTATATCTTCTCAAGGAGCTTTTATGATTATTTTCTTTGTAATGTGCAGAACAAATATACGCCGACACTCAACCATTGGTTAGGTCCGCCTTAGATGGATATAATGTATGCATCTTTGCATATGGACAGACTGGGTCTGGAAAAACCTACACAATGGTAACATAACATTATACATACAAATTAAGCAATCTATCACAATTTTATGCATTCACTCAAATTGGAGTGCTGTCCTCATCCTAAATTCTTTGTTTTTATTGGATGCCTCATAAGAAATAACTGGATTATTATGGTTTTGTACTGATATTGGTGACTTTCTTTTGCATGTATAGTTGTAAGTAGTAGTAAAACAGATTTTCGTCCACTGTTTGTGGTGCATATCATGAATACTTAAAATCAAGAGTATATCATATGTTTTGTCATGGTACACAATTCTATCAGTTAATATCTTTGTTTCGAGATGTTTCTTCTCACAAAGGAGAAAATTAAAATTTTTAAAACGACTTGCATGTTACTGCAATGTTATACAATCATTTTAATATTGTCTTATCGTCTTTCTCATACATGTGTGTTTTACTGCTTGGATAGAGTGGTCCTGATCTGATGACTGAAGAGACATGGGGTGTAAACTACAGGGCTTTGCGTGACTTATTTCGTATTTCAAAGGAAAGAGCAGATGCCATAAAATATGAAGTCGGCGTCCAGATGATTGAAATATACAATGAGCAAGTGAGAGATTTATTAGTCAGCGACGGCTCTAACAGAAGATATCCTTCAAGCCATACTTGCTGTATTTATATTAAATTGTAAAAATTTTTACAAACTCCCAAAAAGGAAAAAAGAACTGTATTTTTTTTTTCATTGTTTTTAGCAATATGATTTGTTTTGTCTTGTTCATTTCCTTGACAACACATACATTGGATATACGAAACAACTCTCAATTGAATGGGCTTAATGTGCCCGACGCATCTTTAGTTCCGGTTAATTGCACACAAGATGTTCTTGATTTAATGAAAGTTGGTCAGAGGAATCGTGCTGTTGGTGCTACAGCTCTAAATGAGCGAAGCAGCCGTTCTCATAGGTAATAGTTCTTCATGAAAATAGATGGCTACTCTAACCATAAAATTTATTTCACTTAAACATATTTCTTTTCTATCCAATTGCAGTGTGTTGACAGTTCATGTCAGAGGGAGGGACTTAGCGTCTAACTCTATTCTTAAGGGTTGTCTCCATCTTGTGGATTTGGCTGGAAGTGAGAGAGTGGACAAATCCGAGGCTGTTGGCGAGAGACTAAAGGAGGCTCAGCATATAAATAAATCTCTTTCTGCACTTGGGGATGTTATCTATGCTTTGGCACAGAAGAGTCAACATATTCCTTATAGAAATAGCAAGCTCACACAAGTTCTACAAGATTCATTAGGTAACAAGCAGACTTCAATAGAGAAGAGACTTACCTTTTGTCTTTGTACAAATTCCACATTATAATTAGTTAGAACAACATTAAGAGTTGTTTTTTTTTTTTTCTTTTTGACCTTTAACCACCATATTTTTCTAGTACAGTTTTTTTTTTTCACTCTGTTGCTTTAGTTACTTGTCGTGGAGTTGGAAAAGGGGTTGAGATGGGTTGATTAATGATTTCCAGTTTAAAATATTGATATTATTATATTAATGTATTTGATAATGCCATAGTGGTTTTCTTTTTTGAATTTCCGTATATAACAACTTAACTTATGCTTCGATTTTTTTTTTGTCCATATCCATAGGTGGTCATGCAAAAACTTTGATGTTTGTTCATATAAATCCTGAGCTTAATGCTCTTGGAGAGACAATTAGCACACTTAAGTTTGCAGAGAGGGTTGCGACCATTGAACTTGGGGCTGCTCAATCCAATAAAGAAACTGGAGAAATTCGGGAGCTAAAGGAAGAGGTTTGGTTTTCTGTCATAACTTGAGCGGTTTTCAGTTTTACTTGGCCAATGTTTTAATAGTTTGAACATTTTATAGATATCAAATATCAAATCAGCTTTGGAGAGGAAGGAAACTGAACTCCAGCAATGGAAAGCTGGGAATGCACGAAATCCTACAGAATCTCAGAAAGCCTCAAGAGCTGTTTCACCTTTCCGTTTGCCCAAAAATGGTACCAGTGACAGCATGAAGCCTGAAAACCATCAAAGACACATGGACGATAGAAGTGCTGAGGTTATTCCATGCTGACATAAACTTTAATGATATATTACGAAATTGTATCACACTAAAGTGTAATTTGTGGTCTCTAAATTTGAAATGATAATTTCAGGCTAAAACTTGTTCTTCGGGTAAGCAAAGGAGGTCAAGATTTCCCTCAACACATACAGAAAAGGAGTCAATGCCAAAAATGTCTATTCTGGCTGAAGAAAAAATATTGAGCTCAGAGAAATGTAGATCACCATCACCTCCAGTCAGGAGGAGATCAATATCCTCTGATAGAGGGTCAGTCATTAAAAGCAAGGCTCGAAGTGACACAGCAGAAAATCAACCAATGTTAAAGCATCTACTTCCAGCTAGAATACTAGTAAATAAATCTCTTGTCACAATGCCAATGCCCTCGTCTATAGACAATAACTCAAGGGTGAATCTGCATTCACGGGAGTCAGCGAAGCAAGATCGCACTAATGACACTCTCTTCAACCTCCAGAAGATAAACTCCGGGAAAGTTAATCAAGAGCATGAAGAGGAACAACTCAAGCAAGCTGCTCTTGGTGTGGTAAGACAAGGTGGAACTAGGAAAAACAAGGCTGACAGTAAGGCCAAGGTTAAGCCTCATCAACAGTTTCCCTTTAGGCTTCAAAAGCCTGATATGATACCTATTTCTGACATGGAAATTGGCCGTGATATGACCGTGGAAGCACCTCGAAAGAGCAATTATTGTGAGCCAGAAAATGATATAAGCCTAATGGAGTCTGCAGTCCATGGTGTTAATCTTAAAAAGATTCATCATAACATTTCTAGGAATTTTCAGAACATTGGATCAAGGTATGGATCATTAAAAACCTATACTTGTTTTCTTATTTCTTCGTATTGAAAATGACATTATCATAGCATCATAGCCTGATTTAGATGAGCCATTTTGTCACTGCAGAGGAATAGTCCAAGCAGCTGAACCATTATTGTCCAGCAAAGTTGAAAATAAAATACTACAACACGGTTCAGGACGCAATCTTAAGGAAGGCACCAACACTACAGTGCCTGAATATAGAAGGAGCCGATCTACGCCACGTGGAAAGTTTTTTGTTTTATCTTGAGGATTTCTGATTAAAATTTGATAATTTTTTTATATATTATTTTTGTACAGTGACAACTATTGATGTGCATGTTGGAGTGCTGGTTCACATAATTTTGTTGACTGAGGTCTTGAGGTCAGTTTGTGCGACCTTCCTCTGTTTTCATGTTATGTATCTCTTTTGTAATTTAATTTTTTGTATGTAAACATACTTCTGAAATCTTAAGGTGCCATGCAGCTGCATGGATAAGGTATCTTTACTATATTTTATGCATTCAGCTCCCCATTACAAATTCAACAAAAGTAATGGAGGAACTAAAGAAAATTATTGAAAACCTTGTACAAGTATTACAATTGTACCTGGTTGTATATGTTTTCTATTGTAATTTATTATTTAGTCTTTCGTTGCACATTATCAGTCAAATTATATTCCCTTGGAATTAATGAATTAAGATCTCTATAGAACGATACATGTGTACTTAATGGTGATAAAAATGGAGAATCAATAAAGTAACATTTTGTATAATGTTTTAAAATGAGAGACTAAATAACAAATAGGTATTTTGATGAGCCTTTACTAAAACAGAGGAAATGTTCACAAGACGATTTCCAAAATTGATAATAAGTTGTTTCTTATTTTTATTATAAATTTAAGTCCATTCTCATCCGAATATTTTATATATATATATATATATATATATATATATATATATATATATATATATATATATAATATTAAAATATTTTAGCTCAACTACAAAATAATGGAAGGATTTTCTCAAAGCACCCTATATTTAAATTAGTCCCTGAGAGCATCTTGACCAGCGTCTTCCTTTGCTGGGTTTTTCCAAACGTGACATTTACTAAAATTAATAAGGTTGAAAATATTGCAGAAAGCGACTCTAGTAGGGTTAAAGTTAGAAGTGCAAATTGTTTCTATCTTTCAATTTGTGAGAAGTTCGTCTATTAATAGAAAAAAGCAATAAAAAGGAGATTCTGTTCTTGACACCTCATGACAACCTTAGCCTAGATTTTGTTCCTCAAATCATGTCTTAATTTCACGTATTTCAGATCGTTACAACTATTGCACACAATTTCCTAAACATTGCATTCATTTAGGGTTCAACCCCTGATTAAGAATTCAACAAAAAAGAAAACCCCTCTGATTAACAAGCCCTTGAAGCTGTTCGGGTTTTGAATATACAAGGGGTGAAATTAAGATGATGTATTGTTGTTGCCTCTATGATGGGTTTACCAATCATAATTCTCTCTAACCATTGCAAACCTAAGAGGCTCAGTTATCGGTCCTGCAACACAATTAGAAAATCACATCAATTTGCAGGCTCAATCCAGAATTGTGCAAATTATACGGTCAATGGCTAATTCTCTTGTAGAATCTGTGATGTTAACCGTGCAAGATCCATCATCCAGGAAGAAAACATGCAAGGATGATAAAATCACAGAAGCAGATGCCCCTCAGAATTCTGTCACCTTTGTTTATCAGACCAAAGTAGCAGAATCATTGCGAAGTGTGACAGTTTCATGGTGCAAGGACCCCACAGACCATTTCCTTTCCGTGAGCGTGGATAACACATTGGAAGAGAACAAGTTCTCCTGCAAGATTGATTTGGAATCAGGGCAGTCTTGGGGGAAAAAGGGCCTCAGGTCCTTTGAAATAGCAGGTGCAAGAGTGGACATTTACTGGGATCTTCGACATGCAAAATTCTCTACAAGTCCACAGCCTAACTCAGGTTATTACATTGCCTTGGTTTACAAGAAAGAGGTGCTTTTGTTGTTGGGGGATTTAGAGAACGATGCTTTTGTAAGAACCAAATCAAAACCATCCCCAGAAGAGGCTACCTTGGTATGCAAGAGAGACAATGTGTACGGGAAGAAGATGTTTTGTACCAGAGCCATTCTGGAAGATGGTAAGACAGAACATGATGTTGTGATTGAGACTTCCCTTTCTGGTCCTGATGATCCAGAAATGTGGATTAGCATAGATGGTATGTTGACCAGCAGAATAATGAACTTGCATTGGAGATTCAGAGGGAATGAAATAGTGATGGTGAACAATTTGCCAGTGCAAATCTTTTGGGATGTGCATGATTGGCTTTTCACAAATGACCTTGGTCCAGGCCCTGCCTTCTTTGTTTTCAAGCCAGGCTTTTTGGAAACTGCTACCGATCCTAAGAGCAGAGAATGCCCAGAAAGAACTGGAGATAGCAGCACACGTGAACTACTAGAGGACAATTCAGCCACCACAGGATTTTGCCACTTTCTATATGCTTGGAGAACTGCTTGAGATTGATTCATTGTGTTTTCCAAAAAGCATTTGCTTTCCTTTCTTGTAGCAAAGTGAAAGTGCTGCTTTAATAGACTTTCTTTATTAGCATTTGACATGGACTTGTTGACAACATTACCTCTTTCCCCTTTCTTGTTTTTCTTCCTTAGAGCTACTTGATATATATGACTTGAAAAAGTAGTAACTAAACAACTAGCTTCAATTTTTTGGGTATGGCTTCTAATAAGTTAAATTATAAAATGGATCTTCCTAACAAGTTTAGATTCCCAAACTCAACTTACAATTTATACCAAAGCATAACAAAGCTAACTATTAAAGGATGCAGATGCACGTCTTTACAAGGAAGCTTTTTTAGATATGTGTTTCAATAAAACCAGATTTAGTTTTGGAAACAAGACTCATTTGAACTAATTAACGCCATTGATGATAATTTGCTCCTTTAAAAACATTAGGAACTATTGCTAAAGATGGATTTTCTTACGCATGAAGATAATATTGGAGAAGTAGGAACTTGAGATGGGTCATTCATGGCTGAATGCAGAAAGCATAGCTTTGTCTAACGTGAATGTTTTGTGAGAATGAAAATTCTTTTGAAAGTACATAGAAAAGAGAAAACCTATTAACCAATCCCTTATACTTCACAACCTTTTTTCTACCACTTCTATTCTACTTTAGAATAATATTTCCGAAATCTAAGAAATTCATTCCAGAAGTCATATTTAATGGGAGGTTGAGAAAAATTTGTAAGATGGTGGAACAGAAATGAGAAATAAATATATACTATTTGTTATTATTAAAATTTGTCTCGGGATAATATCTAGACTGATTAGACATAGATAAAAATAATATCTAAATATTTAAATTAACTATATATGTAGAAAAAAATTAGTATTCTTTTAATATTGAATTCTTAATAATATATGTTCTTTTTTTACTTTTTTATTTTATATAAAATTATAATAAATATATGGACGAATATGTGGAAATGAAAATAAAATACAAATTTAATACTTGTCCAAAACAAAAACAAGTATAGGTTTTTATATCGAAAATAGAGAAAAAAAAAAACGCCTTTTTCTTCTTACACTCCCATTTCACCCAATTGAGGCCAATTGAGGGGTGCAGGGAGCAAAAGTTTAAAAGTATTGCGTGTGACAATAGCGTGGACCTTGGTGCTAATCCGGGCCGACCCAAATACGAGCCCGACTGACCGGGAAACTAAATTTCGAAGGAAAAAAAAGTTATATTTTTGTTATGAATTATATAATTTAAAATAAAAATTTTTGTATTTTTAAATCGTGCCATCCGTACATGCTTGCATTATGAATTATACTATCTGAAATATAATAATTTTTTAGTATTTTAAATTTTGTAATTTAGAATTCAAATAATTTTGATATTTTAAATTACATAATACGAAATATAATTTTTTTATATATTGGATTATGAAATAGAAATAATTATATTATAAATTGTATAATTTGAAATACGAGAATATGAAGAAAGATGTGAATTAGAAGATAAAGAAAATAAAAAAGATAAAATAGTATTTTTATTTTTTTTCTATGGGAGTCCGAGAAGAAAGTATGAAGGTGCAGGAAGGAAAAAAAGAACTGGAGAAAATAGGCAGTGATGAAAAGTGAAAATGAACCGAAAAATAAACCCTTGAACTTGGTCGGTTAGCACAAGCTTCGGCTGAAAGAACATGGCAGGTCTCGTGGGAAAATCGGTGTTCAAAATCTCGTGCCAGCTTCCTTCTCGCATTTCTTCAATTTCCCGGTAACTTCTTTCTCTCGTTTTCAGCTCCTAAGTCAAAATGTTGCTACCCCTATTTGGCACTGAAACAAAATAACAAAAAAGTTTAACCCTTTTGAGACTAAATGAGTAATGGAGTTCCAATTTAGCTGCCCAATTGGTGGCACTGTATTGGATTGAAGTGTCTCCTCACCACTCACTTAGAAGTTAGAAGCTTTTCAACAGGGACTATAGGGTCGATTCCGAAATATTTTTGGCCATTGTTCTAATCTTTTTGTTTTGGTATTAAAAAAAAATAGGACCATTTTGAAGTCACGGATTGCGTGCCTGAAGTGCAGAGATTTCAGTTCTTCTGTTTCTGTTAGGTACATTGCTTGTACATTCTACAGGGTGAAACTACCTGAAACTGCTCTGCCACTGAAAAGCCGGGGATATTGTAGTATTCCAAATGTTAATGTGCTCAAGATAAATGATGGAAAAGATGTGCATGCAACAACTGCCCATTGTGAAATTTCTCAAGATCAGAATGAAATTTTCCCTGACTTATTCTTTGATGACAGTGAACAAGGTAAAATTCTATTTTATATGATATGGTTTTAGTTCATTGTTCAGCAGTTAGTTAGGCTTCATTGTGAAGGATGCATGGGAATTACACCCCTACCTATAGCTAAACACAAAAGATTTGTAATTTAAAGCCTTTGAATTAAATTTTATGCTTGGCATGGGATTGGTGACGTAGTTTTAGGTGTGGTGATACAATATTATATTGTGGTACTGAATAATCTCAGCTTGTCATGAAAACAATGAAGGAGGTTGTTCACGCTTCTGAGGCTACACTGTGATTTCGTAATTGATAAATTGAATAAATTAAGCTGCTTACAAAAAATAATGATTATTAAGAAATTTATTTGAAAGAAGGAGAAGCAGTGTTGGTCTCATGGTTAACTAATGCTAATTTTCTCCAGGGTCTAATAAGATCTCTTTATGCCATTAACATTGCGGGTGGTTTATAGGTTCGAACTTCTAGATTCACAATTTGTTTGCTTTTAGTTACTATAAAAATTGCATTTGATATCTTGCTTTAACCTGTTTTAACTCTCGACTTGTGGCATCTTTATCTCAATTTGTTATGATGGAGGATTCTGAGCGTTGTAATTTGTGGATTGTAGGTTCTTTCAATCAAATTGAAGAGGTTGCAGAGTTGACAATCAATCAAGGAGGTGACCCCGGTGACCAGGATTTGATACAAATTGACAAATTTATTAGTGATGTTGAGGAATCTGCTGTTAAATTACTTGCAGCTAGGTTTGTTGTTTCCCCTTTGATTTTCTTGAAAATTTAATTTATTCCATGCTTGACTAGCTATAAACTATTTAGTCAATCAAATTGAGGAGTTTCTGAACCAAATATGGGCGAGCATAATGCTTGTTCATTTTTAAGTGCAAGAAAAATCAAATTTTGTCATGCTAGTATGACTTAGCAGTTAATTGTTGTTGTTTTCCCCTATTGAAAGTATTGCTTGCAATTGTGTGTTGAGTACACACATATGAATATTCTTATTTATAATTAAGAAGAGATACAATACTAAAGAACAAAATCAGTATTTAATAATGAGAAATACTTGCTAAGATATTTCCCTATTTAATTTAATTAATTCATATCTTTAAGACTCCCCTCAAGTTGGAGCAAATGTATCATACGAGTCAAGTTTGTTATAAATTTTATCAACATAGTGTATATGTGAGGCAGTTGGTTGCTCGAGTTGACAAAGCTTCATGCATCAATTTGGTGCAGGTGTGTGAAGATGACACGCCAAGGAGCTAGTGGCACATGGTGGTAGTTGGTTATGAGTCAGGAAAAAGAAGTATAGTGGTTGTTAGAGAAGGGCAGCTCCAGTCGTGGGGTTGTGTTAAAAGTCGGAGGATGTAGGCTGCCAGAAGAGCAAATATGCTCGGAGGCCGTAGAGATTGTTGGAGAGCAAAAACGCCCAGAGTGTGCAGTGTCTTCCAGAGAGAAAAGTTGCTTGAAAGACAGCTATTACTGAGGACCAAAAGTGCTCGGATTGCACAATGGTTGCTCAAGAGCAAAAAAATGCTTGGAGATGAAAAATGTTGCATTTGGTATTGTTTACTTGAGAAAGTTTGGCTGACAAAGTAAAGGCTGATCCATCTAGTGAAAGTGTCATGGCCTAATCATGAATTAGTGACAAAGTAGGTCACGGAGGATGGTACCACTTTGATATCATATTGAAAGGATTGCTTGTAATTGTATGTTGTGTACATGAGTATTTTTATTTATAATGAAGAAGAGATACAATAATAAAGAATAAAATCAATAATTAATAATGAGAAATATTTTTTAAGATATTTACCTATTTGATGTAATCAAATAATATCATATTTTCCTATAATTTTAACATTTGTGTTGACAAAACTTTCTTTTAACTTTTACTCAGTGTGACCCTTTGGAAATATTTTAGCATAGTGTCATTAACAACGATTTCCTGGAGTTGTATTTGCCTACAAGTTGTTAACAAAGAAGAAATTTCGTAATAATTAGCTAACTAATATATTTTCTCCTTTGGAAAGTGGGGCGTGCAAATTTAAAATGCAGTATTTTCTTTTAAGCATTCTTGTCTCTCTGTTCCGTAGGGCACTAACAGCACTTGAATTGAGAAAGAAATTGCTTGGAAAGAGATTCTCTCCTAATGCGGTGGATGCAGTGATAAACAAGTTCCAGAGAAGGTACATAGTTTTCAACATAAAAACTGTGGAGCTTTTGTTTCTTAGCCAATTTTAAACTCTTCTTACTTGAAGCTTTACTTGCTTTCAGACAACCACTTTCTAAATTTGGTTTCAATCAAGTTTTTGTCCAGTTACAACAAAGAGATTAATATATTTTATGTGATTTCTGTTTGAAAAAATAGATGTATGCAATTTTGGATCTAAATTGCTATCACAAAGCTGATTTTGAATGCAGCTTTAGCCAACTATTAATTCAGTCATGGGGTCTCCATGAGGGAAATGATTAGATTACTGGATGCAGAGGAAGGATGTGTTTTTAGAATTTGAGTGCCCCGTCTTATATAATTGGAAGCATGGTCGTTTACCTTTTTAAGTATGAAACTTAGACTAACTTATTTTGTATTGAAAACAACTTATAATCAAAAGGAAATGATCTAAGATTGCTGATATTATAGATTGAAAAGGAAAATTATCAGGCTTTTACTAGACATTATAATTTTACCTGGTCACTTGTGGTAAAGAGCGATTACTTCTTGGCAATCCACCCACTCAAATTTTTCCTCACTCTTAGATTCTTAGAATAAAGAAGAGTGACGATAAACATTAAGATGTGGTTTTGTTATGAAGGTTTTTAGTTGCACATAAATCATGTGGTTTGTTTGAAAGGGTGTAAAGCTTCAAATAAATATGCATTTGAAAATGGAAGATAAACAACAGATACAGATCCACAGTTTTTAAATGAAGTTACCAAGTAAAGTTTTATTTTTCCATTTAATTCTTCTTGCTCTTGGAAGGATACAAACTCTGATTTCTTTTAAAAATAGAATATATTCTATAATGAGTCTTATATCATTAGTTTATATATGCAGATAAAGTAATTCTATTCTATTCAGAATAACATGTGGGGTACATTTATCTCAATTTTTTTAAAAAGCTTGCATATACCCATTTTTGGCATATTAATACAATATTGTCCAGTAATTTTCAAAATATGCTTTTTAAGTAATTTATAAACTGAGTTTGCTGACATTTTTATACTTTTGTTTATTTCGGATGCTTAGTTTAATTAACCTTTTCTTTGTCAGAGGGTTGATCAATGATAGGTTGTATGCTGAAACATTTTCTCAGTCAAGATGGTCTTCATCAAGTTGGGGACCAAGGCGGATCAAACAAGTAAGTTACTCTATTTTTCATTTTTGTTTCTTACTACTTTTTGCTTTCTTCCACATCCTGTCCAGTTATGCATTTTTTCTATTCTTGATCAATACTTCCACATGTTTTGTTATTATTTCTGTTGCAGTGCGTAAGAGGGAATAATTGTGTTAGTGGTATGCTTACACCCTTCATGCTAAAATTTATCATCATCTTATCTCTAGAATATATTATTAGGAGGGAAAGATGTAGTGCATTGTGACAGCATCGTGCTAATTCAGCAAAGCTGTGTGCACTTACCTTTTTTTTTTTGCTTATGTATGTAATTGTCCTGTATCTGAAAATTTAGCTTGTGTATGTAATCTGTATTTTGATTTTCCCTACAAGTTTTGTAGTTTAATTATGTCTTTATCCTTCTTCACTTGTGTCATGGTTTAGTTTATTTTTCATAACAAATTGTTCAACAAATTCCTGACCCAAAGCTTTTCTCTTGTAATTTATCTGATCGAATAACTTCTTCTATTACTTAGCTACTTGTTGAGGGCTCCATTTATTTCATTTTAAATTATCTGGTATTTTTCTTTTTCATAATATAAAAAAATTGCCTTGATTGAATTCACCTAACCCCTTCCCCCTCCTCCAAAGCGGTTGAAAACAATTGGTTGAAGGCTTCAATTTTCTCTTCTCATAATTTCCCTTTAGTTTAGATGCTCCAAACACACTTGGGATGCACCAAAGCAGTGCTTGCTTAGAGGTTCTTCACTTGTGGGCCAAGGCAAGGCCAAAGCACCCAAACCTTTCATCACGCAACCCTTCAACACTCACTAGCCATATACCTGCTCTGCCATTATTATCCAAGGGAAATGCTTTTGTGTGATGGACTGCAATTGTTGTGGCAGGCACTGTTCAAGAAGGGAGTTAGTCAAGCTGATGCTGAGAAGGCAGTGGAAGTGGTCTTCAAGGACAATGATTGCACTGAAGATCACAAGTCAGTCACTGGCTTGTCAAAACATTCCTTGGATCATCTTTACACTCAAGTCTCAAAGCAGTGGTTCAGAGGTCAGAATGTATCCAAAGAGACAAGAAAATCAAGAATTGTTCGGTGGCTTCAGTACCGTGGTTTTGACTGGAATGTCATTAACTTCATACTCAAGAAATTAGACAGGCAACACCAGAATTCTCCATAGTGCACAACTGCAACATCCAACATAGCAATCAGGAAATTCATTGGTGGGCTCCATACATGTTTCTTGAAGTGTATACTGTGCAATATGGTGGTAGGGTTGAAGCCTCCTTTGGCTCTTAATGCTGTGGCAACAAAACTTGTAGTTCTTGGCTTCAATTTGCTCAAGGCATGTGGCATCTGAGCACAAAGCCACACTTGTCTGGGTACATTGAAGCTACTTTTTTTCATGCTGGAGGCACCACTAAGAAGGTGGTACTTGTAGTCCACTGTGTCAATTCTTGTAGATATGGTGCTGATTTGATATGATCCAGAAAAATGGATGATGCGTGCTTCTTTCAAATGTGTGCTTACGCTAGAAAGATTATCAACATGTCTATCTAATTACACTCATCAATCAACTTGTATTGTGGATTATCTCATATATAATGGCATGTGTTGAATGATTTCATAAAGGGCTAGTTGGATGCAAAAGTGCTGTTCCCATTATTCTTCACTAGCAGCACTGAAACTAATTTTATATGATTCTGTTTGGATTATTACCTTGTTTAAAAGAATAATCTTACTTTTTTTTTCATATAATGAGAAAGGTTATGAATAAGCAATTATTCCCTCTTTAAGTAGGGTCTCTCAAGGATGCATAAAATTATCCTTAAACCATAAAATTTGTGACAATTATTGTGGATAGTCTGGAACATAATTACAGGGAATTGCATAGAAAAAAGTCAACTTTAAGCTTTGTTGAAATAAATTCTTAATTTATATGTGCCAAAAAAAAACTTTTGTTTTGACTTAACGAACATGTGTGACTCAATCTTTAGTAGTTCAATGCAACACTTGATAACGGTTGTAAATTGTTGTAAACCCTAAATCCCAAATATTCGAATTCAGTCTTTTATAAATAACTAAAAGAAAGCAAAACTATAATACGAGGAACTAAATAGCTTAAAGGGAAAAAAACGGGGAAAGCTTTTCTGAATACCGAAAATCATGAAACATTTATTTTCTTTAAACCATTACTTATTATTAGGTTACATTTTATGAAGTTTTACTAATCATGAATATAGCTCTAAACATAAGACTTTATGCATTCATTCGTTTTATAAAATAATAATTATATTCAAAAAAGTAAAATAAAATTTATTTTTGTAAAATATGTATTATAATTTATTTATATATTAAATTATTATATTTAAAATTAAAACTAATTTTATTAATCTGATTTAAATTTTAAAAATATCATTTTTTATTTTTTAAAATAGACCAAAACGATCCCAGTTGGTATAAGACAAGACTTATTAACTAAATAAAACCATTATTGACTTGATACCATTTTTTTTAGGTAACTCGTTTCATACCATAGTAAATTTAAGTTACTTATGGAGAATAGCTTAAATAGAAGCAATGGTTGAAAGAGGAGGGATTCAACAAAACAGGGCAATTTTATACAAAAGTTTATATCATAGGAGGGTTTTTTAAAACATATTGCTAGAATGGAACTCTTTTTTGACCTATATAAAGGTGAACTTGGCAATCAAGCTTGCAAGTCCCATATCATGTAGGTAGTGAGATGCCAAATGATAGGGAAATTGGAGTCAAGTAAAACTCTATGTTTAGTCTCATATTGAAGAAAACTCCATTTGACTGCAATTATGAGAGCATAAAAGATTGATGAAAATAAATAATAATTGTTAACATTCTTGTACTTATTTTGTCTGTGAATATTTTAATGTACTTATTCTCCTATTCTTTTCACGTATTTCTTGTTTTATTTTATCACCTAATACCACAAACTCTTGCTCCTCAATTATTTTCTGTCCTAGTCTTCCTACACTACCTAGAAATGCCAAAAAGTGGTTCAAGGAAGAATCTCATAAAATATAACTGAAATAAGCTTTTTGGTCAGTTCAGAGAATTTTGTGAACCTTGCAAATTATAACAAAAGTTCCTTGTTCCTATTTGCAATCTGCATATGCTGCAGGACTACTGATCTATCTGTTATACATGTTATCTTTCACTTTTTCAGAGTAGTAATGCAATGGTCCTGCAGATACAGATACATGTGCTTGTGATTAAGATACACAGACTTTCATTCTTCTTATATGTGCTTCCCAAAGAGTTTTCAATTCTTGCAGAGTCTCTTTCAGACATCACATGGGACATGTTAGGTATTGAACGTGGGGACCATGTGGTCACTCTTTGAATGGAATGGCTGACTTGAACATGCGTGCGTGTGAATGAGAGGGAAAGAGAAATGCAGCCTAAGAATAGTATTTTCTCTGTAATATTTGAAAAAATTGTAATCATTCTAATTAATATTACTTCTTGATGTCCAATTAGCAAGAAATTATGTAATAGAATCCAACACATGTATCTATTTGTCATGGATTTGACCAATTTCTATATGATAAATAATATAATTTTTTAACTTACCAAAAACAGTTGATAATGTTTGACCATGCGTCATGTGAAGATTATTTGAGACAATACTGATTCCAAACCATGTAACTTTTCCTCATTGAGAGCAATATTTGAGAAGTTTCAGTACTTGTATCCCAGGAACATGTCATCAATTTGTTTCCATGTTAATTAGTTCAGTAACATCATAGACTAAAATAAGAACCTCAAAAGTTGAATTCTGGTAAGAACACAAATTTAAGTATCAGCAAGGCCCAAGGTGACCCTTTATATAGTAAAGACAAACCAACTAGCCTGAAACTTAATTCGTTGGGTGAAAAGCTCTATAATTTAGAATGCTTTTTATTTGTATCCAATACATGGTTTCTTGAAATATGCAGCAGATATCTTAGATTACATTTGAGCATCTCTAGTAATTGTGACCAGCTCTAACTGACATTCCATTTGACTTTGCACAAATAATATGAATCATATTCATACGTTCTTCATGAGTAGCATGCTTGAGTCCTCACAAAAATTAAAGGAACATTTAGAAGTTCCTTGTTAAACTACATTTTTAAGAGGTTATGGAGAAGCATGCAGTGTTGAAACTCCCTTCAGTGCATCAGGACCTCTGGTTGGGGCCTTCAACAAGTCGAATTTCCCTGAGCATTGCAACCGTGTCCTTCATTGTTGGACGGTCCTCAGGTCTGGTGCTGACACATAGAAATGACACAGCTAGAGTTTGTAGCATTTCATGCACAGTGGAATCACTTCTCCCTCTCAGTTTTGGGTCAAGAATGTCAGAAGGGTCTCCGTTGCTTGCTAAGTGGTTCCTAACCCACTGAACCAAGTTTGCACCACCCCCAGGAAGGGTTGGGTCCAGGGGGTGCCTTCCTGTGAGGACCTCAAGTAGGACCACACCAAAACTGTACACATCACTTTTCTCAGTGATCTTCTGCATAGATGCGTGTTCTGTACTCACACCAAAATACAAAAGTTAGTTCAGTTTCAAGGGGTTATGAAAGTACTAAAAAATAACTAACTTGGTAAGAAAAAAGTACCTGGAGCCATGTACCCATAGGAGCCAGCAAGGTAGGGTCTTTGAAGTGCCTTGGAATTAGTACAATCAACATTTTCACTTGCAATTCTAGCTTGGCCAAAGTCAGCAAGGTAAGGCTGATAGCCAGGACCTAACAACACGTTCATGGCTTTGACATCTCCATGCAATATTGAAGGCTCACAATCATGGTGCAAATATGCAAGTGCATGAGCCACTCCTACCATAACATCATATCTGGTCTCCCATTCTGCTTTTCCCTGTCCTGAACCGTGAAGTAATGAGCTCAGGCTTCCAGTAGGGAGGTACTCATAAAACAGCAGCTTCATGTTCTTGCTGGACCCCCAACCCAGAAGCTTGATGATGTTCTTGTGTCTGATTGAACTTAGTGTTTGGATTTCAGAAGTAAATGCTCCCGACTCTGCCGATGACCACATCTTTTTAACTGCTAGTGTTTGTCCGTTTGGAACTGTAACCTTGTACACAACTCCAGAGCTTCCAGTGCCAATCACATTGGATGAAGTCAAATTCCGGACAATATCATCAACAGAGAATTCAGACTTCTGATACAAAGTTAACACCCAATTGTTGTTTCCCATGAGTACTTTGTTAGAAACATGAGCACGGATCAAGATATGGACTGTGAGCAGTACTAGTACTGCACTGGTGCTTAAGAGAATGGACAATATAATCTTCATAAGCATCCTGGCATGACCCCTGGCTTCCTTTCTGTCAGCTGGAGTTGCAACACCAGCAATGTAGAGGCCATCATTTCCTGTGAGATCACTGAGAGGGAGGTTCCTGAAGAATGGGGTGTTAGGCAACTCTCCAGTGAAATCATTGAAGGAAACATTTAACGAAACAAGGTTGTGAAGGTCAGAGAGAGCATCCAACTTCCCTGAGAGCTTGTTGTGGGAGAGGTCAAGCACTCCAAGTTTTTTAAGACCAGAGAACTGGGGTGGAATTTCACCAGAAAACTGGTTATAGCTAAGATTGAGAAAGATTTCTAGTGAAGGAATTTGAGCAACTTCCTTGGGAATTTCTCCAGAGAAACTATTGCTTCCCAAGTCCAGAAGTTGTAACTTGGAGCAAGATAGGATCTCAGCAGGGATGCTTCCTCTGAGTTGATTCTTTCCCAAGTTGAGTTTGGCTAACTCGGTTAATGAACCAATGGAATGGCTCAGTTCACCAGTTAGCCTGTTGTCTGAGAGGTCTATTAACTGTAGGTTTTTGGGCAGATTGTTTGGAACTGAGCCAGTGAGACTATTTGAATGGAGGTCCAGAAACTCAAGATTTTGGCATCTGGATAGTGTAGGAGGAATTTCCCCTACAAGATGATTGCTGCTCACATCCAAAAAGTTCAAATTCTTCAAGTTGGTGATCTCAGATGGAACTGTACCTGACAGTCTATTGTGATTTAACCTCAACCTATAGAGGCTTGTGCAGTTACCTATCTCTGGTGGTATAAAGCCTGACAAGTCATTGGAAAGAAGCAGCAGTTTAGTGAGGTTCCTCAGCCCAAAAAGCTGTTTTGGTATTGGACCAGTTAAATTGTTGTAAGAAAGATCAAGTGCCTGAAGATCTTGGCACTGTGAAAGACCATCTGGAATTTTTCCTGAGAGCTTGTTCTGCCATGCAAAGAAGAGAGTCAAGCTTCTCAAGTTGCCGATAACAGGAGGAATCTCTCCAGAAATAGCATTATTATCAACTTCCAGTTGAGTCAGGGAAGTGCAATTTGTGATTTCAGGAGGTATAATGCCTGAAAGCTTATTAACACTCAGTTGAAGCCCTTGTAGATTTGATAGCTTACCAAAACTGGTTGGTATGCTACCTGTGAGAAGATTTTCTGACATGTCTATGACTTCCAGTTGAGTGCAGCTTCCAAGCTCTTCTGGGATTGTACCCACTATATTGTTTTGCCATAAGAGAAGATTCTGAAGCTTGCTGAGCTCTCCAATTTGACGTGGGATTGAACCAGAGATTGAGTTCTGATACAAGTACAGGTTCTGCAACTCACTGCACTTCCCTATCTCTTCTGGTATAGAGCCTGAAAGCAGAGTTGTGTAAATGGCTATGGTCTGAATTCTTTTCAGCATCCCTATAGAAGAAGGAAGATTCCCAGAAATGCTGGTTTCTGCAAGGCCTAACACCACCAAGTTGGTGCAGTTTCCAATTTCCCATGGCACCTCACCCTTGAGGTTTGTGTTCCCTCCTACTCTCAACACTTGGAGCTCAGTTAACGAGCTAATACTCTTTGGAATTTCGCCGCTTAGTTTGTTGTCATAGAGTGTCAAGTTCACCAGACTTGATAAATTTCCAATGCTGGATGGAATGTTGCCTTCAAGAAAGTTGGCATGCAGAGCTAAAGTCTGCAGTTTGCTCAGCCTGCAAATTTCTTCTGGGATTTCACCAAAGAGAGAATTGCCACTGAGATCAATGAAAGTGAGCTCTTTACAGTCTCCAATCTCCTTTGGAATCCTGCCTGTGATGTTGGCTGTTGAGAGGGCAAGAATCTTCAAGGAGGACCTGAGAGGTTGAAAACTTGAAGGTAATGAGCCTTGCAAGTTCACTGACTTCAGGTTTATCTCAACCACCTCTCCTTGTAAGTTGCAGCGCACCCCAAACCAATTGCATGGACTTGGGCTAGAAGGATTCCAAGATGCTAATGCATCTGCAGTACTGTTTAAACTGTTTTTCCATGCTAAAAGAGCTTGGCCTTGCTCATTAAGCAGGGAGTAACAACAAGGAAACAAAAGAGAGTTCAACAGAAGAAGCAAGGTGAGGGAGAAGATTTTGGGAGGAAGTGAGTGATTCCTTAAGCCTACAGACATTGCTTAGAGCAGAAAAGTGGTGATCTGTTTTGGGATTCTAGAGGGGGAAATCCTATGAATTGTTTATAGAGGAAGAGAAGAAGCTCTGAACACAAGAGCCAGCTTCCTCACTCTTTTATTTCTGTAATAGGTTCCTGTTCAATGACAAGGACGTGTCCATACCCATGATGATAGTTGTTGGTTTTTATTCACCCAAACTTTTCTTTTTATTCATTTGTTTTTGGAAACTAGGTGTATTCTTCAACAGAATCAAAGACTAATATATTGAAATAATGAAATTCATATAGTGATCTGACTTTTTTCAACATATGTTATTCTATACATATATCAAATTTTGATCACATACTTAAGAGATATATAAGTATTTTTCAATCATATCACATTACTCTTCCTTTAATATTGGTTCATCTTGATTAACCTGCCAAGCCAGTGAGTTGAAATGTTGTCAAATTTGCAATCTGAACGTAATCCAAATTGTTAGTTTCTGTTAGATAGTGTTTCACAAGTACTGAACTGTGAGACATGAAACTGGTGGAGGGGTGAAAATCATGTAAAGAAGACTTTTGCACTTTTGTTCCCCACGTGGACACATATATTATCTTGTTTCTTGCTTTTATTAGGCAATAGTAATTACTTTTCATCTTCATGTATTTATTTAGTTGCCGAGATTAGCAGCAAACAAGGCATGGCCAAGTAAGCACTAGAGCCAGTAAAATGACTTTGTAACACTTTTTTGAAATCAGCTATTAAGATAATTATCTTACCACGTAGATAATGATGGTTGATTAATCAAATAGAATAGACATTTTGATGGTTGAGTGAAATAGCTCTGTATTCTGTTAATCAAGAAGATAATTTGTTCCTTTAATTAGCTAGGCCCGTTTTGTGGTCCATTGCTTCTGTGTGGCTGCAGTTTTCGATGAGCCATTGATGCGGTGGTTGCTTCATACTACCCTTAGAAGTTCTAAACTTTAAGCAACTAACTTGCATGTTTGGATCAGATTATGAAGAATGCAAGGAAAGGGTTTCTTTCCATTGCCAAAATCAAAATTGGTGTTAAATTTACTCAAATCACTGAGATATTCGCAGTGATCAATTCTTTATTTGCTAAAGGGTCATAATTTGTTTCAAAAATAACATTAAGACCCATTTTGGCTTGTTTATACATAAATGGAGTGCATGAGGAATCTGATGGAGAAGTGAAAGTGCACATGGAAGCTATTAATACATTAAGAACGATATTATAATTAGTGCAGGATATGGCCATGAGTATAGGGACAAAGTTACAGTATTTTCAAACATTTGAATTGGAATTATCCACAAATCAAGAACAGATAACTACCAAAACAAAAAGAAAAAGTCAGTTTAATATATATATATATATATATATATATATATATATATATATATATATATATATATATATATATATATATTTTTATTTATTTATTATATTTTTTTTTTTTTTTATTTTATTTTTTTTTTTTTTTTTTATATTTTTTTTATTT
>Ga0099824_1000883_pt1 | contig 39606 bp, 15 predicted proteins | sample SiratrowhiteBW_FD_76837 | JGI IMG/M metagenome (GOLD analysis project Ga0099824, IMG submission 76837) | Root nodule microbial communities of legume samples collected from California, USA - Siratro white BW | ecosystem: Host-associated > Plants > Roots > Nodule | place: USA: California... | reverse complement strand
ATATATATATATATATATATATATATATATATATATCATCACCTCTCCTAATTTATATTTTTCTCTCTATAATTTTTTTTATTTACTTGTTATTTCGTCCATATGGATAAAGGAATAAAAGAACTCTTATACCCGCCTAATTCATTGAATGCTTCTTGAAAGTTTGGTTTGATAGTATTATTTTAGAAATAATGTACTTGGCGGATTCGATAAAATTTTCAAAAGTGTGGTAAATATTTATAGTAGTTTTTAGTATTCTTTTAAGTAAATCAGTGGAATAACATTGTTTAAAAAACTAGCTTTCTAACTTTTTGGATATCTACTTCTCCTTCAAATATTTATTAAATTTTCTTATTACTCTTTCTAAATAAGATAAACTCTTTATTTATTTTTTTAGTGATTTTCTTATTAATTATCACCTTATTTATAATATTTGTTTTATTGATTTAATATTATTCTTCAAGAAAATAATAATATTTTCATTTTATTTCTTGTATTATTATTTTGTTGAATATTTTGTAGGTTTAACAATTTATTTTTAACCAATACACTGATTAATATAACAAAAATCTTACATCTATTTAAATATATATATATTTTTTTACTTAATTTTAAACTTAATAGAAAATATTTGAAGATATAACATAAAATTAATACTGTAATATATAATATAAAAAATAGAATCTCAGAAAATTATATCAAAGTAATTCATCTACAAATAAATTCATTTACAAAGAAATATATAATATGTGATATATAACATAAAATTCATCTCACTGCCTCGTGATCTTCTGGGTTAAGGTGCTTGTGGATCAAATCTCTTCTTCTCACTGAAAAGCCTGAGGCTTTGCTGTTTCAAACGTCCACGCCTTCGGTTCAGGTCAGTTTTAGCTTCTAAAGATTGTTGCAAATCTGTCCTAATCTAAGTCTTGTAATTCTGAGTTTTGTTGTTTTTATTTTATTGATTAGGTTAGCTATGTAAGTATAAGTCTTACATTAAGCGAAAATGAAAATTATGAATTCCTAGTCTCCTGTGATACCAACGTTAATTATTCCTGTTTGATGTATTTTCAGGGCTCACTGACCAGTCTCCTCTTGATCTGTTCAAAGTTGGGAATAGTTTATATTTAAAAACTAAACTGATGCAAAATAAGGTAAACACATCCCAACATAGGCTTCCCATCTCTAGGTGAAAAGTTGACAGTAACACCACAAAGTGACAATCTGACTCTTGTCAGAAATTGTAAGTCCTATGTCTGATTACTCACTTCACAAACAAAAGCCTTTATTACTCTTCCCTATAACCATCACCCCTTTTCAAGATTCCATTCACCACCACAAAAGTACACCATTTCCCGCCACAAAAACCCCTTTTTTCACCTTCACTCCCTCCCTATATCTTCCTCTTTTCCTCTTTTTCCCGCCACATACATGTTCCACAAGAAGAGAAAGAGAGACAAGAAGCAAAAAAAAGATGAAGGGCACCTCCAAATTCATCATGGGAGCAACCTTGGTTATGGTGCTAAGCCTTGCCATTGTTCTAGGCCTCATTCTAGTGCTTCTGGCTGAACTCTACTGTTCTCTCTTGTTCCACCGCCGCCAGCTCAGAAAGAAAACCAACGCCACCACTATTCCCATCTCCACCACTCTAGCCACCACCACCACAGCCATATCAAACCCTCCACCTTCCCTCACACCACACTCTCCTCCTCCTCCTCCTCCTCTTCCTCCTCCCTTCACCACTGTTTACTCACAAGGGGTTCTCCAAGCCCCTAGAAGCTTCCTCTTCCCATGCAAAGATGAACCAAATGCAACCCCACGTCGCATTGGCCTTGTTTCTGTCTCCTCCCTATCATCTCCATTGGCCTCATTCTTGGCAAGAGCTCCTCCGCCTCAGTCTCTTCAACAAGCCAACACACCTCAAGGTGGTGCCAATGAGAAGCCTTGTGGTGGTAGTATCGTCGAGCACCTTGTGTACATTTCCAACCCCATTTACGAGAACGAATTAGAGGTCAAAGCAAGTAGAGTGAACACCCCATTTGAGACACCACACACTTCACCCTCTCGTTTAGAAAGAAGTGGCTCTTCCGGGGAAGATGATGATCGTAATGGTGCTGCTGCTAAAGGGTCACCCTCTCATTCACCACCTTCACTTACACCTCCTCTTACCCCTATGAAGAAGCTCCCTGCAGAAGGGTCTTCTGTTTCTCTTAGAGATGCTACCTCCTTAGGTACTTCAGGCAGTGATACTCAAAGCATCAATGGCCCCTCTTCTTCTTCCTCGGATACCCCTTCTACTTCTCCTTCGTGGTGATTATCATTGGGATTGTGTAACAATTTTTTTCTAGAATCGTGTCTATTACGAAAATATAGACATGTAATGATAAATCTTGTGATCTCTTCTTTCCCCTGTCTTCTATCTGTGTCTTGTTATGTGGAAGGGTTTTTGTAAATAACATAGTGCTCACATACATTTCACTTACTCGTAATTTTCTTTAATTTTTTTTAAATGATACACGTACACCTTTTCTTAAAATATATTTATTATACACTCTTTTTTTCTTATCACGTGGTGTATTTTCTGAACATGACTTTTTTTTTTTTCTCTTTTTAGACAGAATGATTTTGGATGTGCATGAAAAGTGAAAGATAAAATTAGTACAGAAAATCTAAGAAGCTTAACTAAAATCTTTAATTAATTAAATATTTGATTCGAACAAAAAAATATTAGGCAGTTAAGTAAATACAAGACAGGATGCAAAATTCTTCTAATCATATCATTCATCATTTTCGTGCCAACTTTACTTTATATAGATATTTATGAATTCTCTTTGCATAACGATTAACATTAGCTATACAATTTAATTAATTGTTAAAATATTGTTAATTTCGATGTTTAGTATTGTTATATTGCTGTATTGGATATGAAAAATTATATACAACCGTTATTTTCCATGCTTACTGTATGCATGTACTTTCTTTGCTTTTGCTTGGTTTTTATAGAAAGGTGTTGTGTCATTGTTCCTCGTAACACAACGTTCTTGATTTTTCCCATTTTATTTACTTATATGTTTTTGGGATTGCGAGATTGTGCACGTGAATTTTGAAGGAGAAATTACTATAATAAAAGAATGTGCTTTTTATTTTCAATTCAGTTTTTGGGGCCTGGTCCCCGGAGCTATGATTCCAATATAGGGTTCATGGAAGACCAAAAACAAACAAATAATGTCATTGCAAATGCAACCAAAGTCTTTTCTTATCCCAATACCATCTTCCAACGGTAGTTTCTTTCTGATTTAATTTGAAATACGTCACACTATTTCACATTATTTTGAAATCTTGTTCATTTTATAAGACGTATAGTTCTGTAGCATTTTATTTGTTTTTTTTTTAATTTTACAACTTCAAATTTAATTTAATTAGTTTATTTTTATTCTTAAAATTCTAACTTTTATATAAGATCGAGTTTTAAATTTAAGACCGTTTATATGTCACACGTTTTAATGATTTTTTTTTGTACAGAAGCTAAATTTTAAATTTGGGAATTTTTGCACCTACCAAGACACGAGATTCTGATATTTTCTTTGGTCAAGTGGTTTACTGGTTTTGTATTATCTGTAGATAGAAGAAGAAATTTATTTTCTCCAAGCATATTCATGAATAAGGTAAGATGAGTAATGTTATGAACAAATATAAGGATAACACGTTAAAACGTTGAAAGAAAGATGTTTTTTTAAGTAAGCACTGATATTTTTCATTTAGGATTACATATTATCTTTCACAAGAAAATGAAAAGCCGCACTTTTGTTGTTTTATTTCATTTTTTAGATTTTGTTATTCGGCCTCAAAAAATTATTTTAAGTTTTAGCCTTTGAATTTGAATCAATTTTGGTACTTCGGAAAAATAATGATTGTTTTCAGTCTGCAACACGGTTTCAATTCTCTTTTTTCTACTAATTTAAAACGTAAAACTTTGACCTATATTATGATGTAGAATCCACCTGGTATTCTAATAAATATAGTAATAAACACAGTAAAAATACATGAATAAATTTACAAAGTAACTAAAAATTTTAAAAATATATCTGACTTCTTTCACACGAATTTTTTCCATATTTATGATAATTTTGATTCGATCATCTTATTAGATTCCAATTTTTCATATAGATAAAAATAAATCTAATTACTCAAGTTTCATATTTAAAATCAACAAAAATATCTAAAATTACATTTCAAAGTTGAAAACAACTATTTTGAAAAGTAAAGTGATCCAAAGTTAAAATATAAAAGACTAAAAAACACTTTTAAGATAAAATAGCAAACGTGTAATTTCATGTTATAATAATAATAAAAAAAAAAAAAACTACAACATGAATAAAGCTACATGCTTTAATGTTTTAAGTTGCAATGTTTCAGAAATCCTTCCCCCCTTTCTTGAGTTTCCTACAGTTCTGAGTGCCCAATAAAAGAATGCCCAAGTTGTATTAACTAGCTTAGGCTAAAACCAGCACAAATCATCAATCCATTAATGCACACAATTATAACGCACACAATTATAACGGCACGAGAGGCATCATTATTACATAACCATCACTTGTCATAAAATCAGAACTCAAAATAGAAAAATCACACAATACTAATGAAATTAAATTATCTGCATGTTAGCATGCCTCAAGGGGAAAGCTATCATATATTTCCTTCAATTTGACATTATTTTACTTTGAGGCGGGTGTGTATAAAGTGATCCAAACTCGCGCTATTATTTAAGATATACAAGCAAACTAAAAACTTAAAAATCAGAGCAACGACCATTGCGTTCCCAATCACCATACCTAGTGGGCTCAGGCCCTTTGGGTCCACCGATCTCACCTATTTCTTTGTTAATACTGTCACCATCTTCCTCATCTTTTTCTGGCTCATGGCTTTGTTTGCTCTCATCATGGAGAGATTCTTGAGGTGGTTGTGCTTGTTTCTTGACAGGGTTTTCCTGTTGTAGCTGAGTTGAAGATGTGCAGAGGAGCCGTGTCACTGAGTTAGAAACTAAACCAGTCAGCTGCTCAGATCTGGTGTGGCGAAGAGCAGTATTGGCTACACCGGTCAGTGAGCGAGGGAAAGAGCTGGTCATTGTTGTTTGCTAATGATGTTAGGCAGATGATAAGAAATAAGAAAACTTGTACCAGAAGGAAGAAAAACCCTGAAAAAAACAGCAAACGGAAATAATTAATGTTGGTGCCACAAATCATGATGTCTCATGCTGTGAAAAATCCATAAACTGAACACGTGAATCATTGTTTTCTTTTTCAAAGACAAGAGATTAGAGCATTGGTTGTAGATAATTTTTCAACCCGTTCAGCACTAAGTGTAACACCAAATATAAATTATTTTATCCTATAATTTTTCACTTTTTATCCAGTTAATTTTAACATCAAGCATAGTAAACTCTAAGTTGAGAAAGAGCAATATTGTTAAATGGGGTAACCATGGCTGCCGTTCAACCATGGCGGATATTTTGCCGACAATCACAAAGGGCCTGTGGTGTTGTGGCGTTTGCTGCATGTGAAGATGTGTAACAGAGGCCCACTATGGCGCGACCCCATTGGCTGCAATGGTGTGTTTATATGGTAGAATTTTGGCAATCCACCATTAATAATACTAGGAAAAATATTAATAATTCAGATCGATCAGTTGACAATGTGTAAACAAGAAAACACAGAATTAAAAGACTTAAATTATGTCATTCCACCACTAGTTATAAGGGAAGAACCTTATCTCGTGTTCATAACATTTTAGTACAATTTATATTCAAAAAAGGGTATTGCCTCACGAGACAGGTATTTAACATCACAGGCAACCAACCATAATCCTAACACTCTTGGATAGACCTAGCTTTTTCTTGCAATTTGAAACCATTACAGAGGGTGAGGATTTGAAAACTCGGTAGCAATTCTAATATTTAAAAACACCAACAAAATATTAATTTACCATTTGCACATATCAAATGATACCTGTAAGGTGCAAATTTTAACAATACTTATGAGTGCCCAAACACCTTTACACACAGCAAATACCATTGTGCTGTTGACCACATTACCTGGCTTTCATGGGTCAACAGAGTAACACAAATCAACAATGTCCCCAAGCACATATTCATGGAGATCTGCAATATTCATTCTCATAAATTTCAAGAACACAAGGTCATAGTTACACATTTTGCCTCTTGCTGCCTTAAGGAGCATATAGGAACCTCTCAAAGATTTTGCACATATATGGGAGCATGGTTTCCAGATTCCTTTCTTTCCCCTCGACTAGACCAAAACCCTAGCGCACCCCAAAGGTATGCCACCAAATAAAAAGTTCCAAATCACTCTCCCAACACAGTTCCACTATTCCTATGGCATCCACGTAAGTGAAAAACAGGGTCTTATAGTACTCATACAGCATTCAACAAGCCACAATAATTATATAAAACCCTATCCAACCATTTTCCTCGTTGCAGCATTTTCACAAACACCTTACGGGAAGAAAAATCATATAAAGTGCAAGTGAGACGTATTCATACACATATACATAGACGATCATTATATTTTGGTAGGTTTTAAATTTTAATTATAACTACGATTATAAAATAGAGCGCTGAAATGAAATAATAAGAGAAGGGGAAAAAATAGTGGAGAGGATTATATTACCTGAAATGGTTCGAACCTCGCTTTTGCGGTGCGTTTGGCTGATGAATGAATTAAAGAATGAAAAGGAAAATATATACACGTTTGCTCGCTTATTTTGCATTTTTTGTGTGTATAAGTTAATTGAATATATATATAGAGAGAGAGAGAGAGACGTGTATGATAATTAGCTGTTAGTTACATATTAGTTATTTGTCTTAATTATATTCTTTTAGCTATTTTAGTCTTTATTAGATGAGTTTAAAAAACTTATAAATACACATTTATCTTATAAGACTCAATACTAATGTATTTTTCTAAACTCTTATTGAGTGTTAAAAATCTTTTATAATTGGACTTTTTATTAGTCTTTATCTAGTAATTACATCTTTTAACATTTAGTTCATCTCACAAGTTTACATTTTTCATCTCTTAAGAATAATATTTTTTTTAATAAGACATTATTTTGGTATATTCAATAGCCTAGTAGTTTAAGATTGAAAGTTCATGACAATTTAAATACACATATTTTAAAAATAAAATTATAAAAGTGAATAATAATTTAAATATGATAATTAAATCTAACATTATATTAGAACATCGACGTATTCCTAACCTCTTGATTAAAAAAAAAAATAATTTAAGAAATGAATCGTCATCCTCTTTCTATCTCGAATAAAGTATTTCAGACATGGTAATTAACTATAACAGAAAACTATAAATAATTCAAAATTTTATTTAAGTAAAAAATTAGTTTATTTTCAAGAATAAAAATCAAATTGTTTTTGAGACATAATTTTAAGAATAATTTGATATTAAATAAAAAATATAATTAAATTGGAATATTTAAAAACCAAATTATACGTTTTGCCTATTTAATAACAAATCAAAATTATTCTTCTTTCAAATAATCAAATAAATCATATATCACTTCAAATTAATCAATTAATTAGAAACAATCAAAGATAAATGCAAACTAAATTATTGAAATAAGCAAAATAAGATACTCAAATAAAATAAGCTATGAGATTATTGGTGACATAGATGTGAGACTGGTTTAACTGCTGGTAAAATTGAAATTAATTATTATACGAGACAAGAAGTTTGGTCCATGGTTAGGTTCATTATGAAAGCCATGTGAAAGCAGCATCAAAATAATAAAGAAAACACAGTAACATGACTACTCGGAAAATTGACCTTTGATATTTTTTTCCGTTACAAATATATGTTGATGTAATTAAGGACAAATAAGAATAAAATTTAAATGTTTAATTAAAGAAATTGAAAACATCAATCGAATTGATTTTTAAAACCTAGAAGTTTAATTATATTTGGAATGAAGGAATTAGCATCTTGAGCACGTGAATTAAGAAATTAAAAAGATAAATTCTTTTGAGAAATATATTAAAACACTAAAAATAATGAGTGTAGTTATGCACGTCCAGATAAAAAATTATTATTAATTCCTTAATCTGTTACCGAATAACACTGGTTGGAATGTATCATTGTTAATTAATTCTACGTATTTTAAAACGTTATATTTCAAAATGATTATTTTATGCATATACTTAGATTATTTACGAAATTATTTTAATTTTGTTGTATTAATATTTTTCATTGATTTCATACTTGACCACATAAGTATGTAAGTACCCGAAAATAGGGAAATTAATATTAAAATTGTTGTTACATTACATGAATATAAAAAATAGGAGTATTTTTTAATACGTGTTTGAAAATTATTACTGTAACATCATATCTACTTCCTTCCCTAATTATATGAGATCATCATATGATCCGATTATCAAGTAACAAAAAATAAACCTTATTATATATGAAAATATGTGAATTTAAAACAGTGATACAAGTTATCCATTTCTATCTTCAACGCTTAGCATCTAATAATATTTAGAAAATTATAGCAACAGAGTATTTTAAACACTTCATAATGTAAATTTATGATACAGTGAATTATATATATACAGAGCATCTAATTACAAACTTTTGTGAATCTTATATCTCTTATACAGTGAATTATATTTACAATTTTTTAATGTTTAATCAAATATAAACAATAATAAATATGTATTATAATATATGATAAACATTTGTTATTGATATTTTTTTTTCAATATGGTTACAACTATCCATTGGCTATTTTTGTAGGTTAATTCATGATAGAAATAAAGGTTACACCATATAATAAGATCTATTTGAGGCGTAAAAGTGGGAAAGTTATTTTTAAAATATTAAAAATAATAAAATAAAATGTCTCACCATGTTTAGTCTGTATCTCTTTCAGATGAAATTACAAGAGAATTATGTCCCCACTAACTTGCACATCATATAAGTATCAATTTGTATTTTTTTTTTTCTTTGTCCCTTGGAACACCCATATAAATTGGAACAACACTTGGCCAAAGAACTATGATTTGGAAGACAAAAATGCTTGTAAAGTGAGAAGTGCCCACAATAAAATCTCTATGAGTTTATCAGCTTAGCTTTCATGGAGGACAATTATTGGATCATATTATTCCATAGGACCAATAATATATATATCCTTTGTATTATTGATTAGCCAAGCCACTTTGTCAACTTTGTGTACCTTCTACATTCAACACAAGGCATGTTGAATGTAATAAGATGTGGAGAATATTCTATTTGAAAAAAACAAAAACAAAAGTTAATATATATATGAGATAGAAAATAATTATAATTGTTAAAAGAAAGATGAAAAATGATATTTTGAAAGGAAAATTCCTTTGGTACAACTTTATTATAATAATTATTTCAAACATCTATTTATAGTATTATAAATAAGTTATCAAGTATTTAAAATACTACCGGTATCAATTTCTAATCATTTATAATAATAAGTATTATATATTTACTACAATTAATATTAGTAAAGAATGAAGTTTTGCTTTTATTTTTAATAATAATAATTAATAGTGCATCTCTTGCATAAAATAGAATATTTATTATATACGACTCTACTTTCCAATATGTATGATTGGTCAAACATTTATTATTATATTTAAAATTATAATTATAAATTCGACCCTGACATGGCAACCTGATATTGGAGAATGTAAAGGGAAATGGATGAAATGGCAGCAATTTATACTTTGGAGTAAGTGCTGATTAAAAAAAAAAACTTTGGAGTAAGTGAGAAAAAAAAATGATAGTCCATATGCTAATACTGTGTCGTTTTATTAACAACTTAGTGACCACAAATTATTTTTTCTTTTCTTTTTAGGGTCATGTTTTGGTACTTCTATACACTACTGGTTTGTCTTCAAGATTGAGTTTGCCACGTGTGCAATCTGCCATATGAAAGCACGAGCTTCCCACGTGCTCACCCTCTCTCTTTCTTCCATCTTCTCCCCTTTTGATTCCTTGTGGGGGAATTGGGTCCCCAACACAATAATTATTACTTTATCCCTCAATTAATTTTCATTTTTTAGTTCAAAATCCATGATTCAATTTAATAAAAAAATCTACTAAAGTATATATTCATCAATTTTAAATTACACAAAATTTAGAAACTCTATCTATTAAAAAGATTTAATATTATTTCTGTCAATATCAACAAAGTGAGATTAAACATCAAGTAGCTAGGATCAAGGAGATATATTCAAACAGATAAGATTTTGTTAAAGATAAACATTTAATAAATAAAGCGGATATTCTTCGCAAAAAAGTATTAATGTATTGAGTAAAACTTACTCGTATGAAATAAATAAAAAGCGTTTTAATTTACTAATTATTTCCTTACTGAAATTTAAAGTAAAAGATGGATATAATGAGAGAATAAAATAATGTTTAATTCTCTTATCTTTGATGATTAACCTTAGGATTCCTTGTTATTTTAGTTTTTCTCTTATCTATAAAGATGGATAGATCTTATAGATATGCAAAACCATCATTATGATTGTTATTATAATAAGTATATAAAAGGCTCTTTCTTTGGCTTGGTGTGTTTTATTCTATGTAAAGGAACCAATTTTCACAACCAACTTGAAGAAGAACATCACCACCATCACCACCTTCATCCATGGCGTCTCAAGGTCAGGGCAACAACAAGCTCAGTGTTTCCACATCACCGAAGAGTGACGGCGGAGGCTGCGGCGGCGGTGCGGCGGGATCACTGGCCAAAGGGCAGTGTTTGTGCTCACCAACGACACATGAAGGGTCCTTCCGGTGTCGTTTGCATCGTGGCCCTACAGCTTCACCAACCAATTGGATGAAACGCTCCAAATCCATGCCTGCTAATAAGCCTGTTGTTTCTGATTCTACTTGTTGATCATCCTTCATCATGCTCAATTGTGAGTCATAACACAAATTATTAAACCTATATATTGTGAGTTATAATTATGTGTTCATGTGTAACTTTTTTATATGATATGAACCCTTCAGTTCTTGCAACTCTCTATTAAATTCTTCAGCTTTGGCAGTGTTTTTGATTGGAACTTTGTTGTTCCATGCACCCCTTGTCTATGCTTAATTTAATTACTTTGATTATATATGATAATGAATTAATTATAGAGGGAGGTGTAGATGATTAGTTAAATTCATGGGTGGATCATGAATGATGGAGTTGCTAGCACTAAACTCTGGTTTTGTCATAATATTTTTCTAACTTTTTTTTTTTAATTAATCGCATCAATACAATTTCTGATCTCTCTCACCTAATCATATACAAATTTTGGTCTAAGGAACAAATCAAGTGATAGATTTCAATTTTCAAGTAACTTTAGTTTAGGTTTTTATGAATCATTAATCTATTTTAGATCCTTTACATTGTACTATACTTTTTTTTTATGGGGTGTGATAGAACAAGATCATCAAGTTGCAAAAGCAGAGGCCTATAAGATTTTGGATTAAAAAGCTTTTGTTTTGTATTGTGAATATATAATAAGATTTTGTGTGTGATGGAGAAGGTATAGCGTGGTTTGTGCATATTCACCAGAAATAAGAAAACAAAATGATTTGTTGATTTGGTTGGTTGAGGCATTTTGATTAGTGATATGATTTTTCTGGACAACAAGTAAATGACTTATAGATGGGTTTTGAATGGCTAATGATTTTAAGAATTTTGTATATGAAAACATCGAAAGTGACGAGTATGATGTGGTTGATGAAGTCAACTAATTGGGAATCCACCCTTTGCGAACAAAACCGATGGCTCTTGAATGTGGATAAAGACACTGACATTCCATTCATTATGAACATTTTTTTTTTCCTTTGGCCCCTTCTTCCTCTTTCAAACCTTCTTATTCTAAGAACAAAAATGAGTAACAACAATGGATTATCCTTCTAGTTAATTGTGGAGGCTGAGGACATGTAAAGTAACAACAAGAACAAAATTAAGAAGGATCACGATAACAAAGATAAACATTCTTAACCACATTATATTTTCTTCCACAGATGAAAATAAGGACGTTAATTATAGTCTAATATAGTCTAATTAATCATATATTTAGATATTTTTAATTAATTTCCTATTAAATATTTTGATTTGATTGAATGTTCAAGAATTTTAAATGATTCAATTGAGTCTTTAAGGTTTGGTTTTGTGATTAAGTATTGCATGTCTTTACATAAAAATAAATAAAACCAAGTAATTAAGATTTAAGTTTTTTATAAATGTGAATATTTTTAATTAAATTCAAACTAAAATTTATTATTTGACTGAGTGTTTAAAATTTTTATATTTAACAATTGACTAATTTTTATATGATTTTGTATAATTATACAAAACTTAGACAACAATAAATTAATATCTAAAAAATTAATTATTTTATATTTATTTCATTTTTTTTAAAGTGGATATAAGAAAAAATAAATCAACCATATAAACATAGGAAATAATATTATTTTGTTGATATAAACATATGAAACAATGTTATTTGGTAAAAATAATGAAGATTTAACAAATTTAATTTTTTTATTGTTTAAATTCATGATATTATATTTAAGATTGTAAAATTAAATAATAAATGTAATTTTAAATCACGCCAGTTCCATTAATAATAAGAATTCAATTAAAAAATATAATTTTAAGCATTTAATATAATTTATTTAATAAAAATTCAATAAAAAAATATCTAAACTTTTTAGAAACTTTAAACTTAATTATACTATTTTTTTATTTTTTTCATTTATAGACACGTAAACAATAATAATGATAAAAAATAACTACACCTCAAATGACAGCATCTAACAATAAAAAACTAATTAAAAATAATTAATTTTTTAGACATTTAATAGAATAATTTTTTTAATATAAATTTAATTAAAATTATTTAAATTTATAATGTATTAAAACTTAATTAAAAATATATTTATATTTATAAATATTAAATTATTAAACAAAATAAAATACTTTTATTAAATTTCCTATTTTAGAAAAAGTAGAAAAGCATAACTTACCTTTTTAAACACAATGATCCTTGGATGAAAGAATGTCATATTAAGAATAGTCGCCATCAAGTATATTAGTTACCAAAAACTAATCTGCCTTAGTAAATACCTAGTTCTGTTCTGAATTCAAATATTAAAAACACAAATATGTTAAATTTTGACCAGGATCTTTATAATTTTTAGTGGTTTTTTGTTGAGTTACATGTGTGGAAAATTAATCATATTTATAGTACTGTAAGGATTGTTATTCATCCCACAAATTTTTCTAGTTAATAGGAATCAACCACAAAATTTAAACTTCATAAATATTTCCATAATATATAACAGTTACAAAAAAATGTAACTATTACCAAACTATTAGGTTGCAGCACATATTCCTTTCTGTGAATTTTGCACAGAAACTTGTTGCCATTATTTGCTTTTTAGCTTGTTATCTTTAACTTGAGAGTGAATGATAAATTGCTCTAATGTGCACCTATGTATATGTGGGTTTATATTGAAGGTTATGTAAATTATTATAATTTTTTTTTCTGGCTTTCAAAAAAAATAGTGACTTGAACAAAGTTGAATTGATGTCACTGTCACAGACCTAGATATTCTAAACCACTTTGATTATTTCAATTCTTTAAGATATTTGGATTTGATTATTTCAATTGTTTAAGATATTTGGATAGATTAGTTCTTAATAAAAAAATTGTCACTGTCATATACCTAAAAAAATCAGTCATGTCCTCATAAAAAAAACAGTCACTGTCAAATGATTCACATATATTAAGGAACTTGAATTATTGTTTAATGTCCACTACAACTTATCCAGATAATAGGAAACAAAAGGGTTACAATCTAAAATATATAGATACCAAAATAGTAGTTATACATTTAAAATGTAATTATATTAATGGGCAAACAAATATATTTTTAATTTAACTGTATGCTTGTATTTATAATCTAGACTTAAAACATAATTATCTTCCTTCATTTCATTCTCTAAAATTTCGAACATAAAACTCGTAAAAACAAGTATTTACATTTTCTCTAATAAACAAATTTGATCCTAAAAACCCACTTACTAAAAATAAAATATAAGGACGATTTTCTTCGCATAATTTCCTCAGGCTCCCTTATATGATTGCTAGACATGACATTTCAAATCAATTTAATCAAATAGATATATATTTTTAACATAGATGGTTTATTTTTTCTGGAATTTATTAAAATTATTTTTTTATGAAAATAAATAAGTTGCGTTATGGAAAACCAATTTTGAAATAGAAAAAATATTATATCCAAATACTACTTTAGTTTTGCATAAATCAAATTTCACGAGCTTAATATTAATATATAATTTTTTTTTAATTTTATAGAAAATAAAGACATTTTTCAAATTTTTTCTATAATTGTATATAAGTCGTGACTCTTTATTTTAATTTTTCAAATTATTTTTTTAATTTGTTAAGTAGAAATCATGGAGTGGATCATGATTTAGTATATAGCCCAATCCATACCTTCTACAAATTTTAAAAATTGAAGTATTGGTCCAACCAACGACTTTTATTTAACAAATTAAAAAAAATTAAAAGAAAATTAAAGTAAAGAAAGAAGTCATATCTTTCAGCATGACTTAGCTGCCATTTATAAAACATTTAAAAAATAAAAGAAGTTGTGTCTTAATGCACGATTTGTGTAGAAAAAAAATTATATATTAATATTAAAATCATGTTACCTATATTGATTTTAGTATAAAAATAATAACTTTGATTCATACAAAATCTGCATTTGAAAGTTGTGAAAAAAAGAAATTACCTATTTTGATAAATTTCAAGAAGTTAAAAAAGTTACAATGTTTACATAAAAAAAAACCTATATTTCTTCTCTAGTGTGTGGTATGCTAATAATTAATCCTAATAAGTTTGACCTTAAAAAATGAAAATTTGTTTTCCTCTCTAGTGAGACATGAAAGTCATTAAGTTAGACAGATTGTTATAAAACAATTTTATGATTAGACTAGAGAAAGAAATTATAAACTAAAATTAAAAAATGCCAACGCATAATCTTGTGAATTAAGCGTTTCTTAATCGTTTGTGTGCAAAGTTAAAGCAAAGATTATAGTTTATAATGGTGTTTGTATTGTATAATTTGTTTTATGTGTTTATCTTCAGAAAGAACCATTGGATACTATTGTCCAAATTGAAAGATGACTGGGAAGGACGAGTTCGTCTCTTACTCGCCCCTTCCTTCAAACCCTAACCCTAATCCCAACCCAAACCCTAACCCTTACGTTTATGGTTACCCTAATCCCAGGCCTTATTCCGAAAACGTTGTCGTTCTCCTCCCCACCTACCGCCCTCGTGTCCACCGCCGTCGCCGCCGCTGCATCCTCTACTCCGCCGCGCTCTTTCTCTTCCTACTTCTCGCCGGCGCCGCCTTCCTCCTCTTCCCCTCCGACCCAGAGATCCGCCTCGTCCGGATCCGGCTCAACCGCATCGGGATCCGAACCAACCCGAGGCCCATTCTCGACCTCTCCTTCTCCATCACAGTCAAAGTTCGCAACCGAGACTTCTTCTCCTTATCCTACGACTCCCTCGACGTAGCCGTTGGCTACCGTGGCCGCCAAATAGGCTTCGTCTCCACCCCCGGAGCCGGCGGACGCATCAGGGCGCGCGCCTCCTCCTACGTCGACGCCACGCTCACCGTCGACGGGTTTGAGGTTCTCTACGATGCGTTCTACCTGCTCGAAGATATCGCTAAGGGTGTGATTCCGTTTGACACTGAATCGCGAGTTGAAGGGAAATTGGGGCTTTTCTTCTTCACTGTTCCCTTGAAGGTGCCACTCTTATGAATTCCATTGTTTTTTTTTTTAATTCAATCTCTGTTTTGTTTTTTTACTCGAAAACTGATTCACACGCGCCCACAAACACTCTCTTCGATTTGGGGAATCTTAAATAAAGTTCGCACTAACATGCATTTTTTTACAGTATTATAAGTTTGTATATTGACTTGTGTGTTGAATAAGGTTAGGGTTTATGTTAAAAGTGATATTAATGATTATTTATGACTGGTTTACAATGTATAAACTAAACTACACTGTTGGTGCATGGAAATTAAACGTGGTTTATATGATAGGTTTAATACTAATTTAGAAAAACAAGTTGGACAGTACACGGAACATGTAATACTGTATTCCCCTATAAAATCTTGGAGTTCTATAAAGAAAGCATTCAATGAAACAGTATTTGTGTCTAATGAGTTGGAAACATTAAAATCATTTAAAGCTCTCTTAGTCTCGCAGGAGGAGTATGTTGTAGGAGGATTTAAAAATATTTTTGAGGTAAACCGGATTAGTTACTCGGCACTTTTTGTTTCATACTATTTAGAATTTCCCATGAGTGGATTAGTTAGCTTTTGCATTTAATTTACTTGAAAGATGGTTCAGGGGATGAAGGTGAAACTTTTTCTCGGAATGTAATTGAATCGGAACCTCTTGTAATTTTTTTGTGGGTAGCATTTTCTGTTTACTTTAGTATTGGGTACTAGAGAAATGGTGGCAAAATACTGTTACTACCACTATTGTTTTGCTGGAAATGTAAAGCGTAAAATCTAGTATTTGTTGTATTTACTGGAAATTAACACACAGTAATGTGCATGCTTTTGTCTATTTGATCCCATTATATCTAAAATACTGTCTGTATGCTTAATCTAGGCGACAGTGTCATGTGAAGTATATGTGAATATAAACCAGCAGACAATTGTACGTCAAGACTGCTATCCTAAGGTAAGGATTTTAATTTCTCCTATCAGTCTATCATTTACAATTTTGTCTCCATATTCATGGCCCAGGAATGATCTTTTTCATCTATAGATAGAAATTGTTCCTTTGGTCCTGTCCATTATTTTTACTGAATTGCATACTTATTCCGATTTATACTTCAGCAAGTAATTTTTAGGTCCAATGCAATGTACTTGTCTCTTTTATATTTTCTGTAACTCTTGGCTAGTATTTAAGTTCTGTTTCGCTTACTGTCAAACGCTTTGTCTGCTCTTACTACCCTAGAGGGATGGGGTTACGTTAGCCATTCTTATTTGTCAAGAGAGTTAAAACCCAACCCAAAGTCAGTGTGGAGAAAGAGGGACAATATTGTTAGTCCCTCTTCTATATTGTATTAGCAGCTGCATAAACTTGGTAGGCATTTTTTATGTATTAGAAATTCCAACTAGCAACAGGCTCTAGCTCGTTTGCTGGAACACAACTTAGAAAAGGCTGGACTTGTGGAGTGTGTAATTTTTCTTTATGCCTTTCTCCTGTAAGTTTCTGAAAATTCAAACAAGCAAAAGTATCAAATGTTGTCATTTTATATATGTATATAGCAGCTACGTATATTAACTCAAGACTTGAGAGCAGTAACCTTACATTCTTACCATAGAGATATTTTGTAATTTAGCTGTTATGCATTACTTATGTTTTTAATGCCCAGCAAAGGAATACCAGAATGTTTGAGAAACTGCTCAAATTAAAATTAAATTATCATGTGTTATTACCATAGAGGGCTGCTTCAATTATTTATGGCAGTCTAAGAGAAGTTCAAATCACCATACAAAAGACATAGAGATTGCAGTGTTCTCCTATATGCAAAACTCTGATCATTGAGGCCCTCGTTTTCATGTAGATTGGAACCTTGGATTCTCGTTTTGTTTATAAATTGCAATTGGGTTGAATTATAGGACCCTTTTTCTTTTCCCCTTATATAACGCTTGTGTTATCTTATTTCTGCCTTTGTTTATTTAGGCTTATTTCACTGGCTTAATTTATTCGTTTTCTAGCTGCATGTTTGTACTTCTGAAACAATATCGTAAAATTATTTTATCCCTGTGGCTCAGCAATCCTGCATATTATAATACTTGAAACTTCAAAGTATATCTGTTTTATGCTTTTCAGAATGAAGTTGGTATTTTTCATTTTTAGATAAGACTTTGAGTCAATATTTGTCAGCCTAGGAGCGTTTTGGTCTTAACCATCATCCATGTTTCTTAAATCCTGGAGTACTCTACTGGGGGATTGAGTTTCTAATAGAATTTACCCTCGGTACTAATCATCTTTATTTACTGCTGCTTTTACGCAGTTTCAAAAGTTGAAGGTTAAACTAAATTATAGTATGAGCTTCTCGTTTGGTACTTTCAATTTTTCAAGTTTTAGCTATGCACGCCCTTCTGGCTCATTAGGTTTTGTTCATATTTGTAAATTCTTGTAATTATGCATGTTTTAATTTAATATATAGAACTTGCTAATCCATTATCATTTGCTTCAGTCATTGGGTGATCCGCTGGATCAGAGCGCAGATATTGAAGCTGGTGATACATGATGCTGTATTATAAATCTTTAGCATCCTTTGTCTATACTGCTCGGGTGGTGGTGGTGGTCGTATTAAATACATTTTGGTGTTAGCGTGCTGTATATGGTTTCACATCCTTGTAAATAACGGTTAAATAGAGACCGCCTGCATTTTGTATTTAAGTATGATTTAATTTAATGAAAATGGTACCTGGGAGTTTGTCAGGAAATAAAAATATATCTTTCCTCACAATGTTATTTTACTTCTTTTTTAAATGCTGCGCTTATATGTGCACAGTGCACAGTGCACATCCTGGATTTTTGTTCAGTTTTGCTTTCGTCGCCTACTTATACTACACTGTCTTTCCTTGCTATTTAAAATTCCTGAAGCTTTGAACAGAGTTTGTAATCTATATACCTTAGTATGATAGTTCTTAGTTTTATAACTGAGCCGATATTGGGTAGTGCACATGGCCGATTGTATTTAGTTATAGCAATTGTTTTACTGAGATAAGACTTCATTGATAAGGCTCGATTGATGCTGTTGAAATTCTTGGACATTTGTGTTCTTTTCTGTTTTAATATTTTATGTGAAAAATGTTCACACACTCCAAACTCCTATTGATTGAATGGAGCAAATGGGGGAAAATAAGGCCCCTCTTTGTTGTTAGGCACGGGGTCCTACCACGATATCCTATTTAACTAGCTAGATTGATTTTTCACCTTCAATTTCTTGGTGGAACGTTGTCATCAGTGGTTAGTGGGTTGCTATCCAGCATCAAATTTCTGGTTGCAGTTTCTGTTCTAACAAATATTCTGTTCCCAACGAGTTATAGTATTGCAGGTGGTGGCACACGTGCCCCGTTTGAAAGGGAACCTAGACCAAGGGTATCAAACTTTGTTTTCTTCCATCGTACTTAAAAGATTGGGTGCTTTTGATATCTCTTTATTCTCACGGACGATGAAAGGCAACATGTAATGCCTTCATGCTATTGTATTATTCACAATCAAAAAGATGAAATGCTTCTGTAACTCGATGTATAATCTGTAAACGCATTACATAGTGCGACCAGTAGATTGAGTCAATCAAATATATATTGTATTTGAGATAGATACTGTGTCAATTCCCCTTAATCATTATCTGACGGATGAGAGTATAACTAAATCTTTGTCAATTTTGAATTTGGTGTCTACTCTGATATTTATCCAATAATCATCCAACACACTCTGCTATCAAAGATGATGCAATATATTTAGAGATTATGAATGTAAAATGGAGGAATAGAGTAGAAGTAGAGGCACCTGTGCTTATGTGATTAAAAATCCTGTCTTAATTGGCACAGAAAAAACAAAGAAAAGCACAATTTTTTTATTATTTACCACAAATGCAAGCAGCTCCAACCTCCGTGATTTGAAATCCTCTCATCATTCATCATGAAAGAAGGAAGATGGATTATTTATTTACATGCATGCTTACAAGCTCTTATTATCGGATACATCCAACTACCTAATAGCTCTACCACGCCATACATACTCGCCGTGATGCAACCGGCACCGGAATGACCCCGGATGCTGCGACGGCGAGCACACGCACCGCTTCACAGAACCACTCTCTGGGGAGCCGCCACCATCACGAGCCTGCCTTGCCACCGCTGACAAGACCCATCTTCTATGCAGCATCAGGGCTTCTCTGTTGAGAAAAGGAACTCCAGGGTGACACATTGATTCTGCTTTGTGCTTTGAACCTTTTCCTAATAGTGGGTATAATACATTATATATATTATATGTCTAAGTTTGTGAAGTTTAGAGTTGAAAAAGAAAAGAATCTGAGGGTGGAAGAAGAAAAGAAAGGGGAAGAAAAAGGTTGGGTGTTTGGCATCGTAAAAAGCACTGATAGAGGTTTTTTTGAGGATGTTTTTGTGTGTTGTGTTGTGTTGGACCAAATCCCACGTGGCTTTTGAAACCATGTCTCTTTCGGCATCTGTCTTTGCTGCTTCCACGTGGCTCTATTCTGTGCTTCTAAATCAATAACATATCTTACGTGGCATCTGCCTCTACTGTGATGTCACTGAAGCTTCAAAATATATCATTTATTTGTCTCAACCCTTATACTCAATTAACACAATTTATTATTTTTTTTACAATAATTCTTTAACGTGAATAAAACATGAAATTAATGTAAACATTTATTCAAAATCGTGGTGACTGGTACTTCAATATGCTTATGAAAATTTAACATGAGACCGAATATGTATTTTGTTCATCAGTGAAAAAGGAGTATTTGTTCATGCTATGTTGCCATTAATGTAAGAGCATGCTCCATTAGTGTGTGTTTAAGATGAAAATTTGTAATTGGCATTAGATGGTTTTGATTTTAGAAAACTATTTTTGATTAGATTGAAATCGAGTTTGAAATAAATGTTTTATATTTGAATGTTTTGGGTAAGGCCCAATGTTTTTTCTTATATTAATATAAGTGAGTTTGAAAAGAACAATGTTATGCATTTAAATGTCTTGTGTAAGAAACGACGTTTTTCTATATTAATGTAAGTGTGATATTATGTTCAAGTGATAATTAAATTAAATTTATGTTAAGTTTTGATAAAAGAAATAACATATGTGTCGGAAATATAAAATAGTTTTAAAAGGAGATGAGTGATTTTAAAAATAAAATAGAGGAATATGAATATGTTTCAAGTAGTACATTTGGATTTGGATTAACAAGAGTTAGAATAATCTCAAATAAGATATGATAGTATTTTCTTATTTAATTTGTAATAATTAGACTCACTTCCTTCTACCCATCTTCCTTTCTATATACTTATTTAATAACACAATTCTATTTCTATATTTCTTTTCCTCTTTTATATTCTCCAAAATTCAAAGTAATTAAAGGATACGATACTTTTCCATCTTAAGTGATTTCTTAAATAAGTTTATATTATACCTTTTTTAATGGCTATATCTTTATCTTTTTTTCTTTTCTAGAATAGATATGGACGTAAGAGAATATATGATTTTTTTGAGTTGAAAATTTGATAATGGAAGATGTTTAATTTATAGAAATCTTATTTTTGAAGCGATCTAGAAATTCTTTTAAGTATTTCTAAACTTTAAAATACAATTTAATTTAAAGTTGCTTAGTTAAAAAATATTATAGCATTTTTGTTTGAACACCCAATATGTTGTCTTTACTCAACTTGTTGTCCTTTCTTAAGTCTTATTAGTCCCATTTATAGTTAATTTTTTTCTTGAATTTTATAATTCTTTTATTAAAATCAACGTCTACATTTGTCATATTATCATTTATTTTTTAATTAATTATTATTTTAACTTTGGTTACACTCCTTAGTATTTGTTTGCTCAATAAATTTATTCTGGTTTTCATGTTATTTTGGAATTTATCATATTTATGAAGTAGATTTACTCTAGATTACTCACTTTTTTTTTTTTTTTTTTATGTGTTAGGTTTGCTCCAACTTGCTTATTTTAACCATTGCAACAAAATCTTCTTATTTTGTATGGTCGAATATCCTATCTCAATGCAAAGTTCTTCATTCTTAACTAACAAGATTCTAGTAGATAGGTTAATTTTGCCATTACCACTACAAAAGTGATTATATATTTAATTATAGTTCATAATATATTATATAGATTGAATGTTTTATTTTAAAAATGTTGATTATATTTTTGAATATTTATTTATGAGTCTTATAATTGTTTGATTTGTGTTTTTTTGTCTTTATTGGAAAAAATATGGTTGATAAATTAATCATAATAATGTGTGATGACTTATAAAATTGTAATTTTATTTTATATATTAATTTATTTTTAGTAATTTTCTTTATCATTTGTATAGTTGTATTATTATGTTTTAAAATACAAACAAATGACAATATATGAAACATAATTTGAACGGTTGTAGAAATAATTAGTTATATAAATATTTATATATTTATCTAAAGTGAAAATTAAATGTTGTACGGGTGTTTATTATAATTAAATTGTTTCGTAACTTAAAATTTTAGATATAATATTTCCTTGTATATTACTTATATTTTCCAGGATTATGTTTATATTTTTAAGTTTATATTCGTTTACATTAATTTTTGTATAGTAACTTTGTTTTTAGGACGTTACTTAAAAAGCAAATTTATAATACAATTCAGTATAAAAATTTCACCCAAACAACAAAACTATTTAAGAATGTGTTATTCTCATTATTGGTTTTGTCCTTTATTAGGATTAAAATCTCGTTACAGTAAAAAAATATAGAAATTATGTGCTAACCCATGTTTGAGAAACAATAAACCTGAATAGAATCAAATATTCAAATATATTATTAAATAGGAAGTCCTGTAAAACTATTTCACTTTTCAAAAAAATATAAGTTGTCAATAAGATATCAATGGTCTTTTGAGTATTGCTCTCTTTTTAAAATAGTTTTCAAAATGATATAATTATATAAATAGTCATTAAAATTTTGAAAATTCATTAGTTTAATATGAATATCCACATAATTCTTAATATTTTACGAACTACTTATATATAGTTTACAGTATATTTAAAAAGAGAATAATACTTTACATACTAAATTGACGATTTTTTTTTCCGAAAACATCTGATTGTCAAAGTTCAGTGATCCTTTGACTTTTCTGAGTTTTAGTTTGACATGCCTCTCGGCACGTCACCTTTGACTATCACAATTTCACATTCTATTTTCAAAACATGTAAATAGTTATATTAACTGCATTATTAATTGCTTTATTTTGAAAAGTAATTAGTTTGTCAACATTTTAAATAATCAGAAATGAATATTTCCAATACATATTAAAAAGGTATTTGATTAGTAAAAACAAATTAAAATACAATCAGAAAGATAACACATCATCTTAAGATAGAATATTTGAGATCTTCAGTTAATCAATTTGTTTTTTCTATTAAAATATATTTGAAGATATTTTTAATATATTAACAAATATTTGTAACATTAAATTTAAACAAATTTATTTAAGAAAAAATAATTTTAAAATTTATATAAAAATTTAACTATTTTAAACATATTTGTTAGACGTTGAAAACTTTAACGTTATCAATCGCAACAATCATTTCATAATTTTAAAATGTTTCATTTTTTAAATTACTCAAACTAAAATTAATAAAGTAATTTGCACGGAATCACTGTGATAACTACTATTCAAACTGTTGAAAATTTTCTTGACAACAACACATTGAAGATATCATAAAAAGAAAAAAACAAGAAGAAGAGAGAAACATATTCTAGAACACTTGGGGTTGGGTCTTTGGTGACTGTTTCTGAGAATCCAGACTTCTAAGGCAAAACACACACATGTAACATATTATAAAAATTCTCAAAATGACAATAAACTATTAGGTAATAACGATTAATTGATATGACACGTAATTGAATATTATAAATTTTTTATAAATTTGAAAAGCTGAAAAATATCATAAAATTTCTCAAGATGACAAAAAACTATTAGGTAACTACGATTAATTTGATGACATATAATCGATTATCATCAAATCTTTATAAATTTAAAAAGTGAAATTAATGATTTTGAACTATGTAATAATTTTTCATGTATAATTTTTTAAAAGAAGGAGTGAAAGATTTTGTTATCACTTACTAGTATTTTAATACGAAATATCTTAATAAAGATCCGAGTCGCAACCGAGTCGAAACCAGCTGACACGTTTGAAACTCACTCTTTATTTGTTTCGTTGAAGTTTCTGGTAGACGCCACGCATGAACACACTTTCTAACTCGTTTTCTTCGTTATAAATACCACTCTTCCTTCTCTCTCCCCAAAACACATTTTCTCACATACCCTTTTATTTTTCTCAACTTTTCCATCATTTTCTCGCTTCATTTTCCCGGAAAAATGAAAACTGTGAATATTTTGGCCCTCCCACTTCTCACTTTGTTGTTCATGGCAATCTCTCACGTGGGTCATGCTCAGGATTTGCCTCTTTCTCCTGCACCTGCTCCTACCAGTGATGGTAAGTTCAAAACTTTACCTTTTTCTTCTTCAATTTTCTCTCTTTCACTTTTCCTTAATCTATATCAAGTCAAAAAACTTCTCCTTTTTATGTTCTCTTTTTAAAGTTTGTTAATTTTGATTGTCACAGGCACTGCAATTGATCAGGGAATTGCTTACATTCTTATGCTGGTGGCTCTCGGCATCACATATATGATTCATTGATTTTTCTTTTTCTTCTGATTATTATTATATCATGGGCAGATTAGAGAAAATTTCAGAATTTTTTTGTTGTAATTATTATTATTGATGAAATTCAATATATTATTCGTTCTAATACATTTTCTTCATGGAATTGTTTCTTTCTTCTTCCTTTTCTGGGTCAATTTTCCTCCTTTGTTTTGTATGTAACTGTGTGCTAGGAATAATCTTTTCATTATTAAAAAGCTTCCATTTTTAAATTACGCGGCTTAGAAAAATGGACCAATGATAGAGATAGGATTGATTATACTCTTATGCGTGAAAAAGAAAACTTTGTTCGAAGACTTTAAAAAATGTATTAAATAATGTATTCCCAGTTCATATACAGCATACAAATTGGTCAAGCCGTGTGAATTTGAATGTTGCCAACTCGAGAATTTGGACACATTGTTTATTCAATGGCACTAATAAAACAATAATTTTCTCCTAACTTTTTTGTCTAACAATAATTCTTTGGTCCATTTTTCTCTCATATGTCATTTATTACCTCTAGAAAGAGATCAACTTATTCTTTTATTACAAATTTTTGAAATGGATAGCTTTCTGGGTTTTGAGAATTTTAGGCAATAAAATAAAAGGATATGTTTCTAGAGGTTGTTGATAAAAGGTAAATTAGCTTTTAGAAGATGGGAAGTTTTTTTTAAAATGTGTCACTAATGAACTAATAGATGAAACAAGAATAATGACTAACAGATGAAACAAGAATAATGAATGGATATTGTTTAGTGTGTAAAGTGGATTACGGAAAAAGATATAATTTTAAAGAGAGTTTATTTTATATATTAATAAGAACAATGAGATTTTACCAAAAGGTTTTTCTTATAAAAGGTAAAATACTTTTTAAAAGATAGAAATTGTCTTCAAATTGTGTAGATGAGGAAATAGACGAAAAAAAGAAAAAAGATAATAAGTGGATTATGTAAAAATATATAATTGTCTCTTGAGAGTTTATTCTGTATATATGATAAGAATAGAAAAGTTGTTGGCATGGACATAAGGAACGCGTAAATTTTGTTACATATGAATTCTAGTGAATGAAAATTTAACCAATAAATTCAAAAGTCAAAAAAATTGAGCAAAAAGGATTTATTGACACATTTTCTATTTACGGTGGGGAGAGAATGATCAAGTTAATGAAGGAAACATATTCAAAGAATATATAGATTTTCTTTACCATAAATGAAAAAGTAAAAATAATCTTATTATGAATGATTCGCTATTGCTAGTTGTTGAAAAAACGTTTTTCAATAATGTGTTGTTTATTAAAAGTATCATTGATATTAAAGTTAGATTGGAATTCTAAGGTTTATTTTTCTAAAGAAAGGTGTATGATAATTTGGATGCAAATCATACAAAATTGCATAAATGACAAGCATATAACAAATATAAGATGTTCGACATAAAAAAAAAATTATTGAATTGTGTTTTAAAATTTTTTGATTTTTTTTTTCATAAATCGCCGTCTTATGAACGTAAACAAATAAAGTTTATTTGACTAAAATATTTTTAATTAATCTTTTTGAGAGATTGCGTATAACGAGAAATGTTAATTACAATTTCAAATTTGATTGATAAATTCTTTAGAAATGTTTTTCAAAACTTTTCTTTTTCTTTCTAAATCTCTCCTTTTAAGTTTAGTTATAATTAAAATCTAATTTAAAAATATTAGAGAGCTTTAGATGTTTTTATATTGATTTATATATAATCAACATATTGATTTATATGTAATCAATATATCATCTTTCATTCTCAATCAATTGATTATGTTCCTTTAAGCATACTAATGTTGTGAAGGTTGTTATTTGGACTTTGGTTATTTCTGGTTAAATCAACTTCTTGAGTATTATTTGTGTATGTTACCACTCTTAACTAAAAATCTTAGGTATTCTTTGCAAAATAACTACTTTTGGTTAAGTCTTAGTATTATTTAGAGTACAACCACTCTCGTTCCAAGCCCTGTTCACTAAATATTGTTTGGAATGTTGTGACTTTTAACTTAGACTGAGTATTATTTGGACAAAGAGAGGTAAGGTTTACAAAGAAAATAATCTAAATATCACAAGATTGTTCACTAGAAGAAAGATAACGTCTTGTGATATATACAGCATAGGTTCACTCTTTTAGCTTAAGCACTTGAACTTGTTTTTGTTGCAAGAGTTTCGTTAGTATTCCTTCTTCACAAAAATATTCTATATATAGAGCTTGAGAAGAGAAAGAGTCATTGCATATCTTTTGTAATCGTTGTGATGATTTTCTTCTATTATTGTTTCTTCTTGTATTTGATCAAGCTTTACATATTAGATGCTCTTGACTCTGTCTTGAATGTGTGTGGCTTCTCTAGCAACACCTTTGGAACATGACCGTGCTTCACAAGCTCATGCAAGAAGCTTCTCTCCACCTTTTGAGCATAGCATAAGTCCTGACACAACCACTTGATTTCGTAACACTAGCATCTTGTCTTTCAACATGAAGTACCTTTCAACATGTTTTTCAAGAAATCTTGGTGTTAACAAGAGGATTGTGTTATCCTCTTAAAAGATTAAAGAAGCATACATTCTTTGAGAGTTTATTAGAATTTATATGTATTATGAAATGCTTTATAATTGTATTTGTCAAATGAAGTATAATTATTTCCTGTTGAAGTAAAAGTTTGTGAGATGATATATGTGGACAATACTTATATCTGTCAAACGTAACACATTTCAAACAGCGCTAACATTTATCCAACCACACAACTTGTGTCTATTGAACTAAACTGAATATTTAATATTTATCATGATTTGATACACATAAAATTATGTTTTACTTTAATGTTTAATTACACAATCAAAATCAAACAAAGACTCTGTTGAACTTGGATCTAAGTATTTTTTTTAGATACATTTTTATCTACTTGGATGTTCAAATTGTAGAGAATCGAAGAAAGGAAACTTTCTGTTGTGAAAAAAAGTTAGAAAGAATTATATGTTCATGGGAAGAAAATACCTATTCTTTTACAGATAAAATTTGTTTGATTAATTTGGTTTTATCATCCTTACATCCAACGATCGAGAAAGTTACGAAGCACAAAAGGGGTATCTTTAGGGGTAGAAGGAAAAAAAAATGAACATCCAGTACGAGAGACCTTTCGAATGATAATTATTCATCAAGAAACCATGGAGGTCTAAGAGTACAGAAGTTTATGATCATTAATGCCACACTTCTAGCAAAATGAGGATGAAACTTGTTTCATCAAAAGGAAGTTATGTGAGTTGAAATCTTGGTTACTAAATACGAGAGGTGCAGAGAGATTTGATGAAAAACATGAAGCATAAACACATAATTCTATATAGTGGAAGGATTTTAATAAGGTATATAAGGCTACCAACCATCAAGAAATTTTCTACAATGTTTGTTGACTAACAATATTATAAAAGATAATTTGGATAGTAACACGATACATCTTCATTTGAGATTGAGATGTTTGTTCGCCCCAAATGCCTAGAATGCTAAACATTTATACATAAGAGTACTTCTCCAAGAAACAAGTCATTAAGCACCCTAACCATAGAATAAAAAATTATACCAATGATGCTTCAAAAGAAGAAAAAGAAAATGAGTTCACATGGCAAGTTGCTCCATAAGCAGCTCCACAAGGCAATAGGATGTAGTGTCATGTGCATCATGTGCCTAAGTCACACATTACAAAATATGATAAGATATATTGTGATCCACATGAGCCAGGCAGAAACATCTGGTGGCGTAGGTTTTGGGGTAGGGTGATTTTGATCATAGATATTATACTTTTTGCCACTTGAGGTTCTGTGAGTAGTTTTTAATACTTGGCCGGTGAACAGAAACATTCTAGGAAACTTAAAAAGAAAAAAGTAGTGTCCTAGGTAGTGGCCAATTCCCTTGTTTCAAATTCAAAAACCACGTGCTTATAGTTATATTCAAAGTCTCCTCACTTCTAGCTGAACTTATATGCATACATGGTTGAGAACACTTGAACTATTAGTTCTAGTAAAGCCATGGATGTGAGAAATTGTTGTGATTCATGCAAGAGAAACATCATCCAATCAGGAAGATGTTGCAATGAGATTGACCATGCAAATTGTATATCAAGTAAAATGAGGTGGAAAGTGCTGTGGATGAAGCTCAAGAAAGAGAAGAAGAAGTTGTTTGAGTCTGCATCACCCCAGCAACTCCCTTATAATCCATACACTTACTCTCTGAATTTTGACAATGGGAATGCAAAGGATGAACTAGATAACCTCTCTAGATCATTTTCTGTTCAATTTGCTGATCCTTCTAGCTCTACAGTACTTGTGAAGAAAAGGTAGTTTAAGGCAAGGCTTTGGAAACTTGTGATTCTGTATGTAATTTTTTGTGTCTCTAACTCTCTCATTTTCCACTCAACCCTTTTGCCAGATTCCATGTGGGTAACCACTTCCCTTAATATTTATATCATACGTTTCTAAAATGAGTATTATGGAAGGCCGTATCAGAAATGATTTGAATGTAAGAGTTTTACCTGGTTTTGAAGTTAATGATTTTATCATGTGTTAGGTCAAGTAGATATTGTCACCTTAGTTTTGTTCTATTTTATAGTAATTTATGAGAAAGTATTCAAACTATATTGCTGATTTAACAAACATTTAGCATTACCACTATTGTTCTTCAAAGTGGAGCATCACACAGGCTTTAAAGTTTATAATATTATTACTAAGATAATGCCTAAAACTTGCACTGTTTCGCATCCTAAAGAGGAAAAATGGAAGCATTAAGTTGTTGATTAAAATGATGTATGTTTTTGGTGTCTACAAACACACAGAGATGGAAGTTTCAAAGCCAAGGAGAATTGTAAATAGGAGTTGCAACAGATTTAACTTGAAGATACTTATGAAGTGCTTCCAGTCCATAATCTCTTCCAAATCCACTCATCTTATACCCTCCAAAAGGGCAGTCAATATCAAATGCAAAGAAGCAGTTGATCCAAATGATGCCTGCACGGATGGACCTTGATACAGTGTTGGCAATATCCAAATTCTTGGTCACAATCCCTGCTGCTAGGCCATATTTGGAGCTGTTGGCTTTCTTGATTGCATCCTCAATGGTGCTGTTGCATGCATACCACATTTGATTTAACATTCAGTTGCACAATAACAAGCTTTTTTTTTCTTATTCTAAGTGAAAAGGAACATAAGATGACTTACTTGAACTTAGAAAGTGTCATCACAGGTCCAAATATTTCCTCCTGTTCAATTAGCATGTCCTCCTAAATGAATTTTCATATAGAAGAAAAAAAGTTAAGATTCGTTGTTCAGTTATGACAAAGATAACTTGTTTCATGGTTTTTGTAGAACTGAAATACACCTTAACATTGGTAAAAATGGTTGGCTCAATATAGTATCCCTTGTTGCCCATTGGCTTACCCCCAGTCAACAGTTTGGCTCCTTCACTCTTTCCATGCTTAATATAGGAAAGAATTTTATCATATTGTGCCTTGCTAGTCTGCAGTATAAAATCATATCAGGGGAGAATTACATTAGCAATTGTGTGTGCTTTTTAAAGTAGTTACATGAAGCTTGAAATAGAATATGCTAAAGGTTACTATAATAATCCTACACCCTCAAATACTACGTAAAGAAAGTTGTTTTGTGCCAATTTTAAGTAGTAATCTTACTTGGGGTCCCTGTTGAACTTTTGGATCAAAAGGGTCTCCAACTACCCAAGTTTTAGCCTTCTCCACTACCTTTTTCTCAAATTCATCATATATTCCTTCCTGGACATAAACTCTAGAGAATGCCACACAGATTTCTCCCTGAAAATTACAGAGTTTCAAACAGAATAAGTATATGTCTTTTCTTTGGTACAAAGTTTACATGGAAGAAAATTTACCTTGTTGTGTAGGATGCCAAAGAGAGCAAGATCAACAGCTTTGTCTATATCAGCGTCATCAAAAATCAAAACTGGCGACTTTCCTCCTAATTCAAGAGAAACATGTTTCAAATTGCTCAAGGCCGCAGCCTGCATTATTTTACGACCTGTTTCTGTTGAACCTGTAAAACTGACCTGTAATATAACAATCACAACACACCTTAGTAGTTGGTGGCAAATGAAATACCCTTCAACTTCATCAATCATATAAACTTAACACTCCAACTACCGCATCAATGTCCATATGTGAGCTTATTGCAGCCCCTGCAGTTGAGCCAAATCCAGGTACTACATTCAGCACTCCATCTGGGATACCAGCCTTCATGAAAAGAGAAAATTTGTATTCATGTCCATCCATGTATATGAATAATAGTTGATACTAACAAACCAAACATGCTAATGTTCCTGAGCTACACTTGAGTTCTGTTCTTATCGAAAATAGACTAGAATTTTCGGAACATAAAATAGATTGAATGAGATTTAATTACATATTCGTTTGAATCTAATCTGATACTAATAGGCGGATAAGTACAAGTTTCATTCTCTTTGATTCCACTAAAAGGGTGTGGAATTAACACGTACCTCTTTTGTATCACCATGTGCTATTTTTTAGGTGTACCAAACATAAAACATGACCATGTTATATTTGAGATGACACTGACTAGTGATATAGCCAAGATCGTATATACAAGTGAGGGTAACCCTAGTTGAGTTTATAGAGTTGCCTATATTCACAAGACACAAATCCAACATGTTATGTTTTTTTTTGTCTCATTCTAAAATGTCTACCAAATGTTATGTTTGATAAGCAACTAAACCAATGTGTTAACCATACCAACTTGGCAAGATGAGCATAGAAGAGTGATGAGAGAGGTGTTTGCTCAGCAGGCTTGATGACTATGGCGCAACCAGCAGCCAAGGCCGGGGAGACCTTGGCGAAGAACATGATCGTAGGGAAATTCCAAGGGATAATGTGACCAACAACACCAACAGGTTCCATAAGAGAATACAAGTGGAGGTCACGAGATGTTTTGAACACATTTCCATGAATTTTGTCAGCAGCGCCAGCATAGTAACGTAGGATGTTGGAGGCTTCAGGAACATCCACAGCCTTACACCAACTGAATAGCTTTCCTCCATCAATGGTGTCCAATGCTGCTATTTCTTCTACGTTCTCTTCAATCAGTTGTGCCCATTTCAGCATAATCTTTGCTCTTTCCTGTTCAACATCCCATGATCATAACAACTTAGTTAATGTTGCTACTGTTTGAGAACATTGCTATGTTCAGCATGTGTCAGAAGTTATAGTTAGGTTTGCAAATACTATTTCATATATTTGTATCCTTCCATTTAACAGAAACTCACCTCAAAGGAGAGGTGTAGAGGAATTTGACAGTGTAATCTGCTAACATAATTGAATAAATGAAAGGCTAGAAGAGTTTGTAGAGCATTTGTATGAACATGCAATTTCTATGTTGAAAACTTGTCTCAGATGTTTGGTAGTGATGAGTACACACAATTTTTCAGTTAATTATCATTGAAATAAAAAGATAGGTGAAGATATGAGCTTACAGCACCAGGCATGCGTGGCCATGGACCATAATCAAATGCTTCACGTGCAGCCTTCACAGCAATATCAACATCTTCTTTGGTAGCTTCTGCTATTTCAACAATCACTTCCTCTGTTCTTGGATCAACAGTCTTAAACGTTTTTCCTTTTGTTTTTCCAAATGCATAAAAGTTTAATAGGCCGATTTAATTGTTAAAACATAAAAAAATGAAGGAATCATGATCCTAGTCCAAGATTAGACAAGTTTTACAAGCAAAAATAATACTATCACATTAAGCTCATTTTCACATATTTATAGTTTATCTCTTCCAAAATTTAGATAGTTTCCTCTATGAAATCTTGCTCATATTATATTGCTACATTCTAATATAAAACCAAGGTATACATTGAGTTTCTGAAATATAGTCTTGATGGCTAATTTCTGTGATTCATTTTGAAAATCTGAAAGAAATAAAATCAATTTTCATCCAGGATAGTGCAGTGAATCAGTATTACTTTTTCAAGCCAAGAAGTTTCCACATTGCATGTGATTACTGTTTCCACTTTTATAACAAAACATATTTCTATGTCGGTTGTTCTAATAATTGGTTTTATCTAAAAATATGTGTATATTAAATACTTTAATCCATACACACTATGATCATCTCATTAGAAAACATTGTTAATAGTTGTTACAAAAGTCACATGGTTATCATCCATGACCATTTTTAGTCAAACAAAAATGTAAAAATGGAATATTCAGTCTCTAACAATGAAACATGCACTGATGCAGTGGGAAAGAGGTAAAAGATGAGGAAAGTAACTGGAACCTGAAACAGAATCTACAAATTCTCCATTGATGAAAAGCTTGGTAAACTTTACTGTTGGAATCTGGACAAAGGGTTCTGAGTGGCTGGAACCACTGTTGTTGAGAGTTGCCATCCTTATCCACTTCACTGGCTGCCAAGTTCCAACCAAATTTGTTTGAGTAATTTGAGAGTTTTTGGCTATGAAGAGGAGGCACAACAGTTATTTATATGTATTAATATGTAGCACAAAACAAACACATGCATTAGTATCTCACTTTTGAGTTTGCAATTGCACAAGTTTCTTGGTGCTATATATGATGATATTGGTTGGCTGAATGTTTGTTGAAGAGGATCATATGGTGGGTAGTTGAAACAGTTGGACAGATATCAATCTCATAAGTGTTAACTTTGCTAGAAATAGCCCTCCCCTAATGCATGCATTTCAACCCCTTTTTCTTCCTTTTGCATTTTCCACATTCAATGCCAAAGCAGAGTCAGAATTTGTGGGAATACTAATTAATGATGCAAAACCTTGACAAGGTTCTTCTTACATGGATCACAAAATCTTTGTTTGGAAGAAATTCTTATGAATTAGATACTGATATAATAACAGTATGATTATAGGTTGTCTGATATATGAGATTAAACATCACATTATTTGATTTCAATTTCAGTTTCATAATTTTATTAGTTATTGTAACTGCTTAATAAATCACATTAAGTTACTATAACCTATCTATTATTAACTGAAGGAAGACTAAAAACAAAGTTCAATACAGAAGATAATAAGGAAACCACACGTTTAAAAGGGAAATTAACAGGAAAAAAGAGCACAACTACTCATTATTTTGCTAGAACAGTATTAATACAAATATCATTTGTGACCTACTTTTCAACTTCTGATGTGAGTTTTGTTTTGTTTTTCTTCCTTGAATCAAATAATTTAATAAGATTCAAACAAATTGATTATGGCTGTGAAGTCGCTGTTAGTACACAATTGACATTTCAAAATCATGCAAAATAAACCACCAATCGATTGCTCTTTCTTTCAAGTTAAAATAAATTATCAAACTTCCCTTTTAAACAAATAGCTTGAAGCTAAATTAATAAATTAAGATTTTGGATTTTAAACCACATATCACCTTGATTAGGAGAGTAACTATTTGTGTTAGTGTATTTGGTATTATTTATTTGTCAAATCCTTGTTGTTTTGGAGATGATTTAAGTCTGATGTAGATTGGAGAATAATTAATATCACATGCTTGCAAACAAATTTTACTCAGAAAATTAAGATTTAAATTTCAAAATTATTACTGTAGAATGTGTCTTAACTAGTATGTTATAGTTCAAATATTCTTCTCGCAATTATACTTGTGAAGATATTAGTCAAAATAAAATTTAATTAAATGCAAAAGAAGAATTCTGTACTTGTACTTGAAAGGCATTCTCAACCTTAAATGATAATTTAAGTTTACAAAGAGACAATCACCAATTAAAAAAGTAATAAATATATTTAAAATATAACTAAAACATACCAACAATATTGTAATTTTTCTAATTATTTAATTATAAATTATCATATATCATAATCGTGTTAATTATTATAATAATTATTTAGAAACATATTTGGTATTCAGATTTAAAGTATTTTCAATTTTAGATCAATTCTCACCTTTCTTATATATTTTATTTTATATTTTAATTTAACTGGACTCTAAGTCTAACGTACTTATTTCCGGTTGGGTAAAAAATATAATATATATATATATATACACACACACACAAAAATGACAATTGGATCAAATTTCTAAATTTTTGAAAATGTAGACACTAGCATTTAATATAAAAAAAAAAAAAACTAAAATCATATATCAAAATACTGTTGAAAGGTAAAGTCATATAATATAGAATATATACAAATTTTAACCAATGTATAGTTTATCCAAAAGCGAAACTGAAATTAATATCCTCAAATTAAGATTCAGATTGGAATATTTTCTATGGAAAAAATGTGATGAAAAATAAAAATCTATTAAAAATAGTAAGTTAGATTTTTCCACTAAAACTAATCATGAAGAATACTTATTTTATATTGAAAACATGAGACAATCATTATCAAACATACAACTATTTGATAACTATTGATTATATATGTGTTATTGATTATATATGTGTATGTATTATGGACTCAAATATTTAATTATTATAATAATATTGTTAAATGATTGTATATTTTTCTATTCAAATACACAGAGATGATGAGATGTCCTTTTTAACCATTTTAAAAATAAGGAAAGTTTCTTTCATCGGCCTATTAATTATATCAACCATTTTCCACTGTTATGGTTAATGTGTCATCATATCTACCTAACCAAATTATTTATTCTTTTGAATTTAAAAGGTTGATCAATAAAAATTGGCAACAACCCGTTTTCTTTATTTGGTTTTGTTTAAGATGGATTAATTGTGTAAGTAATTAAAGATGCTATAATATCCAAGTTTGACTATTAAAAAAATCATAATCCTTCTAAGTTTTTGAATCACTGATGAAGCTATGACCATTAACACTCTCACGTGATGGAGAGTGTTAGGTATCATAAAACAAAAGCCCTTCCACTTTATAAGTCATAGCCTAACTTTAGAGGCAAGATAATTAATTTTCTATAATTGTGAAAAGGTTTAATACATAGTTAAAGCATTGCATTTATTGTTTTATTATTTTATTTTTAATTTTTAAAAATACATGCTGTGTTAAAATTTTACAATAAAAAAAAAGTTTTGATTGGTTTTGTTGAAATAACATTTGAGAGCAGAAACGACGTCGAGTGGCAGCTATGACTTGGGCTTCTTCTTCTTCTTTTCTTTTTAAAAAAAAATTGCAATTTAAAACATTTTTTTATACGAAACGAACTAATAATAATGCTCAGCACTCCATGCAGCGAGAACTGTGGTGATTTTATCATTTGAAAATTGAAATAGAGAACTTTGTATTTTATTTTTTAACTTGTTTTTCTTATTAAAATATGAAGATCCCATGAACGGGCCACTTTCTAATTTGGGTCAGGTACATTAGAAAGTCTCAACCTAATTCAGGCTGGATATTTCTTTTTGCACCTACAGTGGGGGTCTAAAAGTAAAAAATGTTCTTAGTTTGTTCCATCCTCTTCTACATTATCAGACATTGGTTGGTCCTATATTTTTTTTTATCTCTCACGCATTCTACACAAAAAAATATATCTGATAAGCACCTTGAGATTACATAATCTCGAAGTTTTATTTTATAAAAAAAAAATGACCAATAAATTATATTGAAAGTTCTTTTATGAGAAAATTATTTTTAAATGGTGCAATCTGAATATTTGTTTTTATATAAAAATGATTTTCAAATCAGAAAATATTAAAACAAATTCGAATTGTATAATTTAAAATTAAAAATTATTTACGACTTACATAATTCAGAATTCTGATTTACACAATTTATAAATTATTTTTTCATAAATCAAAAAGGCAATGTGGAAATTTTTCATATTTGATAAGGTGCAGAAGAAAATTGTGAAAGTGCAAAAAGAAATTCCCATACGAGCTGCATGCGCTGTTCTTGTTCGGGCCGAGCCCTTAGCCCGTAATGGATGTTCTTACTATATATGAGAAAAGATTATGATTTGAAAAAAAAAAAACATGGATTTGATAAAAATGTATATTAACTAAGAATACTTTACACAATTATTTCATTATTATTTTTCGTTTAAAATAATTATAATGCTTGATTTTTTTTTCTTTGAAACATATTTCTAGTTTAAAAAAATTAAATCAAAGATGTATAAATCTTGAAAAGGCGATGTCATATTGAAATAACAATGGACAACAATTACAGAAACAAAGATCAATAATAATAATAATAATAATAATAATAATAATAATAATAATAATATTCAGCTATAAATGTGTAGGTATAAAAGAAATACTTTAAAATTAATTAATAAATAAATATATGTGGCAAATGTAATATAAACTCGTACTTTCAAAAAAGTTTCATTGCTAATCCTTATACGCCCCATTGTTTCACTTAATGGTTTTGAAGTAAAAAAATTAAAAAGATTTCAGTTTTAGCTTAAAGCTAAAGCTTCATTTTTTTCCCTTCATACGTATTATTAGTTCAAGACGAGAGATAGAGAACGCAATTTATGTTTAAAAGTGATTTTAATTAGTTTTTAAGCTACTTTTCTTTCTGCTCATTCAGAAAAAACAAACTCTTAGAATTTTCAAAAGTTTTTCTCTAAATATGTTCATTTTTGCTTGGAACACACATATTTCTCTACAGTGAACAAAGATGAGGTTCAAATTCCTCAGCACTTATTTAGAAAACTGAGTTTGTTTATCTGATATTTTCTTCTAAGAAAAAAAAAATTAAAGGAAACAATAATACAGGGTCAGCAACTCTCTTACTCTGTAAAAGTGGGCCCATATTGGGCCACTGAGTCAGTAGCTGGGCCCACAATAAGCTCTGCCTTCACAGTGTATTTTGTAACCATGCACGCCATAGGCTGAACACATGGTGTGCATCTAAATTCAGTATACCCATGTGATTCAATTGGAGATACCTAGGCTCCTATATTTCACATTTATTTTAAAATTATAGTTTGTTTATAAAAGTCATTATATATCATTAGTTAAAAATCTACAGTTTAATATACAAGAAAATATAAGTTTATATTAAACTTATATAGTAGAGTTTATATAAGGAATTTATATAAGTTTAATATATATATATATATATATGTATGTATATATAAACGTTAACTCACTGTATAAGAAAAAACTTATATAACTAACAAAATAACTATTTGATAGCAACTATAGATCGAATTATCAGGGTGTAAGACATAAAATAAATAAATAAATATAAGTTGAAATTAATTGTTGGTGCTCATTATTTGTCGGGACATATACAAATAAAAGATAGGTACTTTGCAAGGGAAAAAAAAGGTGTAACTATCTGCTAAAAATTTGTTTGCAAATGTCATATACAAATAAATTTAAGTGTCATTTTTTCGACCAACTTTCAACTACCAGACTATATACACATGTACTTTGACTTGTGGTTTTAAAATATTCATACTTCCAAATAATCAAAAAACATTTTATTATTCTTTGTTAGACATTTATAAAAATATATATATAATTAATTATAATTGGATGATAGTATAAAAAATAAATATGTTATACATTTATGAGTTGAAATTTTTGTACAACATCAATCAATATAAAAATTATATAACTTTAAAACTTTAGTTTACACTATGTTCTATAGAGAATGTTGTGATCACTCACGAGATTCACACTGTTGACTGATAGTTGTAGTGATAGTTGTAGTAAGACCAGAGATTCAACATCAAACACTTAAAACCTAGTTATAATTAGGGTGACAGTATTCTTAGTAGCTAGGATTCTTTGTCAGAACCAGGTGCACAGCTTGTTCCACCAGACACTACAAAAGAAATGCAAATAGTATTAAATTTAATTAAGTTGAATTAAAATTTTTTAATTTAGCAATTTACTCCTATTTAATTTATAAGTGAATGAGATTAGGTCATTGAACAGAGTAATTTAAAATGCAATAATCATTTGTTAAGGAAAAATCAAAATAAATGTTTCTCCTGTTTCTTAATAATTATAATGCAACACCAATATTTAAAATATATATATATATATATAATACTTATAACATAAATCCGTTAAAATCAGTCAAAATTTGTGGATTAGTTCACTCTATCGCAGATTTGAATCATGTTGGATTAAAAATAATTATTTTATAATAGATTAAAAAAATTAGACTCAATTTATTTGGATTAACTCGTGATGAGTTAGTTTGACTTACTAATCCACTTAAAAAGATGAAAATTCTTCTCATTATAAAAAGATATTAAATTAAAACTGCGATTTTTTGATCAACTATTATGTCTTTTAAATGGATAAAAAAAAAATATGTTTTGCTTCGTAAACAATCATTTTGAAATTTTGAGTGGATTAATTTGTTAAACCCAACAATTTATGGTGGATTGAACCGTAGGAATATTTTTCAGATTACACGTTATATGTATAAGGTAGAGGATGTTCAACTAGGCTAACTCGTTTCGAAAATTATATATAATAACATATAAAGTTATTAGATAAATAATATTCATCATTCTATCAGTACTAGTAACATATTAATAATTAATACTACTTAAACAAGTTCACAATCACTTAATTATTTATTAAAGAGTTATTACTATTATTATAAATAAATTTTCAATTGATTCTTTACAGAAAACAAATTGAACAACATTTCTTCTTGATATATTCAATAGTCAAAGATAATAAAGATTATTAATTTGTAGTTAAGAATTATGGACAACTTCATCTTCTTCAATTACTTCAAGAAGATCCCTTGAATTGTTTGGATAGATCAACGTCTATATTTATAAACATAAATTTTACATATCTTTATTCATATCTAAATTCAAACTCGTCAAACAGTTCATTGTTAGTTTTTTTTTTTTTTTTTTTTTTTTTTTTTATTTTTTTTTTTTTTTTTTTTTTTTTTTTTTTTTTTGTTTTCATCTTTTTTTTTTCTTTTAGGACGGAGTTTTAGAGAAATTATTATTTTTAT